>SDBT01001858.1_pt1 | contig 37840 bp, 33 predicted proteins | sample 2277101 | NCBI WGS metagenome assembly SDBT01 (sample SAMN10404973, study PRJNA504765) | marine sediment metagenome | isolation source: marine sediment core GS10_PC15, 103 cmbsf | place: Arctic Ocean: Southern Knipovich Ridge | collected 2010 | reverse complement strand
CTAAAGATTGCCACGCACTATCCCGCATGGTAGAATGCATAGAGTGGAAAGCAGCATTAAAATTGTTTCGCCATGGTAAAGAAGAAATCAAATTCCAGGCGAAAAGTCGTTCATGTACGGTTAATGGTAAAGAGTTTAGAGGTTACGTTTTATTAAAAGGAATGGAGGTGAAGCTATGGAGCAAGAGGTTGCTTCTATCACAGTGAAGAAAGGCTTGGCGCAAATGTTGAAAGGCGGGGTGATCATGGATGTGGTTAATCCAGAACATGCCCGTATCGCTGAGGATGCTGGGGCAGTGGCAGTGATGGCTTTGGAGCGCGTACCGGCAGACATCCGTGCCCACGGTGGTGTAGCCCGCATGAGTGATCCAGACATTATATTGCAGATCATGGATACTGTTTCGATTCCGGTGATGGCTAAGTGCCGCATCGGACATTTTGTCGAAGCACAGATCTTGCAGGCTATTGGGGTGGATTATCTCGACGAATCTGAGGTACTGACTCCTGCTGACGAAGAACATCATATATACAAGCATGACTTTAAGGTGCCATTTGTTTGTGGCTGCCGCAACCTGGGGGAGGCTTTACGTAGAATTGGCGAGGGCGCATCTATGATCCGCACTAAAGGGGAGGCGGGGACAGGTGATGTTGTGGAGGCAGTGCGCCATGCCCGCGCTGTCCTGGGAGAGATTCGCCGCTTGCAGAATATGCCGGATGAGGAAGTGATGGTTTATTCCAAAGAGATTGGTGCGCCTTATCAAGTTGTTTTGGAAACACGTGAGCTTGGTCATCTTCCCGTGGTAAATTTCGCGGCTGGCGGTATCGCCACTCCGGCGGATGCTGCCTTGATGATGCAGTTAGGTGTTGATGGTGTTTTCGTCGGTTCGGGTATTTTCTTATCGGGTGATCCAGCAAAGAGGGCAGAGGCGATCGTCAAAGCAACCACACACCACAATGATCCATATATATTGGCTGAGGTAAGCAGAGACTTGGGCGAAGCGATGGTCGGACGGCAGATTTCATCCATCCCGGAATCCGAACTGATTGCCGATCGCGGCTGGTAGGTCAAGAAACACGAATATTATCAGCCTGATTAGAATAACAATTCGAATGCCGAAGGTGTTGTAGGAAAGTTTTTGAGAGGTAGAACCAATTCTGGATTTTATGAAGATAGGGGTTCTTGCGCTTCAAGGTGATTTCGCTGAACACATCTCCATGTTAGAAGAGATCGGTGTTGAAGCAGTTGAAGTCCGTTTGCCAGAGCAGTTGCAAGGGTTGGACGGCGTAATCATCCCCGGCGGCGAGTCAACGACAATCGGAAAGCTGGCAACAGCTTATAACTTGATGGAGTCCCTGCGTCTTTTCGGAAGCGAAAAAGCTATTTGGGGCACCTGCGCTGGAGCGATTCTGCTGTCCAGCGACGTTCATTCAACTCAGCCCTTGTTAGGGCTGATGGATATCACAGTGGAGCGCAATGCTTTTGGAAGGCAGGTTGTGAGCTTTGAGGCTGACCTGGATGTACCTGCGCTGAAATCAGCCGGACTTGGGGAGCAGCCTTATCATGCAGTTTTCATTCGTGCACCTTTGATTGAATCGCTTAGGAAAGAGGCGCGCTCTCTGGCGCAGCTGCCAGATGGTTGGATCGTGGCTGCTGAACAAGGGCGTTTACTGGCGACATCATTCCATCCGGAATTAACTACCGATGATCGGTTTCACCGTTATTTCCTCTCTCTTGTGAGCAGGTAGCCTACGTATATGAAAGTGCGACCGTTTGAATGGCGAGATCTACCAATCTTACATCGTCATCGTCATCAAAGTATCTTCCTGGATAGCGCTCTGGTGCTGACGCGGGGTTCATTATTGGTTCCAGGAGCTTTGCTTTCTTATCTGGCGCCCACGATGGGTGTGTTTACATATGTTAGCAACGCTGGCTCGAAAGAAGACCCACTCCTTATTGGTCAAGTTATTCATCCTCAAGGATCACAGTTTGCTCATTTGACATTTCTAACTCCAGAAACGGCTCTCAAGGCACCGATGGTTTCAGGGTTGTTAGAACACCTGGTCAACCTTTCTGGAGAACGAGGCGCACTGCGCGTAATCGCGGATGTAGACGAACAGACTGCCGCTCTTGATGCACTGCGGGGGGAGCATTTTGCAGTTTATTCCCGCCAGCGAATTTGGCGGTTCCACGATCATCCAGAAAGGAAATTTAAGCCATCTGCCTGGCGTACTGCAATAAGCATGGATTCCATTGCAATACGATCCCTTTACAACAACCTGGTTCCAGGCTTGGTGCAGCAGGTGGAGCCATATGCCGCATACAACCCCCGGGGATTGGTTCTTTATCAAGGAGCAGAACTGTTAGCCTACGTAGAGCTGAAACATGGTCTTCGCGGCATTTGGGCTAAGCCATTTGTTCATCCAGGTGCTGATGATATCCCTGCCCATTTTCTAAATCTTCTGCATAAAATTCCAAACCGGTTTAGTCGACCCGTATACATTTGTGTGCGCTCGTACCAGTCATGGTTGGAGCCTGCCTTGGAAGAATTGGGTGCTGAAGCCGGACCGCAGCAAGCATTAATGGGCAGGCATATGGCAACTGTTCAAAAGATTGAAATTAGAAATGCAACACCAGACTTGGAGAGTGGGCATGCTAAAGTTACGTCTCCGATTACACGCTTGAAAAGCAATTAATGACTTATGGACCAATTCAAAATCACAGATGATTTACAGGCTTTACTTGCAGTATTATCCTCCGACATCAATCAGGCGGTGGAAGAAGCCAACAACAGCGACAATCTATTGGAGATTGTAATGGATCTGGGACGATTGCCTACCGCACGCTTCGTCGACAAGGAAGTGGAGCTCAGTAAATCTGAGGTCACACACGACGACATCAATTATGTCGTTGAAAGGATTCGTGACTTTGATTCCGACAACCGGGCTGGTATAGAACGAACCCTGCACCGGATTTCTGCCATCAGGAACCGGCGCGGTCATATCGTTGGTTTGACCAGCAGGGTTGGACGGGCGGTTTATGGAACCACCGACATCATTAATGATTTGATCGAGGGGGGCAAAAGCTTACTGCTCCTGGGGCGTCCCGGAGTAGGAAAAACAACCATGCTGCGTGAAGCAGCGCGAATATTGGCGGAGAAAAAGAGGGTTGTGATTGTAGATACGTCGAATGAGATCGGCGGTGATGGTGATGTACCGCACCCGGCGGTTGGACGGGCTCGACGCATGCAGGTGTCGACACCTTCCCAGCAACACGAAGTGATGATCGAAGCTGTTGAGAACCACAATCCGGAGGTGATCGTCATTGACGAAATTGGGCGAGAATTGGAAGCCACAGCAGCACGAACAATTGCTGAACGTGGTGTTCAATTGATTGGCACTGCCCACGGCAACACCTTGGACAATTTACTGCTGAACCCAACACTATCTGATCTTGTGGGTGGGATCGAATCGGTTACTTTGTCGGATGAAGAAGCCCGCCGTCGCGGGACCCAGAAAACAGTCCTGGAGCGTCGCTCGCCCCCCACATTTGATGTGTTGATCGAAATTCAAAGCCGCGATCGATTGGCGGTGCATTCAGATGTCGCTGCCGCCGTTGATGCGCTGCTGCGTGGTTATCCCTTACCACCAGAAGTACGCTCACGAATAGACGGTGAGATTCGCGTAGAGAAAGCACCTTCACCGACCAATCGGTTAGGACGATCGCAGCAGGGTCTTCGCCGGCAGCGGGGTGAAGGTTTCCAAACGAGCGGTTTCTCGCAGGGGAGTGGGGGAGATCCCGAACCGGAACACGGTAGCTTAAGAGAAAAGAATAAAGCTGGCGGGGATACGTCAATGTTGCGTACGATACGAATATATGCATATGGTGTCGCGCGAAACCGCCTGATGCAAGCGATCAAACATCTTGGAGTTCCAGCCGTAGTTGTAAACGAATTTGGAGCTGCCGACGTATTGGTGACATTGCGTTCTTATTATCGCAAGAGGCAGCGTCCAATTAAAGATGCTGAGAGACGCAACATGCCGATTTATGTGCTGCGTGCCAATACAATTAACCAAATGCAGAAATTTCTCAGCGATCTATTCAATTTAATCTCTGATTTTAGTGATGATTCCGGTCGAGATGTAGTTCTTCAAGAAACCCACGCTGCAATTAACGCAGTTATGAATGGGGAACGTTGGGTGGAGTTGCAGCCGGCTAAATCCACCATCCGGCGCTTACAGCACCAGATGGCACGGAGTGCTAATCTTGTATCGCACTCTTATGGAAAAGACCCAAACAGACGCGTACGCATCTTCAGGCAGTCCTAGAGGAACCTTTTTTTGATTATTTAAAATATGGACACCCGGTCGTGCTTACCATACAAAAACGATTAGAAATAAATAAAACGGTTAATGTTCATCACATTTGAAGGACCCGACGGAAGCGGTAAAACTTACCAGCTTGCTATCTTCTCCGATTATCTCAAAGATAAAGGGTACCCGGTTCTGTCGACGCGTGAACCCGGAGGTACGTCGATAGGCGATCAAATTCGTGATGTCTTGCATGACCTGAACAATACGGAAATGCGCCCGCACACGGAAATATTGCTCTACCAGGCCTCACGAGCTCAGTTGGTAGAACAGGTCATCGTTCCACATCTTAAAAGTGGGGGGATCATTTTATGTGATCGTTATGCTGATTCGACTTTAGCCTATCAGGGTTACGGTCACCAGTTAAACCTTAAAAAGTTGGCGGCTTTGATTGATTTTGCTACAAGAGGATTAAAACCTGATTTGAGTCTGCTTCTGGATGTGGATGTCGAAGAAGGGCTGCGGCGACGTGCTAGAGGTGGGGAATGGAACCGGTTGGATGCTTATGACCTTGATTTTCATCAGCGTGTGCGTCAAGGTTATCACGAATTAGTTCGCCAGGAACCTCAGCGTTGGGTTGTAATCGACGCCGGACAGCCTCCTGAAGGTGTACAGGCAGATATCCGGAAGTTTGTTATGGACCGGTTGGTAAAAAACGGTTAAAAACCAAGACCATCCATGGCATCTCCCCCCATACCACCATCACTACCTCCCAAGTCTGGAACAGCTTCCTCAATCTCTTCCGGGGACTGTCCGGATTCCAGCCGATCGATTACTTCGTCAAATTCTGGGCCCATATCCTCTCCCATTTCGCGGCTCATTTTACGCATCATTTGTCCCATGGCTTGCGGATCATCTTCCAGTCCTGCCAGAGCACTGGGATCAGCCAGGTCTTCCATGCGGCTTTCTTCCGAGCGGGCGAATCTCACTCTTCCGATCAGCCTTTGCACGTTTTTGCTGCTGCAATTGGAGCAATCTACGGGATGCGTCTCATATTCATCATACGTTAAATAGACTTCGAACCGATTTTGGCATTCTACACATAAATATTGATAATTGGGCATTTATTATCTCCAGTGCAAAGTAAGATGCTGCAAGATTTTAACAAACTAACCGTGTTTGTATCTTGAGATGATTGAGAGTCAGACGAACAGTTTTTTCTTTAACGGATAGTTCATTTGATATCCTTCAAACCTAAATTATAATCAAAGGACGAGTACCTGTAAAACGGAGTTTGCTTATCAATTGTTTCGAATCTTGAACATAGAGCCGTTTTGGGTAATATAACAGAAAATACCTGGAATTGTTAGAAGAGGTGGTTGTGACAGATCCATTTTCAATTAAGAACGGGCGAGGAGAACCCTTGCTAATCGTTATTTCTGGACCATCGGGAGTGGGGAAGGACTCGGTGATACTGCGCATGAAAGAGCGCAATCTGCCTTTCCGTTTCGTGGTCACCGCAACGACGCGTCCGCCTCGAGAAAGCGAACAACGTGGTAGGGACTATTTTTTTGTTTCGCATGATGAATTCGCTGAAATGATTGAAAATGACGAATTGCTGGAATACGCCATCGTTTATAACGATTACAAAGGAATCCCAAAGGAGCAAGTACGCCGGGCGCTTGACAGCGGTGAGGATGTAGTCATGCGAGTTGATGTACAGGGGGCAGCCACAATTCGCGATTTGTGCCCGGATGCGCTGTTGCTTTTTCTTACAACTCGGGACGAATCAGAAATGATTAACCGCTTAAAAGCTCGCAAGAGCGAGACTCCTGAGGGACTGAATCTAAGGATCGCGACTGCGCGTAAGGAATTGGAGCGCGTTGCAGAGTTTGACTATATGGTTGTAAATCGGGAATTCCAATTGGATGAAACCGTGGACATGATACTGGCAATTGTACGTTCAGAGCACTCTCGAGTGCATCCGAGAAAGGTGAGCTTGTGAAGATGGAATCCCCTCCCACGGATGATAAAGCCTCGAATTCTTATCAAGAGCCGAACAAGAATTTTGAATCAAATGAATTCCCTTCTGGGCGCCGGATGCGAATTAAGCTAACGAGTGAAGTGCCTATTGTTGTTTACACCTTGATGGGAATCACCGTTGTGGTGTTCTTATTACAGCAGGCGAGCCTGGCTCTATTGAACGGTGCGGACTTGCCTGCTATGGCAGGGATGAAAATCAATGAATTAATATTGGGAGGCCAAGTCTGGCGTCTGATAACGCCAATGTTCTTGCACGGGTCAATCTTACACCTCGGTTTTAACATGTATGCGCTGTACATCTTCGGACCTGGTCTTGAGCGCAATTACGGGCACGCCCGTTTTCTTGCCCTTCTTCTTCTGTCTGGATTTGCAGGTAATGTTTTCTCGTTTCTTTTCACATCCTCGCCATCACTCGGGTCGTCTACAGCAATTTTTGGTTTATTAGGAGCTGAAGGTGTGTTTCTATACCAGAACAGAAAAATCTATGGAGCCGTTGGTCAGAGGGCGTTGATCAACATTTTAGTTATTGCAGGAATAAACCTGGTTATTGGGCTTTCGCCGGGTATTGATAACTGGGGACACGTGGGCGGATTGATCGGAGGAACCCTCTTTGCCTGGTACGCAGGTCCTGTATTGCAGGTTGAAGGCGTTTATCCATACCACAGCTTAGTTGACGAACGACAAAACGGCGACGTATGGCGGGCTGGTTTGAGTGTCTGGTTGTTGTTTGGTCTGTTGGCAGCAACGACAATTATCCTGAACTCGCGCTGACAGCCAATCTCACAGTTAGAACTTTAAGCGTTTCTTTTAGGACCTATTACATACGGCACTTGTACGTGACCCGACAATACCTATCGGGTTCGTCGCAATTAAATTAAACCTGAGAGTTATATTAATTATCAACAAGCCAGGAATCCCTCATGAATGTATCCCATGCTGGCTATATATAAAAAAAACCCGGGCACGCCCGGGTATAACTAATGGGTAGAGGCCTCACTCAGTTATTGTTCGGAAAAACCGAAGTCGTCGTCGGTATCGTCTCCAAATTCGTCATCGTAGCCGACTTCCAGTTCAACGCCTTCTTTGTCCAAACGCACCCAAAGCAATAGTAATTGCCCGTCCTCGCCATCGAGCGCCCGAGATGCCAGGATGGGTGCGTCGTATTTAAGCCCGTCCTGCCCCCGAAACTCGAGGTGAATCGTCTCCTGGTTTGTCCAGGCTCGGTAACACCGTTCGACTAGAGATGGTCCGTTGAATGTGCGAAGGCGAGTGAGGGCGATATCTGCCAAAGTTGGGCTCTCATTAAGACCCATTACCCAATCCTCGCTTACTGCTTCAAACGTGGGCGGGGGTCCTTCGATAACCGTGATTTTTTCTTCCATTTAGTTCTGCTCCGTGTAAACAATAATACCATTAAACCGTGCAGTGCAAACATAATGTCGCCTGAGTGTATAATGAGATTTGGAGAGTAAACACATGTACAAGCTTGTAATCCTGATCGAACCGTTGGACGATTGGCAGGCTTTCGAGGAAAACTGGCCCGAGTTTCTCCACCAGGCGGAGAGGATGCCTGGACTGCGCAGTGAGACCACCGGTCGAGTAGAGCGGTTCGTGTTCGGTGATATTCCGTACGCCCAAATGCATGAACTGTATTTTGATTCTCTGCAGGACCTCGAGAGAGCCATGGCTTCACCTCAAGGACGCGAAGCAGGTAGATTGCTGCAGCAGATGACCGCCGGGCGCCTCACACTCTTCTTCGCCGATCATAAAGAAGACGATATAAAAAACATCCAAGCATATTGGTAGACAGAAAGTGGATCTAAACAGAAACCGTCATTACCGCTCCCGCCGTCCTGCGTTAGGTTTGTTAGCAGCGGTATTGATCATCCTGATTTTTTTTGGAGGCTACCTGATCTACCGCGGATTTCGGTCGAATACCCTCCGGACGGTGCATGTTTTAACTTGGTTGCGTGACCCATTTTCACATCCCGAATGGATGGTTCAGGCGGGAGAGCGCTGTGGAGATGCTCCCTTTGTTATACCCACGGATGGTTTTATCGGTTATTTGTGGGACGATTCATTCCGTATTGGTCATCATCACCAGGGAATCGATATTTTTAGCGGTAATCCGGGCGAAGTCACTCCGGTCGTGGCGGCTTACTCTGGGTATCTCACAAGAATGTCGGATTGGAAATCGTCACTCATCATTCGCATTCCTGATGACCCAATAAATCCTGGTCGCCAGATATGGACGTACTACACTCACATGGCGAGTCCGGAGGGAGAATCCTTTATCGTATCGGATTTCCCTCCAGGCACCCAAGAGGTGTATGTTGAAACTGGAACCTTATTGGGCTATCAGGGTAATTATTCGGGTACGCCAGGCAATCCTGTTGGGGTTCATCTTCACTTTTCCATCGTAAAAGATGATGGACAGGGAAGATTCAAAAACGAGTTGGAGATCGAGAACACCCTGGACCCAACCCCCTATTTTGGCTTGCCGCTGAATGCTGGGCACAACACAGGAGAGGTTCCTTCTTGTGAAGATTAGAAGATCAGGTGGTCGCTTATGGAAGAATTGAATGGATACCGCAAACGCTTGGTAAAACGATATGCCGACATTGCAAAGGATTTCGAGGCGCTCATAACGCATATATCTCTAGATGATGGTAATAAGCCCAATGACCAGAGAGGCTTGAACCTACATAGGGTGATTGCTCACCTGCGGGATATTGAGAAGCAAGTCTTCCTGCCGTATTTTGAACGCATTTGGAAGGAGGATTTCCCTTCACTGGCGAACGATACTGTTTCGATTAGGGAAAGTGAGCGCCGTAATGCCGCCGAGCCTTTAACGACAATTATGGAGGAATATAGGGAACTTCGTGCCCGAGAATTGAACTTGCTGGAAAAGATGCCAAACTCGGACTGGAACCGGACCGGGAGACACCCCCGCTTAGGTGTGCGCACATTGCAGTGGTTTGTAGAACAGAGCCTTGTACACGCAGAGTATCATTTGCACCAACTGCAAAGTCAAATCGGCAAAACCCGCGTATAACCTCAATTAATACAAACTGTCTACCAATTACCTGAAGTTGTAATTTTCCCTTTATACAAAGACCTAGCTAACATGAACCTGATGTACATTATGACAATCCATATAAACGAAATTTTTCGCTATCATCAAAAGGAATTTTCAGCCGCTCCGAATGACAATTCATCTTATTCGATATTGCAGACTACAAGGAGTACCCAGTGACAGAATACACTTCAATCCTCACCGAAATCCATAACCGTGTTGGTCTGGTGCGCCTCAATCGCCCCAAGGCGCTGAATGCATTAAACAGCATAATGTTAACCGAACTTATGGATGTCTTGGACAAGTTCGATTCTGATGAGGACATTGGTGCGGTCGTCATCACCGGAAATAAACGTGCCTTTGCCGCCGGGGCAGATATTAAAGAGATGATGGACGTTACTGCTGTGGAGATGTTTTTGAGCGATAGTATTTCACAATTTGACCGCATCCGGGGCGTCATAAAGCCGGTTATTGCCGCGGTATCCGGTTATTGTTTGGGAGGAGGAAACGAACTGGCAATGTCGTGCGATATGATCCTGGCTTCCGAAACGGCACGCTTCGGTCAACCAGAGATCAACATAGGCGTGATCCCAGGAGCGGGGGGTACTCAGCGTCTGGCGAGGACGGTTGGAAAAGCGATCACAATGGAGATGGTTCTCAATAACCGTACCTTGAGCGCTGAAGAAGCGCTGAGATTTGGGCTGGTCAATAAGGTTGTCCCCGTCGAGCATTACCTGGAAGAAGCGCTGAATTTGGCATCTGAAATTGCATCTCGCGCCCCCTTAGCTGTTCGCATGGGTAAGGAGGCGGTCAACAAGGCGTTTGATACCTTCCTGAGGGATGGATTGGCGGATGAACGCCGGGCGTTCTATTTCCTATTCAGCACCGCTGACCAAAAAGAGGGCATGGCGGCGTTCATCCAGAAGCGCAAACCCGAGTGGATGGGCAAATGATAACATTTTGTGGTTTAGGATAAAGCTAGTAGAAAATCAGATTCGCTTGCATCGCTGTGCGACAATCCTCGATGTGAACGCTGAGTGACCATAAGGAGAGACGTGACGCAGGGTAGGAATTACTCCTGGGCTGGTAAATCAGCCCAGAAAGTCGTACCTGTGTTTACCTGACTGGTTACTCCAGTTTCTCCTCCGTGGCTTTCCACAATCGACTTGGCAATCGCCAATCCTAAACCGCTGCCTCGCACAGAGCCGGAGCTTCCAGGCGATTTTTCAACCCGGTAGAATCGTTCGAAAATGTGAGGTAGATGTTCTGATGCTATGCCTGGTCCGTTGTCCTGGACCGCGATGCGCACTGTGTTTTCTTTAGGACCGGGCTGCATGATTAGTATTACTTTTCCGCCGCTGGGGGTGTACTTGATAGCGTTATCAAGTAAATTGTAGAGCACACGTCGAAGTTGATCCTCGTTGCCCAATACAGGCGCTAAGCCGGGTTGAATATCACACTCCAGGGTCAAACCAGCATGGTCAGCGCGCATTTCAAATGTCTCGTATACCTCCGATGCGATTGTGCTCAAGTCGAGCAAAACAGGCTGGTCGGCATCCATCCCCGCTTCCATACGCGAGAGATCGAGCATGTCATTCACCATAAGAACCAAGCGGTCCACTTCACATTCAATCTCTTCAAGGAAGCGACCCGCCACTTCGGGATCTTCCAGCGCGCCGTCTTGCAGGGATTCAGCCCGCAGCTTGACTACAGTTAGAGGTGTACGCAGTTCGTGACTGGCGTTGGCGACGAAAGCGCGCAGATCATTTACATTGGATTGCAGGCGGCTTGCCATCTTGTTGAAGGCTACCGCTAACCGGTGCATTTCATAAGTTCCGGAAGGTTTTACCCGCACTCCTAAATCGCCTTGCTCCATATTTTCGACTGCATTGGTCAGGACTTGAATTGGTCGCGCCATGTTATTCGCCAACAGCCAGCCGAACAGGCTGACTCCGGAGGCGATCACCACAGAAACAAGCAGCAGGAGTGCAATAGAGCGTTGGGCGGCAGCCTGAGTGGGTTCCATGGGCAATCCGAGACGCAATATCGCCGAAACCTCGATCTCGCGCTGCACTAATACAGCCATGTACATAGTTCGCTTACCGCTCGAATTCTGGCGAAAAGCGACCCCTCTTCCGGTGGGGCTCTGCAGGGACTCCAAAACTTCAGGTGCGTTCTTACGATTGGCTTTGGGAGGTAAAGATTCGCTGCTGTCAACAAGTGGGGTTCCATCGGTCTGATAAACTGTGAAGCTCATTTCAGGGTTATCGGCGAACATCTGGAACAACATGCCCTGGATAAAGTTGGCATCTACCCTTCCCGCTCGCAGTTCCTGAATGGGGAGTTCCAAAGCGTTGCCGGCCGCGAAAGCCAATGCTTGCAGAGCATGTTCGGCCTCAGCAATGGAAGCCTGATAAATGGTCCTGCCGGCGAAGCCAGCCAACAGGATGATGCTGACCAGGGACACCAGCAGGTGGGATAATACCAGGCGCGCGCTTAGTGTTTTAGGAAGTTTCAGGATAGTTCCTCAGGACCCGCGAAGCGATATCCGTAACCGCGGACGGTCTGGATATACTTGGGGCTGGCAGGATCATCTTCAATCTTCAGGCGCAGCCAGCGAATGTGGACGTCCAGTGTACGGGAATCGCCAACCCACTCTTCTCCCCAAACTAGTTTGAGAAGGTCGTCGCGACTCATAGCACGCCCGGCGTTTTTCATCAGCATTTCGAGCAGTTCAAATTCGCGTGCCGAAAGTTGAAGTTCCTCATCATCTTTAAAAACACGCCTCGCAGTTGGGTCCAGACTCAACTGCCTGAGCTCCAGCACATCTGTTTCCGTAGATTGACGATCCAATGCCACCCGCCGCAGGGTTGCTTGGATGCGCGCCAGCAGCTCGCGGAAAGAAAAAGGTTTTGCCAGGTAATCATCCGCGCCCACTTCCAATCCAAGAACCCGGTCAATTTCCTCGCCCCGGGCTGTGAGCATAATGACGGGTGTGTTGGTGGTCGTACGCAGCCGGCGGCAGACTTCGAACCCGCTGATATCCGGCAGCATCAGGTCCAACACAATCAAATCGGGTTTGAGTCTCTCGACTGCGTCTAACGCTGAAAGACCGTCCGTAACCATTTCAACCTCAAACCCCTCGCGCTTTAAGCTGTAAGAGAGCGAGTCTGTGATTAAAGGTTCGTCGTCGACGAGTAATATGAGTGTCAAGGTTATCCTCCAAATGCCTTCGAATTTTTTTAAGAGTTAGGTTGATAATAAGTTGCTTTGCATTTTCCTGGTCGCGTTGTCCTATAGTATATTCAATTTGTCAAAGATTTGCCATACCCGTTTATTGCTCCTGTTTTTGTTAATCTAACATTGCTGTATACGGAAAACCGGATACTTATCTTATAATACCAGAGTACCTTTTGGTACAATCTAGAAGTCCGAGAATTTTTGTCATCACGGAGTCCTTGAAAACAAGTAACTGCTGAAAATAACGGAGCCTCACTATGCCGCTGTTCTGGCTCTCACTGGCATTTCTGGGCGGGATATTGCTGGGAGAGCTTCTGAATTGGTCTTTTTCGACTTGGCTTTTACTCACCGGGTTTTTCCTGGTGCTGGTACTCGTGGGGTCCCTGCTCACACGGCGTTTTCCCCATCTTCTTGAACGCGTTCCTTCTTCACCGAGCCTCCCCTTCCCGTATCTCTTGCTCCTTATCCCCCTGACCCTGGGAGGGGCACGTTACCAACTCGCTCAACCCGAGCTGAGTCCTGATTTTATTGCCTGGCACAACGATACGGGGCAGGAATTTATCGTCGAAGGTGTACTGGTCGAACAGCCAGATGTGCGGGACAGATATACCAACCTGCGCCTCCGAGTGGAGCGGACCCACCTGGTAGGCGAACTGCTCTTCACCCCCGTCGAAGGTCTGTTGTTAGCCAGAATATCTCCAGGCGGTGAGTGGCATTATGGCGACCGTGTTCGGCTGCAAGGTGAGTTGGAAACCCCACCTGAGGACGAGGACTTCTCCTATCGCAGTTACCTGAAACGTCAGGGGATATATTCATACATGTCGCACGCTCGCGCCAGGTTGCTGTTGCGTGGTCAGGGCACCCCATTCTATACAGCGGTATATGGATTGAGGAAACGCTCCCTTGAGACTGTTTACCGCCTGTTTCCCGACCCTGAGGCCTCCTTGCTGGCTGGGATACTGCTCGGTGTTGAGACTGGAATCCCCGATGATGTCCAAGATGCATTTAGAAATACAGGTACCGCTCATATTATTGCGATCTCAGGATTTAATATAACGATCTTATCAGCCTTTTTTGTGTTCCTTTTTAACCTCCTGTTCAGAGGGCGCCGGCGTTTCCTGGCGGCGGGTATGGCTGCTGTTGTGATCGCAATTTATGCTGTGCTGGTGGGCGCTGATGCCGCGGTTGTGCGCGCTGCTATTATGGGTGGTCTTTCTCTGCTTGCAGCACTTGTGGGGCGCCGTCAGGATGGGCTCAACACGCTGACCTTTGTGGCAGCTCTGATGGCGCTCTTTAACCCTGATGTCCTCTGGGACGTCGGTTTTCAACTATCCTTCATGGCGACCTTGGGACTGCTGTTGTATGCAGAACCGCTTTCAAATGCTTTTGTGAGACTAACCTCCCGTATATTGCCGGATACTACTGCGCAGCGTCTGACAAGACCTGTGAGCGAGTATTTCCTGTTCACCTTTGCGGCGATGCTGACCGTCTTGCCGGTGATGATCTACCATTTCCAACGCCTTTCGCTGGTCTTGCTGCTTGCGAATCCCGCCATTCTGCCCGCACAGCCCGCGGTGATGATTTTAGGCGGTTTGGCTGTGATCCTGGGTTTGATCCATCCACCTCTCGGTCAACTGGCGGCTTTGCTGGCGTGGCCATTCGTTGCGTACACCATCCGGATTGTCGAGCTTTTTGACCGCATACCGGGTCGAGTCATGGCATTGGGGGAAATATCGCTTTACTGGTTGATCCCTTTCTATCTTGTGCTCTTCACCTGGACCTTTTTTGGAGAACGTATCCAAGAATGGGTCACTGAAAAGACCGGTGATCGGTCATCGACATTCACGTTCTTGCCTACCACGACTCTGGCTGTCATGGGCATATTGGCAGTGGTGATCTGGCGGGCTGCCCTGACCGTACCAGACGGTCGGCTGCACCTGACTTTTATTGATGTGGGCAGTGGTGATGCGCTGCTGATCCAGACCCCCACAGGAAGGAATCTGTTGGTCGATGGTGGACCCAGCCCCAGCAAATTGTCAGATGGATTGGGTCGGCGCCTGCCGATTACCCACCGCCGACTTGATTTCCTGGTAGTGGCAGCCGCCGGGGATGGGCAGATAGACGCCCTACCGCGCACGCTGGAGCGTTTTCCTCCCCATAATGTCCTATGGGCAGGTCCAACTGCCGGCACTCACAGCGCACGCGAACTGCGCAAGGTGTTGGCTGAATCTAAAACCCCTGTAATCCCGGTTCTGGCGGGACACGTATTGGAGCTTGGTGAAGGCGCCAGACTGCAAGCGCTTTCAGCCGGGAGTCGTGGGGCGGTATTGCTGTTGGAGTGGGGGGACTTTAGAGCGCTCCTGCCGGTTGGATTGAATTTCGAAAGTATGGAGGAACTGCAAAACGAACCGGACATCGAGCCGGTCGCCGTCCTGCTCTTGGTAGAAAGCGGCTACGCCCCGCTCAACCCACCGGAGTGGATCGATAGATGGAACCCGCAGTTGGTCGTGCTCAGCGTTGCCGCGGACGACTGGGACGGTCTGCCCAATCCAGAAACCCTGGAAGCCGTGGCGGGCTACTCACTGCTGCGAACAGACTTGAATGGCTGGATTCACCTGAGCACAGATGGGGAGCAGATGTGGGTGGAGGTGGAGAGGAAATAGGTTTTTAGACCTTTAATGTCGATTTTCTATTTGGCGTTACTTTGAAGTCCACCCAATAAATCCCTTGACATAATACTTTTGTAGCACGATAAAGATGAACAAGAGAATTGCTGTCACTAATATCGACCCTGCCGACAGGACACCCCAATCGACGCTGTATTGACCCTTTAACAAAGGAATGCGTTGAGTAGCGACAAGCTTATCAGGGTCGTAAAGGGTGATCAGAGCCATGAAGAAGTCGTTCCACACCCAGGTGAATTGGAGAGCAGCAACTGACGCTAATCCGGGCAAGGATAAAGGGAGAATGATTTTATAAAAAATTTGAATTCTACTGGCTCCATCGATACTGGCTGCTTCTTCAACTTCTGCTGGCAGCGTGGTCAGATAATTCCTCATAAAGATCGTAATCCAGATAAGCCCCCAGGCGGTATGAGTGACGATCAGCCCGGTATAGGTGTTTAAGATACCCATATCTAACAGGGTTTGAAAGAGGGGAACAGCCACCATCTGTTGGGGGATAGCTAGGAGCAGCACAATACCAATTAAAATCAATTTCCGGCCGGGGAAGCGCAGCCGCAGGAGCCCGTAAGCAGCAAGAGTTGCGATCATCAATGGCAGGATTGTGGCAGGAATGGTAACGATCAAGGAGTTTTTCAACCCCTGCCCGATAGGAGCTGTGGGATGATTCCATGCATTCAAGAAGTTATTAAAAGAGATGGTCCAATCTGTTGATGAGCACTAACAAAGGAACGACATTCTGATATGTGCACCTCCTTTCCTGTTGAATCTATTAAGTTGTCCCTCGTTCAATGAGTTTAAGCTGCACGATAATGTTCTGTATGGGTCGAGAGGGATCTGATATTTGTGCAATTAACTGTTCTGCAGCCAATTTCCCAGAATCGTCGAGCGCCTGATCAATCGTCGTTAGATCTAAGTATTCAGAAAAATCGGTGTTGTCAAAACCGATGAGTGCCATATCATCCGGTATCCGATGATGTTTTTTACGAGCGATTTTCAGGACTTGCATTGCTAAATCGTCTGAAGCCGCGAAAATAGCTGTAGGCGGCTCGTCCATTTCAAAGAGTTCATGTATTTGGGTGTCTTCTTCTGGCGGAAAAACTGTGAGTTTCACATAATCATCTGTGAAAGGCAGCCCATGTTGGAGGAATGTTTTTCTGTACTCCTCGAATCTCTTATCTTCTGGTCGCAGCGAATACTCCGGAAGCACAGCATCTCCAACATATGCGCAGCGAGTATGTCCCTTTTTTAGCAAATATTCTGCCGCCATTCTTCCACCCAGCCCGTCATCAATTTCAATGCTGCTAAAACCAGGTACCCGATTCTCGATAAATACTGTTGGAAGTTGACTCTGACGCATCCTTTCAGCATATTCACTATTAATGGGAAGCGCTATAACAATTAATCCATCCAGGCGTTGAGAAAAGGGCAGTGTTGTATAGTAGCCTTCCAATCGTGACAAGGTGTCAACGGGGTAGATAGTGAGATCGTATTGCGTTTCTACAAATGCCCCCGCAATGCCACGCAGCCTCTGAACGAATGATAAAACGGTAAAGAAAGGGGTAATAACCCCAATGCGTCCGAGTTCCTTACGAGCTCTTTCGCGTGCAGCTTCCTTTGGAATAAAACCTAGCTGATCCATTGCTTTTAAGGTTATATCCCGTTTTTCTTTACTGACCCGCTCTGGTGAATTCAGAACGCGTGAAACCGTCGCAATGCTAACCCCCGCATCTTTTGCTACATCGTAGATGGTAGCTTTCTTTGTTTTTGCCATAGAAATACGCCCGGTTGTAAGCGCTTTCATGATAGCTCTTACAAAGAATAGCAGACAATGATATCTATGTCAAGTGCTTTCTTTCACAATGTTTCTTTCACAATCGAGCCTATGATTGAGGGGTAATTATTTATTATGAAAATGTGAGCCTTTAAAATGAGGAGGTATTGATAGTATTTACTGTTGATACTATGGACTTTTTAACACTTCCTCACATTGTCCCTTAAAAAATTATCCCCACGAGTTGCTGACGAGTTGTCTAAAACCCAAAAGATTGACTATCTTTGTACTTACTCCTCTAAAAAAGTTCCTGGTTTCTTACCACCAAGATCACCAAACCAATGCCGCGCATCAACGTCTGGTATTCTGGTAAGCCCAACAAGGGATCAACCGAATCAGGTGAGAGGTGGTGTGTTTCGGGCCTTAATGACCTCAACCATGATGCTCAGCGCGATTTCACCTGGAAGCCGCGCACTTATATCGAGACCAATGGGCGCATGCAGGCGTGCGATCTGTTCATCAGTCAATCCTGCTGCACGCAAACGTACGATTCGCTTTTGATTGGTGCGCCGGCTTCCTATGGCTCCCACATAGCGCACCTTACTCCTTAGGGCAACCTGCAGGGCGGGGTCATCCAGCTTGGGGTCGTGCGACAGTACGACGATGTATGCCGAGTTGTTGAGATCCATCCCCGGCAGGGCTTCTGAAGGCCACTCTTGAACCATTTCGCTGGCATGCGGGAAGCGTTCACGGGTAAGGAATGCACGCCGTGGGTCGACCACGATGGTATCAAAGCCAACTGTTCGGGCTATGGATACTAGCTTTTCTGCTATGTGAACTGCGCCTACGATTATCAGGAGCGGCGTGGGCGGGTACACTTCAATGAATAACGAAGCTTCTTTTAGATCCAGTATCCCCCCGGTCTCTTTTCCCAGCATCTCAAGTGCGGTACTGACGATAAGGTTGGTTTGTCCGGGGATAATAAGATCCCCTTCGATGCGCCCATCTTCCAGCACGATCAATTTTCGGTTGATATATTCGGGCTGACCTTTCAACGTGCTGGCTACTGCAATTGGTTGGCGATTTTCTAAGTGCTGCTTCAACGAGCCGTAAATGCCACCCAGAGCGGAAAAAGGCTCCACAAAAACCTGGATCGTGCCGCCGCAGGGCAGACCCACAGCCCATGCCTCTTCGTCGGCGACCTGGAATGTCAGCAAGCTGGGTTTACCCGTATCCAGGACCGATCTGCCTTCGTCGATGACTGCGCCTTCCACGCAGCCACCGCTCACCGACCCCGCGATGCCGCCGCTTCGGGTTAAGACAAGTTTTGAGCCAACCGGACGCGGCGCCGACCCCCACGTTTTTACAACGGTCGCAACCGCTATCTCCTCATTATTTTGACGCCATGTTTCCAGGCTGTCGAGCACATCTCTCATCTTGATAATTGATTACTCGATTGTGATCTTTTTCTCAGTCAGCAAATGCACCCGTGATGAACAGTGGGCAACAGCATCTTTACACACACGATTCGTATTCCCGGCGAATTACCCCCACCACGTTCGAGGTGATCATGCGCTTGGCAGTAGCCAACCCGTTGCGAACCGCCAGGGCTTTGCTGCGACCGTGTCCGATGAACATCGGAAACTGCACACCCAGCAAGGCTGCTGCTCCAATTCTGGCATAATCGTTGATTGAGCGTATATTTTCTAAATGATCCTGCAGCAAGGAAGCCGCCCCAGCAGAAAGCTGTGGCAGGATGTCCTGAACCTGAGCCAGTACAGCAGCAATAACCCCTTCGATAGTCTTAAAGAGCACGTTGCCAGCAAAGCCGTCGCAGACGACTACATTGACGTCGCTTGCCAACATTGTGTGCCCCTCAACGTTACCTGCAAACAGTATGTTTTTGGCTGCAGCAAGTAATTGATAAGCGTCCTTCCCCACTTTATTGCCTTTGCTTGGTTCAGAACCGTTAGAAAGTAAGCCGATTCGTGGGTGAGCAATACCGCCTGCATAATGTGCGTAAGCTGATCCCATGCATGCAAACTGAAGCAATTGTTTGGGATGCACCTCGGTGTTTGCGCCCGCATCTATCAGGTAAACATCCTTTCTCAATCCCAGGAGGGGGACTATTGCGGCTGGTCGTTCCACTCCTGGAATGCGCCCAAAGTTGGACATGGCGGCGATCAAACCTGCCCCTGTGTGACCCATTGTCAGAACGCCATCGGCATGCCCTTCAGTTACCGTTCGGCAAGCCACATTGATGGAGGCATCTGGCTTGGAACGAACTGCATTTACTGGACTTTCGTCCATATGGATCACGTCGTAGGCGGGAATAATCTCCAGTTGTAGGTCGTCTATCTGACCCCTCGATAATTCATACCGGATTGCATCAGGGTCACCAACCAGCGACACCCTCAAATTTAAGTCTCGTGCACCCTGAATTGCTCCGGCGACTATCTCTTCGGGGGCGTGGTCGCCGCCCATAGCGTCTACAGCTATATGCACCATATTCATTGCTCTATTACCTCTTTTTGACCAAAATCCAATTGATCAATAATCGCCACACCACATTTTTCTGTAAATAATAATTATAGTCTTGTTAATATAACACAAGCCCGGCGACATCTCCCCCTTTATTTTAGTGAGCGAATCAAGTAACATAGTGCCGTGACCAAAGAAGCGTATTTTACGCCCGACAATATCCATGAAGTAGCAGAGGATCTGCTTCAATGTGTAGCATCATTTAGGAGACACCGTGTTCCCCTAAAGATGCCTCGCCAATCGGCTCTCCTTGTGTTGGATATGCAGAAGTATTTCTTGGATCCCGCATCGCACGCCTTTGTTCCCAGCGGTCGTTCCATCATCCCCGGTATTCAAAAATTGGTCACAGCCTACTCCCAAAGGAATAAGCCTGTTATTTTTACCCAGCACATAAACACTCATCAGGATGCTGGTATGATGTCTTCCTGGTGGAGCGAATTGATCGTGGAAACCGACCCATTTTGTGAGTTAACCGACCGGCTTACAATGACGAACGCAAGCGTGATAAAGAAGTGCCAGTACGATGCTTTCTTCAATACTGATCTGGAAGAAATGCTGGTGAGCAAATCTGTCACCCACGTGGTGATTTGTGGTGTAATGACCCACTTGTGCTGTGAAACCACCGCCCGCTCCGCCTTCATGCGCGGCTTTGATGTCTGGTTTGCTGTTGACGGCACAGCTACTTACAATAAGGATTTCCAGCGCGCAACCCTACTTAACCTGTCGCATGGATTTGCCACACCAGTGCTGGTCGACGAAGTCTTAACCGCTTTACACGAAGATGAATAAAGTTGAAAATGTGACGATTATCGGGGCAGGTCCAGCCGGAATTGCTGCAGCTATCCAACTCAAGCGTTATGGCATTACGCCCTTGCTGCTTGAAAAGGATATGTTGGGGGGCTTGGTAAGAAATGCGAATCTGGTAGAAAATTACCCCGGCTTTCCGGTCGGAATTTCAGGACTGCATCTAACCAGTCTTTTTGAGATGCAATTAAAAAACCTTTCCATCCAACCAATCAATGCTGGCGTTTCCAGGGTGGAGTTTGAGGATGGTTTGTTTCTCGTTGATACTGGAACAAGCGTATATTTTTCACAGATTATCGTCATCGCATCAGGAACGAAACCCGTACTACTGACCGGTTTTGAGATTCCAACCGGTCTCCAAGGCAAAATTTATTACCAGGTTGTCCAGCTTCTTCAAGAGAGTGGAGTAGTCATCGCAATTGTTGGCGCTGGCGATGCTGCTTTTGATTATGCTTTGAATCTCGCCAAGAGCAATCAAGTCATCATTCTGAACAGAGGTCTTTCTCATAAGTGCCTCCCGCTATTGTGGGAACGCGCAGAACTGGACCCCAATATCCGCTACATCGATAACGCTTGTATTGAGAGAATCTATTCAAATCAAGAAGGAGGGATGATGGTACAATATAAAGTAATTGAGGGGACTTCTAGTTTCCAAGTCGATTACCTGGTCGGAGCGATTGGTAGGGTCCCAAACACTGATTTTTTGTCAGATCAAATCACGGAGCAGAGGGAAGCATTGCAATCTGCAGGACTTCTCTATTTTATCGGAGATGTTAAAAACGACATCTACCGGCAGGCTTCTATTGCTGTTGGAGATGGGATCAAAGCTGCGATGCAAATTTTCTGCACAGAAAAGGGATTGTTTTAATGAGAATTATTGCTTCAACTGGAAGGGATGACGTTGCGACAATCTATGTTGCTGAATTTGGTCCTGGAGAATGGGTAGAGTTTGTAGAAGCCGTATCACCACCGTTCCCGCGTGATAAAAAGTGGGTGCTCTTGATTTCAACGCTTCACGGTTGTCCGGTGGAATGTGCGATGTGCGATGCGGGTGGGTTCTATCAAGGTAAAATTTCAAAGGAGGGAATCATATCGCAGATCGATTACCTTGTCCGCAAACGATATCCGGACGGCGTCATTTCGTGCAAGCAGTTTAAAATCCAATTTTCCAGGATGGGGGAGCCAGCCCTTAATCCAGAAGTTCTCGATGTTATAGAAGAGCTGCCAGACCTGTACGATGCCCCCGGATTAATGCCCTCGCTATCAACGATTGCCCCTTTCGGAACGGACCAATTCTTCAATCGTCTCTTGGAGATTAAAAACAAACACTATTCAGGTGGGAATTTTCAATTCCAGTTTTCTATACATACCACCGATGAGAGCAGACGCCGCGAAATTGTGCCGGTAAAAACGTGGGATTTTGAGAAGATGTCCGTCTATGGAGAACGTTTTTGTGAAGAAGGTGACCGCAAGGTCACATTAAACTTTGCGCTTGCAGCGGGTATGCCGGTCGATGCAAGCGTATTGTATAGTTACTTTTCCCCGGATAAATTCCTGATCAAGATCACCCCCATCAACCCCACTTATAAAGCACTGGACAGTGGATTGTCTTCGTATGTTGATATTTCTAAGGATAAAAGCGACTACAGAGTTGTGCGGGATCTGGAAGCCGTTGGCTACCAGGTTATCCTGAGCATTGGCGAAGTCGAAGAGAATCTGATTGGCAGCAACTGCGGGCAGTTTGTGATCAGACATATCTCCCGCCCCCAGGAGATCGCGGGCGGCTATACTTATGAGGTTGAACGCGACGAGATAATAAATATCTGATACCGAATCGACCGGAGTTTATACTCTCAATCAATTAGATTGTATCGAGGAGCATGAAATATCATGTCGAAAACGCTCAAATTCATTATCATTGTTGTCCTCGTAATTGTCGTCTTGGGCTTGATCCTTTGGGGTGCCTGGTTTTGGTTCTCGCGCCAGGCGTTTCCGGAAACGAGCGGCACTGTCACGGTGCCTGGTCTGAGTCAGTCAGTTGAAATCGTCCGCGATGAATACGGCGTGGCTCACATCTATGCCCACAATGCTGAAGACCTCTTTTTCGCCGAGGGTTACGTCCATGCCCAGGAGCGCTTCTGGCAGATGGAGTTTCGACGCCGCCTCGGCGCTGGCAGGCTTTCAGAGATATTTGGAGAGACTACGCTCAGCACAGACAAATATCTGCGCCATTTTGGATTTCATAATCTTACAGAAGAGTCATACCGCGCCCTCAATGATGAATCTCGCTCCATTGTCGATGCCTACACAGCCGGTATAAACGCCTACATCGGGGACCTGGAGCCCTCACAATTGGGACTCGAGTTCGCCCTTTTAGATTTACAGGGTGTGGAGGTCGGGATCGAGGAATGGACCGCGGTGGATTCCATGATTTGGACCGAGATGATGATCTTCGACCAGTCGGATCAACTGCGAACGGAGTTGAAGAATATCGACATGCTGGCATCAGTGGGATGGGATATGTACGCTGACCTGCACCCTCTTTATCGCGATGATCGCCCGGTCATCATTCCATCTGAGGAACTTGATTATCTTGAAAATGTCGAAGAAAGCGTAGTTGCCGAAATCGGAGCAGACGGTTTTCAGTATCTGCTCGATCTGAGGAGGGTATTATCAGTTGCTGAGGTTGCACCTCCACTACTGGCGGACATGGGTTTCTTTGCATCCGGCGGATCCAACAGCTTTGCTATCTCCGGTGAAAATACCACCACTGGTATGCCGCTGCTGGCAAATGACCCGCATATGGGCGTCAATATGCCTGCCTTATGGTACGAGATCGGTATGCACTGTGTTGAAAAAAATGAGGATTGTATATATAACCTGCGCGGCTTCTCGCTGCCCGGTTTACCTGGCATCGTGATCGGTCACAACGACCGCATCGCCTGGGGATTGACCAACGCCGCTTTTGACGCCGAGGATGTGTTCATTGAACGGCTTAATCCGGATGACCCAAATCAGTATCAGGTGAACGGCGAGTGGGTGGATATGGATATCCGCCGCGAGGAGATCAAAGTGCGCGGGCTTGATGAACCGGTGGTGTTCTTCGTACGCAGCACCCGCAATGGCGTTGTTGCCACTGATTCTATGCTCGAGCAAACGCTGTTTTCTCACGATGATGAGGCTCCCGAATTATTTGCACTATCCTACGCCTGGACAGCGCTTGAACCGGTTCAAACGCTCGAAGCAGTACTTAAGGTCAACGGAGCGCAGAACTGGGATGGATTCCTGGAAGCGCTGCAGCAATTCGATGCCGGCAAACAAAATTGGCTGTATGCTGACGTGGACGGTAATATCGGCTATAACATGCCCGGCAAGGTGCCCATTCGCGCTGGCGGTGATGGCTCACTGCCGGTGCCGGGCTGGAATGACGATTACAAGTGGACCGGCTTCATTCCTTATGAAGAACTGCCCAGGGTCTTTAATCCTGCCCAGGGTTTTATTGCCACGTCCAACAACCCGCAGACCAGGGCTGGGGATTATCCTTATTTGATTAACGTCAGCCAGGACCGCGGCCACCGAGCGCAGCGCGTCACGGATATGATCCAGAACGACCCGGATGGTTTATCCATCGAGGACATGACTGCCATTCAAACCGACAACAAGAGTCTTACGGCGCTGGAAATCATTCCTTACCTGGAAAACCTCTCTTTTGAGGATTCTCTTGTATCTGAGGCACGTGACCGGCTGTTCCAGTGGGATGCCCAGATGGTTATGGACAGCCCAGAAGCGGCGCTTTACAGCACTTTTTGGGTTCATCTGCTTGCCGGGATATTTCACGACCAGCTTCCGCCCGACCTCTACCCAAGTGGCAATCACATAACCTCCGATACTGTGTATTTCTTGCTGCAGGAGCCGGACAATGTGTGGTGGGATGACATAACCACGCCGGATCACGTTGAAGATAGGGACGACATTCTCGGGAAGGCTTTTGAAGAAGCATATGTGGAGGGTGTGGAGTTATTGGGTGATGATTTGAGCGAGTGGCGCTGGGGAGACCTGCATACCATAACTTTCCGGAATGCAACATTAGGACAGTCAGGCATCGGCGTTATCGAGGATATTTTCAACCGCGGACCTTATGCCACAAACGGGAGCGAGTCGGTTATACAGAAAACCTGCTGGAGTGCCAACGAACCCTACGAAGTCGACTGCATCCCAGCCCTGCGGCAGGTCATCGATCTCGGTGATTTGAGCAACTCGTTAATGGTCCACAGCGTCGGGCAGAGCGGTCATCCGATGCACCGCTATTACGATCACTTCATCGATCCCTGGCGCAATTTCGAATATCACCCTTCGAATTGGGAGCGAGGGGAAGCAGAATCGGGCAGTTCCGAAACGCTAATTCTAGAACCAGCGGGGTGAAATTGGCAGGTGTATAGGGGTAAGGGGGCAATATAAGGGCGAATCAAGCAACATCCAGATAATTCATTAACTCCGGTCCCGGATATTTGGGACCGGTTTTTTATGTTTCCGTCCACGAAAAGTGGGTGCAAACAAAGAAATCCATGCCGGTTTTAATTAATTGGAGAAAAACCCCCATAATGTCCAGGGTTTTAACGCTTTCTGAGCTTTTTCTGAACGGTCGCTCGCTAAAATATGGGCAATTCAATAAGGTAGCTCAGGACGAGACAATAAAGCTGCCCAAAAATTCAGAAGCCCAGCAGAATGCGGGTAAAGGAGATCAAAATGTACACCGGAATGTATTTAGAAGAACACGCCAAGGATAAGATGGAGAGATATCTGCAAGAGGCTGAAAATGAAAGGTTGATCACTGCCGTCAAAAAGGGAGCGCAGAAAGAGATCAAGCAAAAAGATGTACCCTCCCTGGGTGTTGTCATCCAATCCGTCCTGCAGATTTTCAACATTGGCGACGATCTGGCGAGCGCAAACAGGAGCTCGTAGTCCGATCCTCACCGCCCCACCATCGCTAATAACCAAGGTCGAGTCTCCGATTTCAGGAGACTCGACCTTACTGCTTTCACTCCCAACCAGGTGCTGCGCAATATTATCCACAGCGTCGACCAGAGCCGTCACCCGGTGCTCCTCTATTACGATCACTTCATCCAGATAATTCATTAGCACTGGTCCCGGTTATTCGTGACCGGAGTATTTTGAGGAGATCAAAATACAGGTGTAATCAAAGAGATCCACACTAATTTAGTAAATTGGAGCAATTTCCCCTTAATATACGGATGTTTAACGATCTTTGAGCATTTTCTGAACGGGCACTCGCTAAGATATGGGCAATTCAATAAGGTAGCATAGGACGAGACAAAAAAAGTGCCTGAAAATTTAGAAGCCCGGCAGGATGCGGGTAAAGGAGATCAATATGTACACCGGAATGCATTTAGAAGTATACGCCAAGGATAAGATGAAAAGATTTCTGCAAGAAGCGGAAAACGAAAGGTTGATCGCTGCTGTCAAGAAAGGAGCCCAGAAAGAGATCAAACAAAAAGACCAGCCCTCCCTGGATTTTGTCATCCAATCCGTCCTGCAGATGTTCAACTTTGGCGGCGATCTGGCGAGCGCAAATATGAACTCGTAATCCGATCTCCACCGCCTCGCCATTTCTAATAGCAAAGGTCGAGTCTAAGATTTCAAGAGACTCGACCTTGTTGCTTTCACCCCCAACCAGGTGCTGCGCAGCATCTTGGCAGCAACCAGCCCAGACGCTCACTGGCTGTCAGATGACATGTGCGCTCATCCCCATTTATTTGACCCGGGACTGGCGTGCTGTCGACCGGCCTCAATATATAATTGTTCTATCGGGAGAGCAACAACCTCCGGTTCGGTTATGAAGCCGTGCGCCTCATGTGGAGGCCAGGGAACGTGACCCTCTTCCACAACCTGTGCGGTCGAAACAATTTCCACCCCAAGTAGTTCCATGATCACACTTTTGGCCATTTCCAGCCCGTCATCGTCCTCTGCATCAACAGGTATGATTACGTTGTAATCATTGTGGTCCACTATATCGGCCCGAACAATCACAAACTGGTCGCCACCCAACCCATTTATTCCATTCTCCTTGTAGCGGTCCTTCAGTCCCTCTAGATCGACCTGGCCGAATACCCAGGCTCGCACTCTATTCTGTTGTCCCATCTCGAATTATCTCCTTTTCTTGTTCTGATTCGTTGGTAGACACTTAGCTGTACCAAACCATCCTAATAGCCTAGAAATTTGTTTTGCTAAGCACCTGGTCTGATTCATCAACTCGTACTCCTATTACTCGATTTTCTTATTCCAATACAACCTCCTTTTTCTCGATCAAATTGTTTTGATCAGACAGTTAAATTACTGTTGATCCCTGTCTACAATGAATCTGTTGAAAGACATTTGGACGGAGAGAGTACGGGGAAGAGAAACCCAGGGTTTTACCAGCATCCATCCGTTCGCGTAGCCAAGAGGCATTATCACAGTTTCCTCAGCAACCAGGATCCGATCTGCTTCACGGTAAAGCTCCATTCGATTGCCCTGATCTGTGATCCGCTTTGCAGTCTCGACGAGAGTATCGAAGCGTGAGTTGTGCCAGCGTGGTATGTTAATACCTTCTTCACTGTGGAATGTAACGCGCAGCATGTTGTCGGGGTCAGGATAATCTGCCCCCCACCCGAGAATGGTCAAATGCGCCGGATCAGAAGTAAACCGCTGGTAGAATTCTCCCCACTCCGGGCTTTGAGATTCGAGCTCCAACCCTAAATTTTCCCGCCAGGAAGAGCGCAAGAATGGAATTATGCGCTCATCTTTAGATGCTGTGGGATGCAGCCAGGTGATCTCAGGGAATCCTTTTCCGTTGGGGTAACCGGCTTCACTTAACAGACGACGAGCCAGATCCGGGTCGTAGACCAACCCGATTCCCGGTGAATGTCCGGCCATTCCTGGATGTACAAACCCGCCGGTAGCCGCCATGTGCGAACCCTGGAAGGCTTTTGCTTCCAGCTCATCCCGATCCACAGCGTGGACGAACGCACGCCTTAAGCGTATATCGTCAAACGGTGGAATGTCAGTGCGGAAACTCAGGTAAACAGTAGTTGGGCGGGGAATTTTGACAAATTCATCAGGATGGAGGTTCATTGCCTGTGACAGAGCACCCGGGTCTGCATTCAAAAGGCTGACTGCGTCTAAATTATTGGCGTCGTATAACTCTAATGTCTGCTCATTGAATGATTCAAAAATCAGGCATTCCACTTTCTGGACATTGCCGCCGAATTCTTCATGATAGAGTGGGTTCTTAGCTAGGGTCAGCCGTTCGCCAGACTTCCACTCCGCAAGCTCGTAAGGACCATTGGTTACCAGGTTTTGATACTGTGCCCATTCCGAGCCATAGCGTTCCAAAGCCCACCTGGGCAATGGGTATAAAGCTGTATGAGCCAAAAGATAAGGGAAGTAAGGCGTTGGGTCCTCCAGACACACTTCCAGGGTAAAGTCATTGAGGGCGCGTACCCCTACTTACTGGGATCATTAAGATCCCCTTCTTTGAAGGTTTGGGCATTCTTAATCACGTACAGCAAACTGGTAGCCGGCGACTCCTCTGTCAGGTCAAGGTTTCGCTTCCAGGCGTATTCGAAATCGGCTGCTGTCAATTGTGTGCCATCGTTCCAGTGGACATCTTCTTTAATATGGAAGACGTACTTCGTGCCTTCTTCATTCACCTCCCAGCGCGCGGCCACTGCCGGAAGGATGTTATAGTCCCGACCAATTCTCACCAGACCTTCGAAGAGTTGAGCGACTAACAATGCGGAGACGTCGTCTTCAGCCACCCCCGGGTCAAGAGTCCGAGGTTCTTCCAGGGCAAACCGCAATACAGCAGTTGGAGCCTGGAGAGCGGGTAAATCGGTCGATTCTCTCAGGGGATCCCAAAGTGTAAAAGCCTGGTCGTATGACTCTTGAGCCTTCTCGGATTCATAAGCGGCTGTATAGACCAGACCTAACTTCAGCAATGTCCTGGCTGCTTCCTCGTCCCAGCCTCGCTTCTGCTGAATTGCCGCAGCCCGTTTATAGTACATTTCCGCTTCAGCGTTGGCATATAATGAGCGGGCTTTGTCCCCGGCTTGAATCATATAGGGAAGCGCCCGTTCTGGTGTCCCTGCCTCCTGGAAATGGTGCGTCAGTTGAACAGCGACATCCTCGCTTTGTTCTGCGTACAGGTCTTCTAATATGCTGCCAATTTCGGCGTGTATGAGTCTTCGTTCACCGGCGCCGAGTTGGTTGTAAAGGTATCTATGGATCAGGGTATGCGAGAATTTGAATCGAGACAGCAGGGTTCCACCGGCACGCACCTCGCCGATTTCTCGCACCAGATGGTGGCGGCGCTCCAGCTCTTTAGAAAGGCTGCTTAAAATCTTTATCTCGCTGGTATTTTGCACTCTGGCGATAATCTGGGCGTTAAAATCCTCGCCTTCTACGCAGGCGACATTCAGGATATCAAGCAGTTCATCGTCCAAGGCGCCAATCCGCTCCTCGATCACTCCCTCTATGCGCGCCGGCAGCATATTCCAATTCAGGGAAGGCTTATCGATCCAGGCGCCTCGCTCTTGGACCAGGTCGCCGCGGTCTTGCATCGCACGCAGCAGTTCAATCGTGAACAGCGGGTGACCTCCTGTATGTTGCAGGAGAGCCTCCCGGAAATCTTCCCCCAGCCTGTTGGGCTGGGTGTCCAGATATGCATCGACGAACTCCTGTCCCCGTGTTTCTTCTGTTGGTCCCAGGTTTGTCCAGACGTCACCGAATTGGCGTTTGAATTCACCCAGCACTTTTTCCAATGGATGACGGTCGCCACCCCGTCCTAAAGCCACTTCCTCCGGGCGATAAGCGCAGGCGATCAAGATAGAGCTGCCTTGCAACTGTCTTCCTAGGTGGAACAGCAGGCTGATTGAAGCTGTATCTGCCCACTGCATGTCATCTAAGACCAGTAACAGTGGACAAGTCTCTGCAATCTCATGCAGTACGTTCGCGAACTGCTGGAACAAGCGTCTTTGTTCCAGCCCCTCAGAGCGTTTATATTGCCGTTCGACTAATTCATCTAACTGTTGAAGCAAACTGCCGGTTTCCGGGGCTGCCGCCTTAGCGCGGGAGAGAAGCGCTTTTCCCGGTAATAAAACGTCTAGCAGGTCAGGTCCGTTGTTGATCAGTGCTTGGATGGTCACGGGCAAACAGTCCCACAGCCGTCCTGCGTGTTCGCGGTTGATAGCGCCGGCTCTCCAACGAGCTTCCACATCCCCGCTGAGTGTGCCCATTATCTCCCGGAATGGCATATAAGGGTCGCCTATCCCCGAATAGGCGTTGCAGTTGCCGCTGGCAGCCAGCAGCCCCGGGTATTGTTCCCATGCCTGGAAGGTGAATTCCTCCAACAGGGATGTCTTTCCCCGACCCGGTCCACCGGTGACGAAAATAACGTGACCTTCACCATCTACAGCTCTGGCTAAAGAGGCGTGTAGTCTTTCAAGTTCACGCTCACGAGCCACGAATGGGGGTCTTTCTGCTGATTCAACCTTTGCTTCCATTTCCAGATAGGCAGGAATATGTGCTTCAATTTCAACCGCCGGCGTGGGCATGCTGGCTGGGGTGGAAATTTTTAATTCTCCCGATTGGATTTGCTCAAATAACCCGGTTGTCTCTTTCTCAGGTGTCACCCCCAATTCTTTTTCAAGCAGCTTTCCCCATTTTTCGTAATGCGCAAGCGCGGCAGAACGCTGGTCAGAATAAGCCAGCAATAGCATCGTTTTGCGATGTGCGGTCTCATCCAGAGGCTCCAGTCTGACCAATTGCCTGGCAAATGTGAGCCCAACATCCCAATGACCTTCTTCCAAGGCTGCGTCCAACAATTTGTGTAAGGCGGCGATCACGATGATGTGCAATCTCGCCCTTTCCTCCATTACCCACTCTTCGAAAGAAACGGCGCCGCGTATGTAGAAACTGCCCAAAAAATCGCCTTGATACAGGGAGACGGCAGCCTCTGGTTGTCCAGCAGCCAGTTTTTCTTCCATATCGGCGGTATCCAGCCAAATATCAGCCGCCTGGTTGAGTGCTACTGTGTCCCGGGTGATGGTGATGTATTCTCCAAGGTGCTTACGCAGGCTGGAGAGCACAACGCGCAAATTTGATAAAGACCTGCTGTGGGAAGAACGTTCCCAGAGCAGTTCGGCCAACTTTTCCCGTGATTGTGGTTTTCCGGTGCAGGCTAAATACACCAGCAGTGCTTCCGCTTTGCGCGACGCCAGTCCGGTGATTGGTTCACCGTCTTGTTTTATTGACAATCCCCCAAGAGCAGTTATTTCGAGTTTATCACCCATAGATATCTTAGCGGTGCGCGTCTATATAAGGTCTGAGATGGTGCAAATTAGAACTGTGTTGAATGCGGTGAGACGCCATTCTAGCGCTGCAATCACTGATTCCTGTTCACACGCAAAGTAAAGCGTAATGCCGATAATTGATACAAACCCAGTTTGTGATTCTGCGATGAAGCGCTGTGACGATGAATTGCGATGAAGGGCTGCCAGAAAACTTGATGGTTTTATCACATAGCTTGAAATTTACATAACTTACAACGAACTTATTGTAACACCTGCGTATGCTACCACGTAGGTGATTGGATACACCCAGATCATATACTTATCGATCTTTATACCTAGTTCACCCTTACCGGCAATTTCCAGCCTTTTTAAAACCACGTTGTATGCCAGGGTGAGCACGCTGATAGCAAAAGTGGTGATCAAGAGCTTATCCAAAAAAGTTAGATACCCTAAGCGCGGCAGATCGCTGGAGATGGTGAAATTGAAGGCGATGAACAGCAGCAGATTTCCAGCAGTAACATCGATTCGCTTAGTGTAATCTTTAAGAAAAAACGTAATCCACGCAACTATGATAATCAGGAGCAGGGGGATGAATATGCGCACGATATAGAAAGTGAGCGAGCGCTCAGCCTCAAAGTGAAGACTAAATTGGGAATTTGTACCGACTGTTGTGATGCTGGTTTCAGTATTAAAAACGTCCCACTCTTCTTCGCCCAATTGATCACCCATCCCGCTGTATCCATCCAGGTCAGAATAGATCAAGAATTCCTCCGGGTAAAGCGAAAGGACGTGTACGTTAAATAGCTGTGTGTCGAACGGAAATTTGCTGAACTCAAAATCGGGAGCCTGAAAGGTGGTTGTGAAGCGTTCAAAATATATTGCCCGTCCATCCGGAAAGACGACCACGACTTTGTTTTGTATCCAACGGTTGCCCTGCTGGTTAGTAAGAGAAAAGTCGGGCCATTTGCCTTCCGTTTGCTTGATGAAATCGTCAAAACCCTTCTCGGTGAATGTTTTAAATGCGCAATTACAGGTGTCTGGGCTGAAAGCCAGGGATGGGTCCTGCCATTCAAACTCCAGGTCGGCTACCACGGTAAAATTTTCTGCCTTCTGGTCGATATCAGTTATCTGGTCAATTTTGACGCCGATCTTGACATCCAGGGGTTGTTTAATAATGGTTTGGTCCGTGGTTCCCGCCTCGCCGCTGAGCACTTCGGGTTCGTTGATGCCGACCAACAAACGGTAATTCCCCTCTGTCCTACCTTCGCCCTCGCAGCAACTTTCAACACGCAATTTATAACTGGTTTCCTTTTCCTCGAATTTGTAACTCAAACTACCGCTGGTCTCTTTCCCGAAGACGTTGCCGCTGCGGATCGGTTTATCCCCGTAATCCCTCAGGGTTAGGATTGGTTTGAGATCACCGGATGTGGCTTCGATATAGGCGTAGAGTGTGTCGCCGGCATTTATGGTGTCAAGGAAGTAAAAAGTTGCAGGATTATCGCCGCTTAGTGCGCCTGTGATCTCTTGAACAACGACGCCTGCTTGTGAGGCTTCTTGGTGCAGGATGGCAATCTCATCGCCGGTTGGTTTTACGTCCTCTGTTATGACCTTGGGCTCGTTTATCCCAAGGGTCAGGGTGTAATCACCGGAGGAAAAACTCCCTGGCGAGCTCAACACTATAAGCAAATATTCCCCTTCAGCCGGAACCTCGAAGTTGAAGGCGGCGTCGTATCCTTTTCCACTGTCGTCGTCCCAGGTCAGGAAGAGTTCGTCGGCAATTTCTGGGATGACCTCCAGCGGATCGCGCCCCTCTTCAATCGCCAGAAGGAGTTTTTCTTCGTAAGCCGCTCCCAGTGTTTCGGCACCGATACGGGCGTCAGCCAGGGCAGCCATTGGATCCAGGTTTCCCGCCGTTCCTTCAAGATATACATAGAGCGTATCACCTGGATGGAGATTCTTTATAGAATAAAGATGACGTTCATCTAGCGCAAGTTGGTCGTTAATCACCTGAACAGCACGTTTCCCTTGTGCAAAAGCCGGGTTCAACCCTATGATCAGTGTCAGTGCAAGTAATAACGGGATGACTGCCAGAACTGCTTTTGGCAGTTTGTTGATAATTTGATTTGGTTTGTATATACGCATGATCTTCGATTAACCCCTGTCCCTGTGCCGGTATATTATTATTACAAAAATTGAATATAAATTATATCATCACGAAACGGATTACACATTCCTTGTTTCATAATCGGGTCAATGTAAATTCTGTGATTTCGGGCGGACAGTTGTACCGGAACGGCACGCTGATATTGCCGATTCCCCTGTTTGTATAAAGCCACATATCGTTGACTTTATAGAGCCCGAAGTCGTACTTTTTTCCGAGGTAGGGTAAAACAAGCGCCCCAAAACCAGGAATGCGGACCTGACCGCCGTGTGAGTGCCCCGAGAGCTGCAAGGCAACCCTCCCGTCCAGTGAATAAATGTCTGCCAGGTCCGGCTCGTGAACGAGTAGAACCACCGGGGTTTCAGAGGGCGCATTTTCCAGGGCGGCTTCCAGGTCCGCTTCACCGCTCCAGCCGTCGTCCAGACCGGCTAAGTAAAAATTTCCTTTCCCGCTGGTTATCGTCACACCTTGATTTTCTAGAATTGGCAACCGCGCTTCTCTGAGACCTTTCTTCACGACATTCACATTGGTCCAGATGTCGTGGTTGCCGATGACCGTGTATACGCCCTGTGTGGCGTTCAGGTTGGACAGGATGGGAGCCAGCACAAAAATGGCTTCTACATTCCGCCATACGTAGTCGCCTGTCAGGACGATTAAATCCGGCTTGATGCTGTTGGCGATTTCTACTGCCTGGCGAATGAGGTCGGGTTGGGTGTATGGATAGAGGTGGAAATCGGCGAGTTGGGCAATCGTGAATCCTTCCAGCGCAGGATGGAGGTGTTTAACCGGGATCGTTATCCGTTCGAGAGATGGTCGCCCTGATTCGTCCTTGCTGCGAAGTAAGACCGTCGATGCCAGGAAACTACCACCCACAGCCAGACTGCTGATTTTTAGGAAATCTCGTCTGTTCAAGTCTGCCATAGTTAACATTTTAAATGCACTGCATTTTGACTGGAATTGTCACCATTGTATCAAATAATTCTCCTCGAGTAACGCCATTTATTTGATTGAGATTATCCGGTCCTAGAGTGATGACCGTATTCCGGATGCGGTTTGAAACGTCCGCGGTCAGCATGACGTCGCTGAGAAAAGCGACTTCTATAGCATGGCGATTCTCTGTTACTGCCACTCTGGAGCTTGGAGCCCCCTGATGTGCAGCTCCAGGCACATCTCGGACAGGTGGTGCTGTGTGTGGCGCAGCATATAGACAGCCCGGCTCAACATGGTCGATCCAGTCCAACGAAAGAGCTCTTCTGTTGCCTTCAGGTCGGCGTCAGCTAGAAAGCATGCCAGATTTTCTTCGACCTCGTCCAGGTAGATGAGCAATTTGTCCTGCGTGGGGAGCTTGGAGGAATCCTTCTCTTCCCAGTTAACATCCAAACCTGCGTCCTCGGCATATTCTCCAGGCTTAAGCGCACTGTAGCTATGGAGCGACTCAACGATGTGCAGAGCCAACCCAGCCGGGCGCTCGTAGGGTGTGTCCCCTTTACGCCACTCTTCAGATGGAAAAGTCATCATGGCTTCACGCAACATGGACAGGGAACGCATAAATTGATCGGCCAGTGCTTCTGCCATGGGGTTGGCGTCGATAGCCTTCCACCAGTACGCTGGAGCGTAGAGATCCCTGTACTCGGGCATGCTTTGTAGTGAGTTTAGATCGGGATCCTGCTTTGACCAAGCTTTTACGTTAGGTCGCAATTCAAGAGCCTGGCGCAGCTCGGAGAGAGCCTGATCCCGGCTGCCTGATAGGGCCAGACTGCATGCCATGTTATAGTGCACCAGACCTTGCCACTCAGAGCTGTCGTCCAATGGCGCTACGAGTTTGCCCCATTCTTGCCACAAATGGCTCGCTTTTTGTTGCTGTCCATGTTCAGTATAATACTCCGCCATATGTAAGAGGGGATGAGTGTAGCCGACACCCACAATCTCCTCCCACAGGGATCGTCCCTTGGTATCTGGGGAGGGGCCTGCCAGCGCCTCCTCATTCAAGCTGCGTATTGCATTTGCGAGTTGCGAATGAGTCTGTTCTGCGTAAGCTTGCACCTCATCCCAGGAGCTGTTGCAGAAGCGCTCAAAGCACTCGGCGTTAGCTTGCTCATAACTGGGCGGTAACGCAGGTAAACCCTCACCGCTAGCTAGGGCGACCAGCCGTGCAGTCCGCTGATCTTGCCAATAGGTCGAGTGAGCCAACACATCTTTTGCGCACCATTTTTCGTAGGTACCGACAGTTGATTTTTGCTCGTCTGTGAGGTTTGCTATAAATGTTCGCTCAGCGTCCGCGCCGCGCTCTATAATGTACAATAGTTTGTCATTCAATGTCATGTTCATCCCTCCATGTGAGTTGAAGTTTAATAGGGTCTCCCCAATTTAGAAAGGATTTCCCCCACCCATTTGTTGTCCCCCGCTTTAGTGTGCATATTTTCCTGCGAACGCAGGAAATTGAGCACCTCTCCACGCTCCGGCATGTCACTGCCCCCTCCCCACACGGTCGTCGCCAGACCGCCCAGCGCGTTCGCCAGCAGCCCAGCCGCCGGTAAGCTCAAATCGTGCAGCCTGGCAAACAGCATACCGGCGCAAAACGCATCCCCGGCGCCGGTGGTATCGACGGTCTCCACTTCAAACGCAGGCAGCCGGTACGTGCCAGTGTGGTCTGCAACGATGCAGCCGTCCTGACCAAGCTTAAATGCGACCATACTGACACCCCGTTCCAGCAGGGCGGGGATCGCCTCTTCTGGGGTTTGGACGGATAATAGGTCGCCAGCCTCGTCTGAACCTAGTATTACGAGATTGAGCAGCGGCAGGATGCGTTCCAGTTCGGGTTTTGCCTGCGCAGCGGGCGCTGTGCCGATATCCATCGACAGATCGATCCCCATATCCTGCGCCAGTTCTACAGCCCGGTAAGAGGCTTTTTTCTGGGGGGAAACCAGAAAATTGTAGCCCGATAAATGCAGGATGCTCGAGTTTGCCAGTGTTTGGGGCTCAATTTCAGACGCTGATATTCTCGGGTTTGCGCCGCGATAGGAGAACATTGTCCGTTCGCCATTTTGGGTGACCGGGATGAAGATCAAACCGGTGGAGTTGTCTGGATCACGTCGGATTGAATGGATATCAACCCCAGCCTTCGCCAACGACTCCAGCGCGATGTCCGCCCAGATGTCATCACCCGTGCGCCCGATCATACAGGTTTTTACTCCCAGTTTGGTGAGCGCCAGCGCGGTGTTGGCGGCTGAGCCGCCCGGGCGTAATACTACTTCGGCTGCTGTCGCGTCTTCGCCAGGTTTGGGGTAGTTGGAAATGGACATCAACACATCGACAGTGATGTCACCGAACACGGTAGCCTTTTTCAATGCGCTTCTATCTTTCCCACTTCGCGCACGTCTACGGGCACACCTTCAATCTCAGCAGGGATCACGTCTTCCGGAGCCAACAGGACGTGCGGTATCTTCTGCTCGACCATCACGATCAAGGCAACCGTATCTGAGCGCGTTCCGCCCTGGTGGCGCAGACCCACTCCAACGCCGACCACATTTGCTTTTTTCATCAACATTTCTTGATAGGCTTCTTTAACTGCCTGAGCTTTGTCGATCGTGTCGTGCATTTCGATCTTTTTGCTAACCGCTCTCTGGCTGGCAAAATCGACCTTCAAGCAATCGAGCACTGCCTGGATGGGATTGTGCAAGGTGGCTTCGTTTGAACCGGCAAAAAGCAATCCCACAGCGCGCCGCGAGTCGGATGCCACCAGGAGCGAACCGGAGTCGCCGCCTTTTGATATCGGGCTGGTAAGTATCTGCCCCTCGAAAGTGGCGGTTCTTCCAGAACCATATTCCACATTGATGGTGGTGTCCAACACCAGGATTTGACCGCTCATTAAACCCGATGTGCGACCGGATTTGCGCACCGGCATGCCCAGGGCGGGCAGAATGATCCCGGTTATCTCGCCAATATCCAGGATTTCATTTGAAATTATATCGTCATCGATCGGGCTTGCGACGGCCGCGTCTGCCAGATTCGTTGCAGCAAGATCGGTTCTTATTACCTGCACTTTGTGCCCGGATCCAAGCAGCCTGGCTGCCGCGTTTCCAAACTGCGCATAAAATGTGGCCAGACTGCACGTCGGTGGCGACTCCCCGAATTGGATGGGGCAGAACCGCTCCAGCTTAGCAATGGTGTCGGTTTCGACCTTACCGCCGTCGATTGCACCCGGCTGCAGGATGGGGTCGCCGGGCTCGCCTTCGTTGCTGTTTGCCAGGACGTGATTATTAGAAAGGATCAACCGGCGTCCAGTTTTCTTGTCCCGCACAACAGTTCCAAAAGTACCTGCGGTGATCTTGTAATGCCCGATGCTGACTCCCCCAGGGGTGGGTCGCCAGCGGTCGGAGCGCGCCTGTAAGGGTCGGATGTCCCCGACCTGCATCACAGCGGTTCGCACACCTTCAACTTCACGCGGCACTAATGCTCCCGCAGGTAATCCTGCTGCTGGAATTTTCTCCCGCACCAGGGCGATGACGCTCAACTCGCTGGTTTTCTGGTCTGCCGCGTTTTTGTAACCGATACCGACGCCGACCACGTTTGGTTTGGCGAGGATGGCTGCTTTATGGATTGTCTTTGCTTGTTTGACTTCATTGAGTTCGGGCATGAACATCCTCCGGGTTGGCTGTCAGAAAAGCGTTAAACCACGATGCACGAAATATACCATCCTTTGGATAGTGGTCGCATTTTAAAATGAAGCAGGTCGTTTGTTAGTAACAGGTGGGCGCAGAGGGGTTTCTGGTAAGTTGATATCAGCCGCCTGGAACAGAACGGGATTTATTACGCCGCTGTCGGAGCAGCGTTCGGATCTGGGGCGCCATTTCCCGGATAATCG
>SDBT01001857.1_pt1 | contig 37844 bp, 13 predicted proteins | sample 2277101 | NCBI WGS metagenome assembly SDBT01 (sample SAMN10404973, study PRJNA504765) | marine sediment metagenome | isolation source: marine sediment core GS10_PC15, 103 cmbsf | place: Arctic Ocean: Southern Knipovich Ridge | collected 2010 | reverse complement strand
TGGCCTGTCGATTCACCGGTCTCATCCAGCAGGAACCGGTCGTTGCCGAACCCGCCGTAGAGGAAGACGGCTGCGTCGATGTCATTGGCGTTGCCGCCCGTGTTTGACGTCGGCGTCGCGTTGCTGCCCAGATGGACCGTGTCGTTGCCGGCCCCGAGCTCGACGGTGGTGGGCGAGGTAACGTTGGTTGCGCTTACGGTGTCGGCGTCGCTTCCGCCCTGGACCAGCACCGATGGGGCGGAAATCGTTCCACGCAGGTCGATTGCGCTGCCGGCGCTCTCGGCGTTTCCGTAATCGCCGACGATGGTTACCTGCCCGCCCGCGGAGATCGTGGCGCCTGGCGCCAGATACATGTCATCGCCTACCCGGAGCAGAACCCAGCCGGACGGTGCGCTGATGCTGCTGCTTGAACCCATGATCAGGTCGTCGTTCGTGCCGGCGTTGTCCTTGACCGTCAGGCGGACATTGCCCGAAGTGGACGTGACCTGATTCACGTTCAGCTGGCCAGAAACCTCGGTGATATAGATGTCGCCGGCCGCGGTTGCCGTGAGGGTACTGTCGACCTCGAGGTCATTGCCGCTGGTCCCGATCCCGGCGTCGGTGGAGGTCAGAACGATGCTGACCGCGCTGATGTCGCTGATGGCATCGTTGGCGGCGTCGGTAATCGCCAGGGTGGCCGTCAGGTCGGTCTGGCCACTGGTGGAGCTGACGGCGCCGATCTTGATGCCGTTCTGGTTGGAAACGTCGAACACGACGTCGCCCGAAGAGGCGGTGACGTCCGCGAGGTTGTAGATCCCGTAGATGGGGATCCCGAAACAACCACCGACGCAGTATATGGACCCTTGGCCGACCACGTCGATGTCGCCGCCCGCGATGAAGCCGCTGATTCTGCCGTTACCGGGCAGGCTCATCATGATGGCGACATCGTCCGGGATGTCGCCGTCGGGTATGTATATCTCCGCGCCGAACGTTGCACCTTCGGCGGTAATGCTGTAGGGGTCGATCTCCTGAACCCCCGGCTCAAACAATCGCACGTCGAGGTAGATATCGTCTCCCGCGTCGGCAACGATATTGCCGGAGTTGCCCCCACCGTTGTACATGCGGAGATAGGGCCGGTTTTTCGTGCTTCCGATGTCTCCGTCATCCGCCACCATCCAGTAGCGGTGCGCGGTGAGCACCGTATCCTTGCCTGCCAGGATGTCCCCGCCCTGATTGTAGACAGCGATCAGGCCTGTGGGGGTGTCAATATGGCCGAGGAGCTTAATATCCGTTGTGGCGGGGTTGAGGATGTAAACGCTCGGGATACCGCTGATCTCGGAGACGAACGTGAATGAGGAATAGTCGTTCTTCGCCTCGACCGTGATGTCCGCATCTGCAACGGCTTGCTCAGCCCAGGGATTGATGTCATTGATGACGAGATTATAGTTCGCTTGGTCGTTGATGATGGTCAGCGACTCCCAGACGGAGTTCTTGTGGATCGTCCCGTGCCCGTGAACATCACCGTATTGTGATTGGATAAGGAACTCGCCCGGGTTTGCGATGTTGCTGATATCGTGGACGATGATATTCTGGCCCTGCTTATGGGCCATTCCCAGGGCGATCAGTTGGGTCGTGGTGTAATGCGGACTGAATGACGCGCCCTGGTAGATGTGACCGTTGAACGTGACGTCAGGATCGATGACAAGTGAACCCGTTTCCTCCACGGTCACCTTGCTAAACGTGATATATTCCACCCATTCCATAAACGTCTTCGTGACCCACTTGGTGACCTTCTTACAGAGGTAACTCAAAGGCCAGGGCAGGTAACCGCAAACCTTGCTGACCTTTTTTACCAGCCTCTTTACGCCCTCCCATACCTTGTTCATGACGGTGTCGCCATAGCCCGTGGCGGATTTGTTGTACACGCCGGCAGCAGTGACCTTCGGCGCGATCGCCTGAATGCTGATATCATCCGATACGAGCTTTGCACCGCTCTTGACGTTCACGTCGGGGTCGAGGTCGAGATCGTTGTGCGCTCGTGAATAGACCATGCCCGTGAACCCCACGATCCGGCCGTAGGAGATGCTGTCCGTGTCCACGCCGGCTACCTCGGCGAGCATGTTGATGCTATTACCGAGCCCCGTGATCTGGGCCGATCCGACGATGACATCCACGTTGGTGTCGACGTCGACCCGTGCTATGGCGTCCGTAGAGGAGGCAGCGCTCCTGGTTGTGGCGTGAGAATCGGCTTCCGCGCGGAGGTTGGTGACCTTGGCCTGGATCGTGACGGTGTCGCCGCTGATGGCCACATCGTCGCCGATGTCCACCTTAGTGCGGTCCTTCACATCAGTATCCGCCTCGACCTTGTTGGTGGCGATGCCGGCATTCGAGTCGGTCAACGCCTCGCTCATGGCCTTGACGTACGAGATCGCCTCGATGAGAACGTTGTCCCCGGCGACGATGCTTGTCCCGTCGCCGATGGTTGTCCACGTGTAGGCGGTTACGTCCCCGTCGGCCCTCACGCCGGTGCTGCCGAACAGGGCGAATCCACCGCCCCGCACCTGCCACGAGCCGGGATATCCCGCCCGGTTATCCGACGCCGCGGAAAGGGTGACGTCGCCACCGGCGATGATGTCCACATCTTTTTGGGTGTACGCGTCGTTGTGGCTGGTGATCCTCGATTTCGCGGTGGTCGACGCGCTGACGAGCCCGCCGTAGGTCGCGCCGTCGGCTCTGGACTCGAGCACGTTGGCCGTCTTCGAGGCTATCTTGATGTCGTCGCCGGCGGTCAGCGCCGCCCCCAGATCGATATGGACGTCCACGTTCGCGTCGACGGTCGCCTCGGCATCAGAGCCGGTTAGGCCGATGAGAGAGCCATTCGTTGTCTGCGCCTTTGCATACGTCGAATTCGACTGCCGGGTGCCGGCCTCGTTGTAGTTGTTGTGGGCGCGAATCGTGATATCGTTTCCGGCTGAGACATTCGCATACTCGTCGACATACACGTTCACCCTCGGAAGCCATTTGGCGGTCGCATCGGAGAGCCCGCCCGTAATCCCACCGAAGGCGTAGCCGCGTGCGATGGCATCCGCTTCGCCCCAGGTATGGGCGTAAACCACCACGGAGTTCGAAACGTCGATGTCGGCGTAATCGTTGATGTATGCCTCTGCCGTGGGATCGGCGATGGCCGTTGCCTCGACGCCGTTGCCGCTGATGATCCCGCCTGCGGCCGCCCAGGCTTCCGCGTCCGTATTGACCCTGGCTTTGGCGGTCACGATCAGATCGTTCCCGATGGCCACGTCGGCGCTCCACCCGACGTATGCCTTCGTCGTGCCGGTTTCGGACACGTCGGAGATGACGACACCGACGGCCGCCGCGCCGAAGCTTGCGCCACGGGCCCAGGTTTCAACGTTGGAATACGAGTCCGCGATAATCTTCAGGTCACCGGCGCCGGTGATGTTGGAGTCGGTTCCGATGTAGGCCGTCACATCGTTGTCCGAGTCGATATAGGACACGGCCGCACCGAGGCCCACGGCGCCGACCGACCCGGCGTAAGTCTCAACATCGGTACCATCGGTACCAGAGATGTCGCCGTCCGCCGTGATCTCGATGTCGCCGCCCGCGGTCAGTGTTGCGCCGGTTCCGACGTAGGCGGTTGTCCTCGGCTTGATGTTCGCGATGCCGACTGCTCCGCCGACGCCCACCACCAGCCCGACTCCGGCCGAGCCGGAGGTGATGTCGACCTCCGTCTGGTCATCCGCGTCGACGAAGATGTTGTCGCCGGCATCCCCGTCGGCGGAATCCCCGATTGACGCCGTCGTTCCATGAACGACCACGGTACCGGTGTTGAACTGATCCGAGACGGACAGGCTGGACGTCTGCGCGTCAGCGTTCGATGTGGCTTGCTGGGCCGCCTGCGAGTTACCCAACTGGTTGCCCACAACGCTGCCGCCGATCTGGCCGTTGACCGTGGAGGCCGTCGACGAGGCCGCACTGCTTCCCTCGCTGGACATGGCGCTGCCGATATTGACGATGGAGACCGAGCCCGCTACCCCGCCGAGGCCGACGCCGAACGCCGTGGTTACTGAACTGACGTACTTGTCCGACAGGGCCTTAACCTGGACGTCCAATCCGGCGGCGACAGTCGTGTAGCTGCCGATGGATGCCGCGATCGTGTTCTTGATGGTCGAGACGTCGATGGAGCCGCCGACGCCCATGCCGCCGACCGCGAGGTTGCCGGCAAAGCTGATAATGTCCGCGTCATCCTGGGCGATGACCTTGACGTGCTCGCCGGCGCTAACGACGGTTGGGCCGCCGCTTTCGATGATATAGGCGCCGGTTGTCGTCTCGATCGTGTTGACGATTATCGCGGCCCCGACGCCGAAGCCTCCGCCCGAGGCGCTCGCGTCGGTGGTGTTGACGTACTCCCTGCTGTCGGCCCTGACCTCAGTCGTGCCCAATGATGTGACGGCGGAATTGATAATGTCGGCCGTCGTGCTGCTGCCGATATTGGTCACGATGACCGATCCGCCCAGTCCGCCGCCCAGTAACCCGACCGAAACGCTGCCGGCCGTGATGGCGGTCCCGTCACCCAGAAGAACATCGTCCTCGGCGACAACCGAGATGTCATTGCCCGCGGTGACGACCGAGCCGCTGATGTACGCCTCGTTCGTGTTGTCCACGTCGATGACCAGCACGTTGCCGACCGCCGAGCCGCCGCCCGAGACGCCGCCGCTCAAGACGACGGAGTTCACTGTCTCCTCCGTCGTTGATGCAACGTCCACGTCACGGCTGGCGTCAACCGTCGAGCTGGAGATGTAGGCCCTGGTGGTGTTGGAGATGAACGCGGAAACATGCGTCAGCCCCGCTCCCGCCACAGCGCTGAAGGTCAACCCACCCGCGTTCACGTCAATATCTGTTCCGTTGTACGCCCAGACCACGACGTCCTGGTCGGGGCCGGCGATTGCCCTGTTCGGGTTGATGCTGGACCCGCTGATGTACGCCTCCGTCGTATCTTCGATGATCGAGACCAACGCCGTGCCGTTCACGCCACCACCCCCGACCGACAAGGTCCCCACTGAGACGTCAATGTCCTCATTCGAAAGGGCGATGACGGCCAGTCCCTGAATGCTCGTCGTGCCGCCCGTCCCATCCGCCGCGGGCACGGTCGTTGCCGCCATGCCCCTGGCGTTGATGATCGAGGAGTTGGTGACGAACGCCTTCGTGGTGTTCTCCACGGTGTTAACGGCCGCTGTTCCGGATACCCCGGCCAGGCCGCCAATGGTAACCGTCCCGCCAAGGAAACTGATATCGTTGTCGGTCTGCGCGAGAATCACGACATTGCCGTAGCTGGTGATCGTCGAGTTATCCGTCCAGGCTTGCACGTCGGAATTAATAAGGTTGACTGCAACCGACCCGGCGATGCCCACCAGGCCGCTGGCGGCGCCTCCCGCGGCGATGGTTGCGATGGTCGAGTCCGAGTCGGCCGTGACCCTGACGTCGCCCCCGATCGAGGTGAGCGTCGAATCCTCCACGTATGCCTTGACGGTACTGCTGATGTCATTGTACGCGAAGGCCGCGCCGACCGACGCAGTTCCCGCAAACGCGGCCTGCCCGGCCAGCGAATTGATGGTCGCGTCGTCCTCGGCCGTAACAATGATGTCGCTGGATGCCGTCACGGTTGCTCCGCCGGAGATATGGGCGTCCACAGTGCCGTCAATCTCGTTCAGTGAGATGGAACCGCCGAGAGCGAAGGTGCCGGCGCCGGCGCCACCCACCGTTGCGCTCTCGATCGTCACGGTCTCGATGGCGATGACCTGTACGTCATTGCCCGAGGAGCTGACCGTGGAGCCGCTGATGTACGCCCCGACGGTTTGGTCCAGATCGTTGGTCGCCAGGGATGCGCCTACGGCCCCGCCGCCGGCGCCTGTGATGTTGCCTGCCCCGGACAGGATCGAAGAGGTCAACTCCGCGCCCACGTTGACCACGCCGGAGGAAGCCACGATCGATCCGCCGCTGATGTGCGCATCCACCACGACATCGATGTCATTGACGGACACCGAGCCGCCGGCCGCGAAGGTGCCCGCCCCCGAGCCGCCCACCGTGACGGTGTTGATGGACGCGGCTTCGGTCGCCAGGACGTCGAGGCGGCTGAGGGAACTGACCGTGGAGCCGCTGATGTAACTCGTAATCACGCCGCCGATGAAGTTTGTCGCCAGCGCCGCGCCGATCGACGCACCGCCCGCTCCGGCCCCGAAGCCCGCCGCGGAGTCAATCACCGCGCTGTCTTCGGCCTCGATGGTGATGGCCCCGAGTGCGGTCACAATGGCCCCGCCGCTGACGTGGGCATCGACCGTGGTACTGACATCGTTGACGCTAACGGCGCCGCCCGCGGAGAACGTACCTGCGCCGGCCCCGCCGAACGAGGCCGTGATGATGTCGGCCTCCGCCAGAGCAAGGACGAGCACGGTGCTGGTCGTCGATGCTACCGAGGAGTTGTCGATGTACGCCGTGATGGTCCCATCGAGGAGATTGGTCGCCAGCGATGCGCCGACGGCTACCGAGCCCGCGAGCGCGCCACCACCGGCCAGCGACGAGATATTGGAACTGTCCGTGGCCTGGACCGTTATAGCGCCTTGGGCGCTCACGGCCGAACCATCGGAAATGTGAGCGTCGATGTTGGCCCCCATATCATTGAGGGAGACGCCGCCGCCCAACGCAAAGGTTCCCGCCCCGGAGCCGCCCACGGCAAGGGTGTGGATATCCGCATCCTCACTTGCGACGACGTCCACCGTGCTGGTGGCGGAATCCACATTGGAACCGCTTATGTAGGCGGTGAGCGTGTTGCTGATGTCGTTTGTTGCCAAGGCCGCGCCGACCGCCCCCGTCCCCGCGCCGGCAAGACTGCCTGCCAGCGAGTGGATCTTTGATGTGTCGTCAGCGTATACCGTCACGGCGCCGGAAGCGTTTACATCCGACCCGTTGCTGATGTGGGCGTCGGCGAGCGTGCCGATCCAGTTGGTGGAAACCGACCCCCCGAAGGCGACGGTTTGGCCCACGGCCACCCCGACAGACATCGTCTGAATGTCCGACGTGGTCGAAGCGTCCAGCGTAACCGTGTTTACGTTCACGGTCGAAGCGTCTATGTAAGCCTGGACGGCGTTGCTGCTTCCGATAAGCCCCGTGCCGATTTCATTCAAGGCGATGGCCGCGCCGAAAGTAGCCCTGCCCGCGAGCGCAATCGCGCCGGCAAGCGACTCTATCGTGGAATTGTCGCTGCCCGTGATTGTAAGTGCCGAAGCGACAACGTTTGACGCATTCGATATATGGGCGGCTACCGTGCTGTCGATCCGGTTGACGGAAACCGATCCCGCCAGAGCCACATCCTTTCCTCCGGCGACTCCGGCTGAGATGTTATCGATGTCGTTGGACGATTCGGCCGTAATGCTCAGGGCGCCGCCTATGGCCATATCACTGTTATCGAGGTAGGCGGTGGTCGTATTCCCGATCTCGTTGTAGGCGACAGCCGCTCCCAGGCCCGCGTTCTTGGCGAGTCCGACGGCGCCGGCGATGGAGGATATCTCCGAGCCGTCTTTGGCCTCAAGTGAAACCTGCCCGACGCCGGTATCATCCGAACTGGAGATGGAAGCTTCGGTGGTGTTGTCGATCAGGTTCATGGAAACGGTACCGGCCGCTCCCAAGACCCCCTTCGACCCGGCTAGCGCTGCGACAACGCCCTTGATGCTGCCGTCGTTCTCCGCGTAGACGTCCAGGATGCCGGTCCTGATGAGGCTCGACCCGACTATGACAGCCTTTGTATCGATGCTTAGATCGTTGACAGAGACCGCCGTTCCCACGCCGGCCGTTCCGCTCACGCTGACAGCGCCGGCGATTGCGTGTATATTCGAATCATCGAAAGCGTTCAGGGTCGTATCGCCGGCTACGTCGACGGTCGCCCCGATGAGGGAGGCCTCCGTCGTGTTGGTAATCGTGTTGAGTGAGACCGAGCCGGCAATGGCTATTCCGCCCCGCTTGGGGGCACCAGCGCCTCCGGCCGAGAGGGAGGATATGTCGCCGTATCTGTCGGCGTCGATAGTCAGGGAGTTTGTCGACACAATTGCCCCGGCCAGCGAGGCCTTCGTCGATCCCTCGAGCTCGACCATGCTATAGGACCCGGCAATGCCCGTCGAACTTATTAGGCCGGTGGTGGCTATCGCGAGGGAACCGGAAGCGACAACCAGAACCGTATCGTTGGTTGCGCTTATGGTGACGGTGTCGGCCTCAATGCTCCCCTGATCGTTAACATAGGCCTCGGCCTTGTCGGTGATCCAGTTGAGGGAGACGTCGCCGGAAACGCTGATCCCGAAGAATCCCTGGCCGCCCTGGTCGTTCGACGCTGGGGCGCCCGATGTGGTATCTGCCGAATCCTGTGGCAGGATCGAGATGGAGTCCTCCGTGACGATCTCGGGGGCCAGGGAGAAAACCATGATGTTCCCTGACGAATCGGCGGTCAATGTGAGATCGCCTACAGCGTCAATCGTATCGTTCGCGGGGGATCCGCCGGGTCCGCCGGACAGGTTCCCTATCACCGCCCGCGTTTCACGGTCGATCTGGTTGATGCCTATGCTGGCGCCAATCCCTATGCTGCGGCCTTTTGTGACGCCGCCGACGAGGCTGAAGTAGGTCGTGTCGTCGAGGGCGGAGACGTTAACGTCCCTGCCGGCAACGATCTCGGCGCCGCTTTCGATCTGAGCGATCGTGTCGCTCTCCATGTCGTTCCAAAGGAAGCTCGACGCGACGCCGAACTTGTCCGCCAGGGCCCCCGACTGGACGAGGCTGATGTTCGTGAGGTCTGTGCTGGCCGTTATGTCGAGATCGCCGTTCGACCCGGTGTGAATATCGGCGCCCTCTTCGACTCTCGCTGTTGTTTCAATGTCGAGATAGCCCAGGAACAGCGCCCCGCCCATGCCGCCCTTGTCGTCGGCGGAGCCCATGGGACTGTAGACGGCCAATGGATCTCCCTCCGCCAGCGAGTCAAGAGTCTCTTGACTCAGATTGAGCTCGAACACTCCCGTCATGTGGATGAACTGCATCTGAGTGACCGCCTCAACATTCACTGACTGGTTGGCGGTCCGGTACATCACGTCCTGGTTGATCTGCGCATCCGCTCCGATAATCGCCTCGGAGACGTTGTCGACGCTCCAGTAGTTCACCGAACCGGCGATGGCGTCATCAGGTTCCTCTTCGTCTCCACCGGCCACGCTGCGGGCCCACGTGTTGAACAGTTGCCCCTGCACGTCCAGCGCCCCTTGGAGATTGCCTGAAAACGCGCGCGGGTTGCTGAAATCATCGCCTTCGAAGACGTCCTCGAAGGTCGGTTCCGTCAGGAAGGGATAGGTCATCTCGGAGTAGACGGTTATCTGTTCGCTCGCGTCCGCGGAGGCGCTGTCGTCGATGATGGCCTGGGCCCAGTTGTCGTAGATGCCGACAATGACGCCGGCGCTTACCACCAGATTTGTCTCGTTGGGCGCGGCGATGGATGCTTCGGCGACCGCCTGGAGCCTGTCCTCCATAGTCGCCTCCACGTCGATGTTTTCATCCGTCTTCAGGACTGCGCCGTCGGCCGCCATGGCGACAACGTCGTTATCGGTAAACGTAAAGGCCAGCGCGCCGGCCTTCTTGAAGTTGCTCGTTTGTTGGCCGCCGTCCGGGGCGTAATTCTCGGCGTCGTCCACCGCTTTAGCCGTCAGATCCGTCTTCAGGCCCTCGATCTGGTCCTGGTCGTCCTGGTCGAAGTCACCAACCCAAAGGATCTCGTCCTCGGGCACGTCCAGCTCTATACCGGCGATAGCGCTCGATGATTCGCTGGTCTCGAGGCTCGCCTTGATGCCGATCCCGTCTGTCAAGCCGCTGTCTGGAGCTGTCTGGGAACCGGCAGCTGTTATCTGACCGTCAACTTCCGCCTTGATGTCGGAGGAGGAGAAAGCGACGGAAATGGTCCCCCCGGCCGTCCCGTCCCCTTCGAAGCCGAATTCGGCGATCGCTTCATTCGTGCTGCTGCCGATGGCGAGAACGTTCACATTGCTGTTCAGGGAGGTAATGGTGGCGCCCTGGTCCACGATGGCGTGGGCAACGGTGTCCGAATCCGTTACAGCGAGGGAGATGATCCCGAGCGTGGTCTCTTCCTCGGTAGTAGAAGTGGAAGCGGTGGCGCTCGCGATGGTCTCAGCCTCGGCTACGATATTGACGTTGTCGACGCCGACAATATCGACATCCTGGCCGATCAACGTTTCAGCCGCCGTGTGGGCCAGGCTGACGGCGATGCTGTATTCCGGATTCACCATTTCGACGGTGGCGTCGGCAATCGCCTCGGACCGGATGTTGATCTCGGCTCCGACGATGTCGGTGAACCCGGATATGTCAATCGTCGCCTCGGCTACTTTTCCACGAATGGCAGTGGGCAGGTCGAGATCGCCGGTAAGGTATTCGCCGAGCTGGAGGAGGCCGTCACTAAGGTCGTAATCATCGTAGGTTTCAAGATCGGCTCCTGAGGTATCAGGTATGTACTCCGCCTTGGCCAGGATATTGATGTCTCCGCCCTTGATGGTGGCGTTATCGATCGTAATCGACGCCTCGTTCATATAGACGCCCGAGAGGCCCCAAGCCACACCCGTCAAATCGGTATCGCTGGCCTGCACGGTGATGTCGCCGGCTGCGTAGCTGCTCCCGTCTTGCACGTGCGCCAGAAGCTTCGCGCCGCTGCCGATCGTGATAGTCGTCCCTTCGAAATCGATATCGCCGGAGTCACCGGCCGACGTCCCCGTATCGTGAGTGCCCGAGACAAGGTCGCGAGTGGAGATCATCACGCCGTTCTGGATGGTGATCGTCTCGCCGATGATCTCGATGTCGCCGCCGTCGGTGAGGATATTCCCGGCAATGATGACCGTGTCGTCACCCGCTCCCAGATCTATGGTCAACGTATCCGTGGGTACGTCGAAGAAGGTGTAGTTGGCGCCACCATCAGAGGTGAACTTCATTTGCCCCGCATCATTTACCACCGTGACCGTGTCATCGCCGCCGGTGCCGCTGATGGTGTACGTAGCCGCCAGCAGGTGCCCATAGTCCATCCCCAGGCCCTGGAACAGCGGTGTGGATTCGATGGGGCCTGTGCTGTATTCGAGCAGCCAGTCGCCGCCCAGGCTGCTGTCGCCGGTTGCGTCGACCGAGGCTGCCACGTCGGCGCCCGTGAGGCGGCTGAAGTCCTCGATGAAGGCCGCACCCGCATCGCCCTCGGCCACGTTGCAGCCGTACAGGAGAATGTCGGCATCGTCGGTCAGGGCATCGCCCCAGGCACTGAGCTCATCGGCATAGTCGGCCAGGTTCTCCGCGTTCAGCGTGATGCTGCCGAGCGAGACGCTTCCATCCGTGCCGTGCGAGAGGAGATGAACGGTCTCGATACCCTCGCGGTCCGCAAGGATCGTCGTGATCTGCTCAAGCCCGTCCTGATCGGCGTTGAGCATGACGACGTCGAGGCCGGCGGTGGCTGCGCTTTCAACCAGGCCCTGCGCATCCCGGACCGAGGGATGCGCGAAGATGATCCCGGTTGCCTGCGGGTCAACCGCACTCAGCATGAACCTTGGCTCGAGTGGCTCGAACGCCGGGAGCCTTACAGGCGCAAGAGCACCGTGGAACAGCCGCGCGTTCTTCTCTCGAACTTGCCTGAGGACGTAGCCGTAGAGCTTACAAAGCCGTTTATACGCGTGTGATACTAGAGACATCGTTCTGCACTCCGTTCGTTACCAAGACTATTCGCTGAACTTCACAGATGCTGCCGCCTGAGGAAATGCTTCAATGGAGCCCAATGCTCGCCTTTCCTTCCCCCGAGAAACTGGCGCACGTCGCAGATCCGCCATGGCACACCCGTCGCAGTTGTCTCCATGAGCAACTGGCAGCCTAACCAACTCACTGCCCTCCCCCACCAGTGCGCGACTACTATTTGCCAACTCCATACCTTATATTGGAAGTCGCACGATTATAAGGCCAATTGGCTGAATGTCAGGCTTCTATCGAAAAACTTCTGGCACCGGCCAGTCCGTGGCGGCAACGCCCCCGGGATATCCTCCCGATGTGGAGATTTTGTATTGTCTTTCCACCCGCCAGGCAGCATAATCCATCCGTGAACTGCATCGCGTGAACGTGAAGGAGTAATTGATGGCAAAGCGCAAGGACAATGACACCACGGATAATGACGCTGTAGTCCCGGCAGACAAGCCGGTGGAAGACCAGGCCCGGCAGCAGACCGGTCAGCAGCAGGTCCGCGTTCGGATAGATGAGCGGAACATGAGCACCAGCTACGCAAATGCCTTCCGCACCAACGGCACGGCCGAGGAGGTTATGCTGGACTTCGGGCTCAACCTGGTGAGCCCGCCGCCCAGCGAGGGCGAGCAGGCGGAGATAATCTTCAAGGTCAACGATCGGGTGATCCTTAACTACTACTCCGCCAAGCGACTTGCGCTTACGCTCAGTCAGCTTCTTCGCAGGCACGAGGACCAGTTCGGCGAACTGGAACTGGACGTGGCCAAACGCCGAAAGGACACCGTCTAGCACCTGCTGCTCGGCTTCGTCGCTATGCGGCCGGTCTCCTGGCCAGGCGCGTCGAGCCCTCAGCTAGCGCAGCCGCGGCGACGCCCAGCAGGAAACCCACAAAGCCGAACAGTCCCGTCAGAACGATCACCAGCGCCGCGGCTACGGCGATGCGTTGTCTGATTTCGGGCAGATCCGCCTGCCCTCTCAGGAACCGCCACAGGGTCCGGCCGATGTAGAGGGCAATCAGCAACAGCGCGATCACCCCGGTTGCCTCCAGCGCGCCGGCCCAGTCATCCCTGAAAGCCCAGATGCTCACTTCCGCCCGCCCACCGGGTGCGCTGAAGTTGTACACCACGCCGCCTTCGGGCAGCTGGACCGGCAGCGAAAACGTGCCGCGCGCCACGTACACCGGCTTTGTGCGCCACCCCGGCTTGGGCTTGCCGGCTCCAGTCACGGCCATGGGGTCCGCGGGACGTCCCGTCTGCGGCTGAGCGGTGCGACGTCCGCCGCCATCGATCCGGCCGGTTACGTCCCCGCCGGCCGTAACAATGCCCCCGTTGCGCGTGACAATGCGCCCAGTAGTGGTGAGAGTACCACCGCCTAACTGGCCCCCGCGCGGCTGGGCCTGGCCCGCCGCCTGGCCCTGGCCTTGGCCCATGCCCTGGCCCTGGGCACGCTGGTAATTCCGAAGCATGCGGTTATCGGCGAATTGCGAAAGCTGCTGCTTGAGTTGGTCCTGCTGCCGGGCGGTCTGGTGCCCGGTCTCCCTGGCCAGGGCTTCCAGGGCGATCTCGTCGCCAGCGGTGTCGCGCTGGCGCAGCAGGCCGGCCGCGTACGTCCCGCTGGTCACGCCCAGCTTGCCGCTGGCGTCCTTCGTGAACGTGCTGTAGCCCTTCTTCCCCAGCTGCTTGCCAGCCTGGGCCATCTGTAGCTCCTTGATGGATTCCTCTGTCTGTTTGAGGTCCATCCGGATATTCTTCATCTGGCCCTCGGTGGCGGTCACCACGAACTCGGGGATCAGGTTTAGCTGCCTGTCCCGCGTAACCTCGAGCGTGCCGGGGTTGTTGGCGGTGGTGTTTAGATAGCTCGTGATGTCGGCATTCCCCCTGGCGGTCTCGGTTCCCTCGTTCTGGGCCCATTTGCGTTGCAGGCCCTTCTGCTTGGCGAGGTTGCCGGCCACGATGTCCTGGAACCGGTCGTGCTGCTCCCTGCCGATCACGCTCAGGTTGAACCCAACGAAACGCTGCAGCTCATCTCGCGTGCGGTCCAGCTCCTTGTTCAGCACCTTCCAGTTGGGCCGCAACATCGCCCTGCCCCTGGACGACTGAACGGAGTCCTGCAAACCGGAGTAGCGCCCCACCTGGTCGTACTGCGCCTGGAGGACCGCTACCAGATTATTAGCACAGCCCAGCACGTCGACGCCTGTATCGGCCATCCCGCGCGCATACCGGTACCGGTACCCCGCCGGCAAGCGCAGCGACCACGTCATCCGCATCACGTCGATGTCCTCGACGGCGATAGCCGGCGGCTTGATCTTTGACACTCGCCCCAGCGAGCCCCCTGCCTTGCCGCCAAGGTACAGCTTCACCTCATACGGCAGGCCGCCCGGCGAGGTCTTGACCAGCGGGATGAGCACGCGCCCGGCGCCGGCGCCCTCAATAACGGGCTTGACCGCCTGCCCGTCCACGTAGGCGCTCCAGAGCGTCAGCTCCTTCGGAACGACTAGCCGCAGGAACTGCTCGCTTCGATTCTGAAGCATCAGATCCACCTGGTAGCGCGCCTTGCCGCTGCGATCGATCACGGTCGTGACGGCCATCAGGTCGACGACCGCCGGGATGCGGCGGGCCACTTTGGCCGCCTTCAGGTTCAGACTCAGAGACCAGTCGGGCGTGTACGACTGGAAGACGTACTGGAGTGACTTTCGCATCGCCCCGCTGAGCAGCTTCTTCTGCTCGGCGAGGGGCAGTGGCGTGAGCTTCACAGCATCGCCGACGGAAAGCTCGTGGCGCGAGAAGTTCTGCACGGCCGTGACGGCGTGATATCCCTCCGGCGCCGGCGTCTCGATGCGTGGAATCTCCAGGCGAGCCGTGGCGGCGTCGATGTTCATCGCAAAGTTGACCGCTACGTCGAGCACGCCGGTGACCTCGCCGGTCAGCGTGACGGTCCACCGCGTGCGGCCCCCGCCGGCGTCGGCCTTGGCCGTGCTGCGCATCGATGGACATCGCACGTCCACCAGCGGCGCGTAGCTTGTCGGCAGCGTGAAGCTCACCTGGTCGACCGGCGAACCGGTGATGTTGTACCGCAGGCGGTAGGTGTACCACGCGGCCGTCGGACGTACCGTGACGCCCGAGAATATCTCCACCCGCGTCTTGCTGGGCCGGGGCTCCACGTTCAGGTCCAGCGAGATCTTCGGCTTGTCATAGCGATAGGCGAACTGCACCGCGGCGGCGTCCGCCTTGCGGAGCCACCCGCCCACGACCAGCGCCGGCCGCGCGGCCTTGAGGTTCTCGCTGCCGACAGTATGGGCGTTCAGCGAACCGGCCAGCTGCACCGCCAGACGCCCCGTCTGCTTAGCCAGCGGCTGGCCGCCAGCATCGACCATCATCACCGACGGCACGTGGAACCTCCCCAGCTTCACATCCTCGCGCACCAGGACCAGCGCCAGGCGGCCCCGCGAGATCCCGCCTCGCAGGTACACATGGAGCCGCCGGCCAGTGGGCGTCGGCTGGACGTAGAAGTCGCGCACGGCCGATCCCGTGGCACTCAGAAGCTCATACCCGTCCGGCAGGGCGAAGCTGGCGTCGAACACTCGCCCGCGCGTTGTCCGCAGGTCCACCTGCACGAGCAGCTGCACGCGCTGCGGGCTTATCCGCACGAGCTGGGCCACCTCCGCCGATGCCTCCACGCGGTGCCGGCGAATCTCCACCGACAGCGCGAAGGGCCGGTACGGCCAGTAGTACGCCGCCACGGGCCGCGACACGTCCGCAACCTCGTGGGCCTTGACGGGGGCGACTGTCTTTCGGCGCCCGCCGGTGACGGTGGGCACCTTAACGGTCATGCCTCCGGCGGCGTGGACGGCGATATTTCCGCTTTCGCGTCCGACGTCGGCCGCCCGGGGCAGGCGCAGTACGGCTGGTTTCTCGAAGGCGGGCAGATCCGCCAGCCAGCGGGCCGTGACCTCGAAGCGCTTCTTGGCCGGGCGGTGCAGGCGAATCTGCACGACGGCGTACTTCTCGCCCTCGAGAGTTTTCTCGCCCACAACGCGATAGTCTCGCAGGTTCGCGGCGCTGAGGCTCGTAAGCCGCGCGTCCGGGGGAAGCAGCAGGCCGAACTGTTCGTAGTCCGTCGCGGAGAACGTGTACGTAAGGCGGCTGACGCCGATGACCGCCCAGTGATAGAAGTGCACGTTATGGTCGGCCGAGGCCGAGAGGGTGCGGTCGGTCTTGCCCCCGCCGGCCTTGGGAGCCCACCGCAGCGACAGCTTGCGCACACTGCCGAGCGGAACGGTCCACTCGACGCCGCCGGCGACCTTGCGGTCCACCGGAGCGACGGCGAGGCCCGGCGCTTCGAGTATGAGGTTCTCGTCGGGCAGGACGATGGTCCAGACGGCTGCCGGCAGCGGCGGCAGCGTCAGGTCCACGCTGGTGCGGCCCGATGCCCGCTTGGGCGTAGTGATGGCACGGACCTTGAGGATGCCGTCGGCCTTGGCCGGCAGCGTGAGCACCATGCCCTTGGCGCCGACGCTGAGCGGCGCGGTCTTTCCGTCGAGCGTCGCTCCCATGACGGCCATGCCCGAAATCGGCATCGCCAGCGTCACCGGACGCTTGCCCAGCGCCCTGACGCGAACGCTCAGCTCGACGTGCATCTCCTTACCCTTGATGGTGGCCTCATAGCGCGGGCCAGCCAGCGACAGCCCACCCGCCGGGGCGGGCAGATCGATCGGGTCGTCCGGGTTCGCCCGGTTCCATAACTCCACGTAGCGGCGGTACGGCACCAGCACCTTGGTGGATTTCGCCGCTTCGATCGGGTCGCCCTCGTAGGGCACGATCAGCGGGCGCGCGGCGGGGGTCGGCTTTGCCGGAGTCTTGGGAGGTGCGGGTTTCGGCGCGGGGGCCTTGGCCGCTGCGGCTGCGTTAGCGCAGATGCCCATCGCGATCAACATCGCCGCTGTTGCTGTGGCAGCGGACCGGAACGGGAATCGCGGGAGGATCTTACCGGCGACGAACACGGCCAGCGCGGCCGCAAGGTAGAAGATAATCAGGGCCAGGGCGGCGAAGAACGCGCCGTTAACGAAAGGCGTGAGGTTCTTCGACCAGATCGCCAGCAGGATCGAAGCGACCAGCACGGTAATGATGAAGGTAGCCTTTTGCCTGAAGGTGCGCCGCACCCGCAGGATGCCCGCCAGGCCGATCAGGGCAAAGCCCAGAAGGGCCCAGCGGCGCAGAAGCGCATCGTTGGAAAGCTCCACGATCAGGTCGCCCTGCCCGATACCGGTGAAAGTGGCAACGCGGGCGCCGGCCGGCGATTCGGTAAGCTTGACGGGCAGGGTGTAGCGGCCGCGGGCGCGGAGCCCTATCGACCAGTAGTCGTACTCCTTCTTGGTCTCGGGCTTATCCGGGCCCTTGGGCGGTTTCTTCTTTCCGGGCCTGGCGGGCTGGGTCGTAGGCTGCACCGCCGGCAGCGCGCGCACCCCTGCCTGGCGCACGGCCAAGCCCGCTTCAGTCTCATCGGGCTCGCCGTGGGCAGCCAAGGCGCCATCGCGTGGCGGAGCCGCCGTCTTGTCATACGCCATTTTGTAGCCGGGGAGATCGATGCCCTCTCTAGCCGCCATCATCGGCGAGGACATTCGAAGCGGGCCTGTAGCCACATAGGCCGCCGCGCGGAGGAACGTTTCGTAGGCAGGCGGCGTGCGGGTGATGTCTTTGGTCTGCATCTGCGTTTCCTGGCTGGTGATGCGGTACCCCGGCGGGCAGACCACCCGCCACGTAACCTTATTCACCTTCACCGTTTGCAGGGAGGCCCGAGCCAGTGTCAGATCGTCCAGGTCACCACCGCCCTGGGCGTACACCACGCGGACCGGCACGGGAGACGTCGCCCGCGGCACGGCCACCAGGTAGTTGCCCGCACTATCCTGCTTGGGCTTGGACTGCCGGCCCGCCACGCTGACGGACCACAGATCGGCGCCGTCCGGGAGCGTAATGGCCAGGAACTGCAGGCCCGCGTTGACCAGGTGGAACGTAGCCTCGGCTCGCTGCGAACCGTCCGCACCCAGGTACGTGGTGAAATCCGCTGACGTAACCAGCGCCGCCGGAATGTCGAGGTTGTCATGAACCGTCGTCGTTAGCTTGATTGCCGCCTTGCCGGGCCCGCCCTCAAGGCGATACGCCGCCAACAGACGCCTCGCCGGCGCGGGCAGCGCGGGCAGGTCGATCGTGTCGATTTCCCTTACGCCCTCGGCCGCGGCGTCCACGGCCAGCTCCTCGCTCGCCTGGATGGCCACCAGCTCGCCCGCCTGGGTCGCGCCGTACGGGCGAACCAGCGGCACAGGGAACGTGCCCGACGGAAGCGGGCGGTCGTACTGCACGTTGACGGTAACCCGGCCGCGCACCTGTGCGTCGAGGTTGAGCGTCCAGATATCGTAGCCCTTGTGCTCGGCCGTGGGGTGCTCGGCCGCGGGCGTGCGGATCTTGGATGTCAGGCGGTGTGCGCCCGTATCGATGCGGATCTCCTCCCCCAGCGACGAGTCAGCCAGGAGTGTGAGCTTCTTGGTCCTCGCGCGGCTGACGGTGTAGGTGATTCGCCAGGCGGCGGACAGGCCCTTCGGCCGCACAGACACCAGCCCCACAGACTTAGCCGAAACACGGGAGGACTTGCGGAGTATCCGAAGCGACAGCGCCCCGCCCGGCGCAGCTTTGTACACGTAGGCGATCTGTACGTTTCGCCCGAGCCCCAGCGACGACATCCGCGCAGCCGTTACCGTCTTGAGCATACCCGGCGCGGCCAGCGCCTCGGCCTGGAGGTCCTCGCCGGTCGAGACCGAGACGATGCCGGAGATCGTGTCGGCTTGGCACCGCAGCAGCGGAACCGAAAGCTCGCGCGGCTTGGCCCCCGCGGGCCATAGCCAGTCGTCCGGCGTGTGCTTCAGCGTGAAGGATACGGCCGCGGTCGCTTCCGGCTGGACCGGCCGGGCCAGCTCCAGCCGCAGCGTGCGCTTGCCGTCCGCCTCGACGATGCGATATTCAAAGCCGGTCTTCTTTGCTCCCACCGTCACGGAGGCGACTTCCCAGCGTGCGGCCTTGGGCGGCAGATCGAAGGTGATGTCGAACATCTCCCGTCCGATGGCCGTAACCTGGTAGTGGGCCAGGAGCGTGACGTGCTCGGGCGCCACGATGACGTACTGCCGCCCCTCGCTGCCGCGGCGCAGGGCCACGGTGGTTGTCTCAAGCGTCACTCGCCAGTCGTGGGACCAGTGGTAGTAGAGCCTTCCCGCGACGACGCCCATCACCTGCGGCAGCGCCGCCGCGGAGCGATCTTCCCGCCGCGCGCGGAGGAGCTGCTCGCCGCGGACGCGAAGCTCGCTTCCCGTGTCGACCAGCAGATACCCTCGCTGAAACGCGGCCTTCTTAAGTGTGACGCGGGGACTGCGCCAATCGCCCGCCGGCATGGCGGCCGTCGCCTTGATGTGCAGCACCTCGGTGCCGCGCCGCGCCGTACGAAGACGAACCGTCAGGAGCTGCGGCGACTTCGCTTCGCCGGCGACCTCCGGAACGACCGACCAGTTGACCACGTCCGGACACGAGACATCCGTGACGGTCCAGCCGCTGTCCACGGAAAAGGTCATCTCTCGCACGCCGCGACGCAGGATCTCCACGGTGGCGATGCAGTTCATCATCTGGTGGGTCTTGGTCAGCTCCACGGACGTGGTCGTCTCGCTCAGGAGGATCGCCTGTTGATCTTCCTGACGCCCGTTGCCGATCAGCGCCACCGTCAGCACCTCCCTGCCGCCGATTGTCATGTCCGCCGTGGTCCGGTCCGCCTGCTTGTCGTACTTCCGAGCCGCAACCGGCGCCGTCGCGCTCACTTCCAGGTCGCCCACGGCCGACAGGGAGAACCCCCCTGCCACCGCCGCCGGGATAGCAATACTGAACTGCATGCCCCCGGCCGGGAACTTCGCCAGCGACAGCTCCTGGAGGGCGGCCGACGCCCACACGATGACCTTGTGCGTACCTTTGCCCGTAACAACCAGCACCAGTCGCCCCTGACTGTCGTATCCGAGCGGCGCATCTTTCCCACCGACCTTAACGCTCAGCAGCCCAAGACGGGCGAACTGGAAAGGCACCGCCACGGGCTTGTCGCTCATCGACCGAACCGTCAGCTCGCCCGAGATAATCAGGCGCCTGTCCTTGGCCTCAGCGGTGTATTTCGCGTGGACGACCTGCCCCAGCTCGCGACTGTCGGCCGCCTTCTCGTTGGCTTTGGCCGCGGCCAGCAGCTTGGCGAACTCCTTGCGATCCATCAGCACCGCTTTGGCGGCCGGGTCGAGCACTGCCGCGATATCCTTGTACGGCACATAGACCTTGGGGTCGGTGCCATTGTCCTCGGCCGACGGCGCATCCGCGGCAAGGGCCGCACCGCTGCCGCCCGCGACGAAGAAGATCAGCAGGTATTTCGCGATGTCTTTCATGGCGTTACTCCTGTCCCTTCTTCTTTGCGGCCTTTTTCTTGGGAGCTGGCGGATTGGGCGGCCTCTGGGCGGGCTGCTCAACCGGCTGGGGAGGAAGAGGCGGGACCGCGGGACGCTGCGCGCGGGACTTGAGAATGGGGAAGATCCACCACGCCAGCCACATCACGATCACGACCAGGACGGCCCACCACCCGGTGCGGATCACGTGGTAGACGAACAGCGGCGCGAAGAGCTGCACCACGGCCAGGAACATCGCCGCGCCGAGGATCACCAGCGTCCTGTGCAGCGCGCCGAGCTTGAGCATCATGTAGACGCCGGCTGCGACTATGACCAGCCACAGCAGGAAGGCGAAGGCCTCCTTGCCCATCGTCGTGACCGAAAGCTCACCGGGCGCGTCCTGCCGCAGGAAGTGCCACGCCACCCCCTGCGACGGCAGCGTGAACGAAAGTGCCACGACGGGATTGCCGTTCGCGTCGCGGGGCACTTCACCAGCGAAGCGGCCCAGGAGAACCTCGGCGTCATACCTGGCCAGCTGCGTGAAGATGCGATCGTGTCCGAGCACGTGGTCGTCGGCCGGCAGCCACACGCGCCAGAGCGTCTGTTGCACGCGTACCTCCTTCGGCAGCGAAGGCACCGCCAGATCGCCCGCCGATGCCCCGTCCTGGCCGTAGCTGATCTCCAGGACCAGGCGCGTCACCTGCCCCGCCGACGGCGGCAGGCGGACGATGCGCTGGTCCGGCTCGCCCGGCTTGTGCGGCTTGCCCGTGTGCTCCACGGGTGCCTCGGCGCCGTTCAGCAGCACCTGGGTAAGCGTGGCCTTCTCCGGCAGCGTAATGACCAGACGGTCGCCGCGGCTCGTCTTCAGAAGGTATATCACCCGCCCGTTGAGCTTGCCGTCCCTGGCCAGGACCTGCTCGACGATGGCTGCGCTGGCAATGGTCGTGATGACGGCCGCCTCCGCCTGCGTCACCACCGGAAGCGAAAGCGCAAATTCGTCCTTGGTGTACTTGAACGCCAGCGATGCCACCGCCTGGTGCGGCCTGTACGGCAGGTCGACGGCGCTGGACGGGTCGCCGGGAATCAGGTTCTCCGTGTCCGGATCACCGATGGCGAGCGTCTCGGCCTTGGCTACGGCGATGTGCCCGCTCTGGTCGGAGAGCTTGCCCGCCGCCAGGACCGGCTTCACCTGGACGGTTGTGGCCGTGTCGACGATGCCCGCCTGGAACTTCCGCCGCGAGCTGACCGTCAGCGTATACGTGCCGATCACCGGCGACTGGAGAACGACCCTGTAGTACGCCCAGCCCGTCGCGCCCGTGGCCGGCTGCGTCGCGGCACCCGGGTCCTCCGCAGGAAGCTTCTCAATGCGAGGCTTTTCCTTGATGTCGCGACCCGTGATCTGCACGCCCGCGTCCGCCATCGCCACCGGCATCTTCACGTAGAGCGTGTCCACCGGCGCGTAGAGAATCTGATACTGGATGACGGCCGTGTCCTGGATCGACCCCGGCTGGATGTTGATCAGGCGGTGAACCACCGCGGAAACCTGCGACGGCTTGATCGCGATCTTGAACTTGGCCCCGGCGGGCTTCTCCCGGTCGATGGCGCGGAACTCGAAGGCCATGGCCGGCGCCAGGCCGGACATGGACACCCATCTGCTGGCCCGGTTTGTGGGCAGGGCCTGGAACTGCTGGAGTTCGTCGACCTCGGCGCGGAACTTGGGCGCGAGGTGGAGCATGAGCTGGCCGGTATAGAGGTGAAGGTTCTCCGCCTCTGGCAGCGGCAAGGCGAATGCGACGGGATCGTCCCGCTTGGCGCGGGGCGTGCGGGCGACGATGTCCAGGGCGACGCTGCCGCTGACCTCGCGTTTCAGCAGGATGCTGAGGACACGGTCCGTACCCTTGCCCGTGAGCTGGTGATCGTCCACGACGCTGCTCGGCCCCACTGTGATGATCTCCCACGGCTCGGGCAGGGTCATGCGGATGCGGAATATCCCCGTCCGTTCGATGGTGTAGGTCAGCCGCCCTCGCAGCTCCTGGCGGTCGTCGGTGATGCCCAGGGCCCAGAGCTGAGCGACGGTGATGCGCGGCGCGACGGTCCCAATGGCGAGGGTCGCGCCGTAATCGGCCGTCGCAAAGCTGTATGCCATCGCGCCGGCGGTGGCACGGAGGTTCTTCGGCAGGCGGCCTTTGTCCACGCGGGCCAGGTTCCTCGGCGAGCGCAGCTCCACGCTGCGGCGCGGCGAGTGCGTCACGGCGATCAGGCCCGTGCGGCGCAGCACCTGCTGCGTGAACACGGGCGACAGCTTCATCTCGACCTCGGCCTCCTTCAGGAACCGCTCCATCTTGACCGTCAGGGTGTAGCTGTCCTTGGCGGGCCCGAACAGCTTGACCTTCAGGAGCTTCGGCCCGGGGGCGGCATCTTCGCCGGCGATGTCCCACTTGCTGATATTGGCCCCGTCGACGGCCGTCACGCGAAAGCCGCTCGGCAGCTGCACCGTGAACGAATCCACCCCGCGCCGCCGGATGTCGTAGGTAAACTTCACTTCGTGGCTGATCAGCGCCTCGGCAATGTGGATGTGCTGGAGCTGGTTGGAGATAACCACGGGCTCGAGTTGGGCTGCCGCCTGGGTGGTGGGCTTCCACGAGAGCTTCACCGCGGTGGCCGATCCGAGAAACGCCTGGAGCTTCGTGGCCTTCGCGTCGTCCAGCTTCACCTGTGAGGTGGTCGCCGCCAGCATCGGCTCGACGTCGACCTTCATGTTCTCCTCGGGGATCAGCAGATCCAGCGTGCTGATGGCCGCTGCGGGCATTTGATAGCTCAGTACGTTCAGGCCGGGCTTGGTCACGAGCTGGCGCACGAAGCTCAGCTTCAGGACCTTCCGGCCCTTGCCCTTGGTCAGCAGGACGTACCGGCCCTTGATCACTTGCAGCAGCGGCTCGACCTTGTCCGGCCCCTTGACGAACGATGCATCCGCCACGGCTGCTTGTCCCAGGCCGATGGGCACCTCCACCCAGCCGTCCACCAGCACGTCCAGGGTCAGCTCCATCTCCATAACGGCGAGCTTCTGGCCGACCTTGCCGGTGAATCGCGCAGCGCTGATGAGGTACTTGTCGGGTACGGTCGGCGCGCCGGCCGGCGCGGCCTGCGCCAGCCGCCACAATCGCTGGAATTCCTTGTAGGGCAGGAAGACGCCCTGCTCGGCCTTGCCGAAGACGTCCTTGAGCTTTTCGTAGGGCACGTAGACCCTGACCGGTTCATCCTTGGCCTTTTGGGCCCACACGGCGGTGGTCAGGCACACCAACAGCGCGCACACTAATACTGCGGTCTTGCGATTAGTCATGGGTCATGTCTCCCGGGAGGCATAAAGGTTCCGCGGATCTATTAGTAGTTATGACGCACAGGATAGCCGTGGGGTTCGCGCGAAAGTATACAATTTGCGGGCCCCGCTAACGCCCCGTCGCTTCCATATCGACCCATCAAATCCTTGCAATTTTCCGCTGGCGGCGTATGCTGGGCGATCTGCGGTCAAGGGCAAGGAGTTGGCAGTATGTCACAGGCGGATATCGGACTTATCGGGCTGGCGGTCATGGGCCAGAACCTCGTGCTCAACATGAATGACCACGGGTTCACTGTTGCGGTATTCAACCGGACAGTCAGCAAGGTTGACGACTTCAAAGCGGGCGATGCAAAGGACCGCGACACGATCATCGGTACGCACTCGATAGAGGAGTTCACGGCAGCGCTGAAGAAGCCACGCCGCATAATGCTGCTGGTAAAAGCGGGCGAGGCCGTAGACAAATTCATCGACACGGTCCTGCCGCACCTGGAACAAGGCGACATCATCATCGACGGCGGCAACAGCAACTTCAACGACACGATCCGCCGCTGTAAGTATGTTGAGGACAAGGGCTTGCTGTACATTGGCACGGGGGTATCCGGTGGCGAGGAGGGCGCCCGCCGCGGCCCGAGCATCATGCCGGGCGGCAGCCCTGATGCCTGGCCGCACGTGAAGGACATCTTCCAGGCCGTCGCCGCCAAGGTCGAAGACGGCTCGCCCTGCTGCCAATGGGTCGGCGAGAACGGGGCCGGCCACTTTGTCAAAATGGTCCACAACGGGATCGAATACGGCGACATGCAGCTTATCTGCGAGGCCTATCTGCTGATGCAGGCGGCCGCCATGACGCCCGCCGAGATGAGTGACGTCTTCGCCAAGTGGAACGAGGGCGAGCTCAACAGCTACCTGATCGAGATCACCCGGGACATCCTGGCCAAGACCGACGACCAGACGGGCAAGCCCATGGTGGACATGATCCTGGACACCGCGGGGCAAAAGGGAACGGGCAAGTGGGCGAGCATCACGGCCCTGGACCTGGGCCAGCCGCTGACGCTTATCGGCGAGGCCGTTTTCGCCAGGTTCCTCTCGGCCATGAAGGAATCGCGAGTCGCCGCCTCGACGAAGCTTCGCGGACCGAGGGCTGCGTTCAGGGGCGACCGCGAGAAGTTCGTCGAGGACATTCGCCAGGCGCTCTATGCCAGCAAGATCGTATCGTACGCGCAGGGCTATCAGCTCCTGAAGGCGGCAGCGGCCGAATATGGATGGAACCTGAACTACGGTGGCATAGCCCTGATGTGGCGCGGTGGGTGCATAATCCGCAGCCAGTTTCTGGGCAAGATCAAGGATGCGTTCAGCAGGCGCAAGCCGCCTGAGAATCTACTTCTGGACCCGTACTTCAAGTCAGCGATCCGCAAGGCGCAGACGGCATGGCGGCGCACGGTGACCAAGGCGGTGAAGCTGGGCGTTCCCATTCCGGCCCTCAGCAGCGCGCTGGCGTACTACGACGGGTATCGCAGCGAACGCCTGCCTGCCAACCTGCTTCAGGCCCAACGCGACTACTTCGGTGCGCATACGTACGAGCGCGTGGACAAGCCGCGTGGGGAATTCTACCACACGAACTGGACCGGCAACGGCGGGGCCACCACGGCCAGCACCTACACCGCCTGACAGACCACAACTGGGTATCATGCAGAATCTATTCAACGTCAAGGACATGTGCGTCGCCATAACGGGTGGCGCCGGCGTGCTCTGCGGAGGCATGACCAGGGCCCTGGCGGCCAGTGGCGCGAGTGTCGCCGTGCTGGATATCATGGACGAGGCCGCCGCCGGCCTATGCAGCGAGATAACGGACTCCGGCGGAAAGGCCATCCCCATACACTGCGACGTGCTGGAGAAAGAAGCAGTCGAGAAGTGCTTGATCGAGACGGCCGAAAGGCTCGGACGCGTGGACGTTCTCATAAACGGCGCCGGTGGCAACAAGAAGGAGGCCACCTGCGTGCCGCCGGAATCGACGTTCTTCGACCTGCCGGCCGACGCCATCCGCTGGGTCTTCGACCTGAACTGCCTGGGTACGATCCTGCCGTGCCAGGTATTCGGCCGCCACATGGCCGAACGCGGCGAGGGCGTGATTGTGAATATTGCGTCGATGAACGCATTCCGACCGCTGACTCGGATAGCAGCGTACTCGGCCGCGAAGGCGGCGGTGAGCAACTTCACACAGTGGCTGGCGGTGTACATGGCGCAGAATCACTCGCCGAAGATCCGGGTGAACGCGATTGCGCCTGGTTTCTTCCTGACGGATCAAAACCGGTTCCTGCTGACCGAGCAGAGCGGAGAGTTGACGGCCCGCGGTCGCCAGATTATCGACCACACCCCGATGGGCAGGTTCGGCGAGCCGGCGGACCTGATCGGAACGCTGATGTGGCTGATCTCGGATGCGGCGAAGTTTGTGACGGGCATCGTTGTGCCGGTGGATGGAGGTTTCAGCGCGTACAGCGGAGTGTGAATTGCCAATTTACAACCGACAATTGTCAATTGGAATTTGGAAATCGGAGTAAGGCATGCCCGACCACGTAGAAGAAATGAAAGCGTTTCCAAGGACGAAGGATTTCTTTATCGGCATCGACAGCGACGGCTGCGCGTTCGATTCGATGGAGATCAAGCAGAAGGAGTGCTTCACGCCGAATGTCATCGAACACTGGGGCCTTCAGCCGGTATCCCGCTGGGCCCGTGAGGTGTGCCTTTTCGTAAACCTTTACAGCCGCTACCGCGGCGTGAACCGGTTCATCGCCCTGGTCAACGATTTCGATTTCCTGGCCGAGCGAGAAGAGGTCAACCGGCGCGGATTCCAGGTTCCCAACATCGATCCCTTGCGGAAATGGATCAAAGAGGAAAGCCGCCTGGGCAACCCGACCCTGAAAGAGAAGGTCCGGGAAACCAACGATCCGGTCCTGCGGCGGGCGCTTGACTGGTCCGAGGCCGTCAACGCAGCCGTCGGGCGAATCTGCAAGAACGTGCCGCCCTTCGCCTACGTACGGGAAAGCCTCGCAAAGATCGGCGAGAAGGCGGACGCCATTGTGGTCTCAGCGACCCCGTTCGAGGCCCTGGATCGAGAATGGAAGGAACACGATTTGGCCAAATACGTGGGGATGATCTGCGGGCAGGAGATGGGCAGCAAAAAGGAGCACCTGCAGTACGCGGCCTGTGGGAAGTACGACCCCGGAAAGATCCTGATGATCGGCGACGCGCCCGGCGACATGAAGGCCGCCAAGGGCAACGACGTGCTGTTCTACCCCGTCAACCCGGGCGGCGAAGAGGACAGTTGGAGGCGATTTTATGACGAAGCGGCCGATAAGTTCTTTGCGGGCGAGTATGCCGGCGACTATGAGAAGAAGCTGATTGACGAGTTCATGGGCTGCCTTCCCTCCGACCCGCCGTGGAAAACCACCACGACGTGATTGTTCTTCATGGGTCGGTTGTTCCGATCTATAATACAGTAACGTGAGCGCCGGGTACGGAGCAGCACATGGCTGCGGAAGCGGCTCGTGGAGACCCCAGTATGACATCGCTCTTGGAAAAGGCTTTTCGAAAGGCGGCCGAGCTGCCGGAAGATCAGCAGGATGCGCTGGCGGCTGCCCTGCTCGATGAATTGAACAGCGAAGCACGCTGGCGGAAGTTGCTGGCAAAGTCACCTGAGTCTCTGGCTGCTCTCGCCGATGAGGCCCTGGCCGAACGGCGCAGGGGGGAGACCGTCAGCCTGGATGAGTCACTGTGAATTCACAGACGACCTTGCGATTCCGCAAGGCATTCAAACGTTTGCCCCCGCACGTGCAAGAACTGGCCAGAGGTGCCTTTAAGGTTTGGCTGGAGGATCCAGCCCGTCCCTCATTGCGATTCAAACGCGTGCATCAGACCCCCGCGGTTTATTCGGTGCGTATTGGCCTCAAATGGCGTGCGCTTGGTGTCAGGGAAGGTGAGGAAATGACGTGGTTTTGGATCGGCTCGCACAGTGATTACGAGAAGGTGGTGGCACAACTGTGAGCGCACGAGTATAGGGCTTGCCGGTAGGCGAGAGGATTGACAATGGGAGAGAAGCTGCGATGGGGGATTATCGGCACGGGGAGCATCGCCCGAAAGTTCGCCGAGGGCCTGAAGGACGTCGAGTCTGCCGAGCTCGTAGCAATCGGATCGCGATCGCAGAAAAAGGCCGACAGGTTCGGCTCGGACTTTGCCATCCCCCACTGCCACGGCTCCTACGAAGCCCTGGCCGCCGACAGCGACGTTGACGTTGCCTACATCGCCACACCTCATCCGATGCACAAACCCAGCACCATCCTGTGTCTTGAGGGAGGTAAGGCTGTACTCTGCGAAAAACCGTTCACGGTAAACGCCGCCGAGGCCGAGGAAGTCATCGCGGTGGCAAGGCGGAAGGGCCTGTTCCTGATGGAGGCGATGTGGACTCGCTTTGTTCCGCCCATCGTGAAGCTGCGCGAACTGCTGGCCGACGGCGTCATCGGCGAGGTACGGATGGTGATGGCGGACTTTGGTTTCCGCTGCGGGTGGGATCCTGAAGGGCGGCTCTTGAATCCAGCCCTTGCGGGCGGCGGGCTTCTGGATGTCGGCGTCTACACGGTCTCGCTGGCGTCGATGATCCTGGGCCAGCCGGTCAGTGTTGCCGGCTTGGCCGACATCGGCAAGACCGGCGTAGACGAGCAGGCCGGCATAGTGCTGTCCTACGAGGGCGGACGCCTGGCCGTGCTGGCCACCGGAGTGCAGACCACCACGCCGCATGAAGCCACCATCCTCGGTACGGACGGCTGGATCCGTTTGCACGGCGGCTGGTGGCGCGGCAGCAGGATAACCATTCACGCAGCCAAGAAGGAACCGCGGGACATCGACGTCCCGATGACAGGCAATGGCTTCAACTACGAGGTGGAGGAAGTGGCCCGCTGCCTGGGCGCCGGCAAGACCGAGAGCGACGTGATGCCGCTGGATGAGACCTTAAACATCATGAAGACGATGGATGAGCTGCGCCGGCAATGGGGGCTGGAGTATCCCATGGAGCGATGACGATCTCCAATTTCCAGGGAAATGGGAAATCGACGAATGAACTATGGCAGGATAGGTGGGATTGGCAAGGACGTTTCGCGAGTGGGCCAAGGCCTGATAATGCTCACTCAAGACGACCTGGAAGGCGGCTTCGGCCTTCTGGATGCGGTCTACGAGGCCGGCATCACGCTGTTCGACAGCGCCTTCATCTACGGCGGCGGGGCTTGTGATCGCGTGTTCGGGCAATGGGTAGCGGATCGCGGCCTGCGAGACAAGGTCGTCCTGATGGACAAGTGCTGCCATCCTCGACACGACCGCAACAGGGTCACGCCGTGCGACCTGACCTCCGAACTTGACGCCTGCCTCGCGCGGCTGAAGTTTGACTATATCGATATCTTCTCGTTCCACCGTGACGATGAATCTGTCCCCGTCGGGCCGCTCGTCGATCGCATGAACCAGCACATACGGGAAGGCAAGATTCTCGCCTACGGCGCGTCGAACTGGACGCACCAGCGAATCGCCGAGGCCAACGCCTACGCCCAGGCGAACGATCTGGCCGGCTTTACCGTGAGCAGCCCGCAGTACAGCCTGGCGGAGTGCATCGAGGATCCCTGGGGAGGAACGTCGATCACGATCACGGGGACGGACAACCAGGACGCGCGAGACTGGTACCAAGCCAACCAGATGCCCGTGCTGTCGTGGTCGAGCTTGTGCGGAGGGTTGTTCTCCGGACGTTTCCGACGCGACAACGTGGATTCGTTCACGGACGGGGCCGACAAGCGATGTGTGCGGTGCTACTGCAGCGAGGACAACTTCAATCGCCTCGACCGCGCTGAGGAACTGGCCGAAGAGAAGAACGCATCACTGACGCAGATTGCCCTGGCGTATCTTCTTTACGGCCCGCTCAACTGCTACCCGCTGACGGCGTCCTGGACGCCGGCCGAAGCGGCGGACAACGCCAAGGCGGCCGATATCGAGCTCACGGCGGAAGAGATCGCGTGGTTGGACTTGCGAACGGAGACTCGCTGAACCCCAGAACATGGGTCGAAGCGTCTGACTGCAGGCTGCCTCAGCTCATTTCATTCCGAACATCTCTTCCTTCAGGTCGAGGTAATAGAGGTAGTGTTCCGGCTTGACGTTGGGTGGGCAGCGGTGGTCACAGAACGGGATATATCCCCCCCGCTGCACGTACGGCACAAGTGATTCGAGATACTTCTTGATTGCTTCGGGCCCCTTGGCCAGCTCCATCTTGTCCACGCCGCCCATTATCCGCAGGTCCTTGCCGTATTCGTCCAGCAACTGGCCCGGATGGCAGCAACTATTGACCTCGAACGGAAACAGGCAGTTGATGCCCGCGGAGAGGAAGCCGGGCATCAGCAGGCGGACGTCACCGTCACAGTCCGTGTACCACAGGTCGATCCCGTGTGCGTGCAGCCTGTCACCGATGCGTTTGTAGCGCGGCACGATGACCTTCTCGAAGAAATCCAGCGATACGATCGGCCCGTTCTTGAAGCAGATGTCCTCCCAGCCGCTGGCAAAGTCGAAATCGATCTCGCCCAGCACCTGGTCCAGGAAGTTCTCCGCCAGCACGCAGGCCGTCTCCACCATGTCCTCAACCATGTCCGGGTAGTCGTAGCACGCGTACGCCAGGCCCTCGAATCTGAGCATGTTGCGAATCCTGCCGATCATCGACCCGCAGCTCACGCCCAATGCATAGTCACGGTCGGGCGGATGCGCCTTCCTCATCGCCTCTAAATCAACCTTGCGGTCGGGGTGCGCCGGGTTGAAACGCTCCTCTTTGACTCGCTTCCAGTCGTCGGGCGTGGTAATCGAAGACTTCAGATAGTGCGGGACCGTGTCGTGGCCGTCCTTGGGCACCTCTGCCAGTAAGCCATCCGCATTTCGGATGACCTTGGTGGTCTCGAATTCCTCGATGGTCTCCTGGTCGAACGCAGGATGCATCCAGATACAGCCCTCTACACCGGAGATGCGGTCGAAGTTGAAGAACCGGTCGGCCTCTGCGTTATTCGTGATGCTGTTGTCGACGAAGATGTCCCACTGGTTGAAGTTTTCCTCCCAGTATCCGAACTCCATGTTGAAGCAGCGGTCCACGGGCTTGTAGTGCATCTGCTTGTTGAACCGCTCCCGGTTGGACATTGTGCCCTTCCACTTCTTGCGGCATGGGGTAACGGGCATCACGTTGCTCCTTGGTTGGGTTGCCGGCTTACTCTACGACCAACTGATCCTCGGTTCGGCGGACGACCTGATGCCTTTCCCAGGCGGGGTCCATGTCGGGGAAGTCCTCGCGGCAATGAACGCCGCGGCTTTCGGTGCGCCGCAGGGCCGCCTCGGCAATGATATACGCCGCGGTCAGCATATTCTGAATCTCCCACCATTCCGGATCGAAGAACTCCTTGTCGAGCGTGTATCGCCCCCAGAATTCGATTATCTCGACGGTCTCGCCCAGCCGGTCACCTCGGCGCACTATGCCCACGTTCCGCCACATCAGCGATCGCAGCGAGTTCCGCACGTCGGCCAGGTCAAGTTCGGTGCGCTGCGACAGCCGGGCCGTCCAGTCAATATTGCGGGCCGTAAGCTTGTCGTTGACGTCGGCCAACGCCTGCCCCGCAAGTTCCCCGCATCGCTGCCCGCACACGAGCGCTTCGATCAGGCTGTTCGAAGCCAGCCGGTTCGCCCCATGCAGGCTGTTGCATGCCGCCTCGCCGCACGCCAGAAGCGATGCTATGGTGGTCCGACCGTCGATATCTGTCTTGGCCCCGCCGATCATGTAATGGGCCGCGGGGTGAACGGGAATCAGGTCCCTGCCCGGGTCCAGGCCAAAGTGCCGGCACTGGCCGTCTATATGCGGAAAGCGCGCGGCAAAGGCCTCCGACCCCAAGTGGCGCACGTCCAGGAACACGTGGGTGGAGTTACTCTTTGCGGTTTCTTTGATGATGGCGCGGCTGACCACGTCGCGCGGCGCGAGCTCGGCCATCTCGTGGTATTCGTCCATAAACCGCCGCCCGTCTCGGTCCACCAGGTATCCGCCCTCACCGCGGACAGCCTCCGACACCAGCGATCGGGTGGCCCCCGCTACGTAAAGCGTGGTCGGGTGAAACTGCATCATTTCCGCATCAGCGACGGCCCCGCCGGCGCGGAACACCATGGCCATGGCGTCGGCCGTCGCATTCGGCGGGTTGCTCGTCTCTCGCCAAAGCATGCCGGCCCCACCGCCTGCAAGAATGGTCTGGCGGGCGCCGATCATCTGTAGCCCGTAGCGAGGGTGATATGTCAGGGCGCCCGTGCAGACGGCCCCCGTTCCGCCCGTCGGTGGATCCGTGACTATGTCAAGGACGAAGCAATACTCGAATACCTTGAGATTCTCGATCGCCCTTGCCCGGCCGACCAGGGTATCCATAAGGGCCTGCCCTGTCGCATCGCCGTTGGCATGCACCACGCGGTTGGCGCTGTGCCCGCCTTCCCGTCCCAGCCGCAGTTGCCCGCCGTCGCTGTCGAAGGGAACCCCCCATTCCTGCAACTGTCGTATGTGTTCCGGACCGGCCTGCAGGATCGTCTCGATAACCGCCTCATCCCCCAGGCCCGCACCCGCTGCCACCGTGTCCGCAATGTGCTTCTCGACGGAATCGGTCGGATCCATCACCGCGGCCAGTCCCCCTTGCGCGTGGTACGTGTTTGTGTCGCAGATCTCGCCCTTGGTCGTCACGATTACCTGGCCGTACTTGGCCGCCTCAATGCCGGCGCGCAGCCCGGCCGCGCCGCTACCTATGACCAGCACATCGGTAAATATGTGTGGTAGTCGGCGGGACTCGAAGCTCAACAGGTACCTGCGTTGGAGGTAAACGTTGGCCATGAGATCATCAAGTGTAAGGCACCGGCCGGTTCAAGTCGAGGCACATTCCACCGCCCGGCGGCAGCCGAGGCGGTCATGGTGACGGGCCCTTGCCATCCTGCCGCAATCCGGCTACTCTACTGCCTCGGACGTCACGTAATTACATACTGTTAAAGGGAACCAACTATGCGCAAGCAATCACTGGACTTTCTCAAGCAGCTTCTCACCACGCCGTCGCCTAGCGGATACGAATCCGACGGCCAGAAGATCTGGTGCCGGTACGCCCGAAAGTACGCCGACAAGGTCCACACGGACAGTTACGGCAACGCCGTGGCCGTGCTGAACGCCGCCGGTGATCCCAAGATCATCCTGGACGGGCACGCCGACGAGCTCGGCCTGATGATAAAGCACATCGACGACAAGGGGTTCATCTACTTCCAGAACATCGGCGGCGTGGACGCCGCGCTCATCCGCAGCAAGAGGGTCAATATCCATACGGCCAGGGGCATTGTCCGCGGCGTGATCGGCGCCACCGCGATACACCTGCACGAACGCGGCAAGGACCGCAAGGTCCCCAAGATACACGAGTGCTTCATTGATATCGGCGAGAAGGACGCTAAGGCCGCCCGAAAGCGGGTAAGTGTTGCAGACCCCATAACCTTCGTGGACGATTTTGAGCTCCTGAATAGTCACGTTGGCGTGGCCAGGGGCTTTGACAACCGCGTCGGCACGTGGGCGGCCATTGAGGCCCTGCGAATTGCCGCAGCCTCAAAGGCCAGGCTCAAGTGTGCAATCTACGCCTGCAGCAGCATCCAGGAAGAGGTCGGCTGCTTCGGCGCCGCCATGAACGCCTTCAACCTCAGCCCGGACGCGGCTATCGCTGTCGACGTCACGCACGCCACCGACTCGCCCGGCATAGAGGTCAAGCAGCACGGTGAGGTCAAGCTCGCCGGCGGGCCCACCGTGAGTATCGGCCGGGAGAACCACCCCGTGCTGGTGGCCGAACTCAAGAAGGCTGCCAAGAGGGCAAAGATCGAGATCCAGATCGAAACCTTCAGCACGACCGGCGGCACCGACGCCTTGGCGATGTTCACCAAGCAGGGCGGAATACCGTCAGCCGTCATGGGCATTCCCAACCGCTACATGCATACCACCGTGGAGTTGATCGACCTGCGGGACCTCGAGAGGGCCGCGAAACTGCTGGCCACCTTCGCCGTTGGCCTCAAGAAGGGCCAGCGGTTCAAAGTGACGGTCTAGCAAGGCCGAAGAGAAACGGGTGTTGCCCAGGGTTGCGTTAGTGTTGCCACCTCATTTGCGGCCGCTTTCGCGCGCACGGAAGCTTGACTTGCCGACAGGTTTCACTTGCGATAGTATGTAAGTTGATTATTCTGTCGCTGCACTCGCGGCCGTGGCGGAACTGGCAGACGCGCAGGCTTCAGGTGCCTGTGTCCTTCGGGACGTGGAGGTTCGACTCCTCTCGGCCGCAGTTCCCACTTGTGGTCCCGCCCCGCCACAAGTGGATCGCAGTTCCCCCGCTACGGCGGGATGCGGGCAAGAGGCTATCCGGGAAATCCCGACTCAAAGGAGAATCTGCTCGTGAAACGTCACACAACAATCGTTCTGGCGGTTTGGCTGGGGGCCATCTGCACGACTGCCCTCGCCAAGGTGCGTGTGCATCACATCTTCGGCCCAAACATGGTGCTCCAACGAGACAACGTTGTTCGCGTATGGGGCTGGGCCGACGCCGGCGAGAGCGTCAGCGTCAAGTTCGCCGGACAAACCAAGACGGCCACCGCGAACAAGGACGGTAAATGGGCGGTCGAGCTGCAGCCACTATCCGCCAGTTCCAACGGGCGCACCCTCGCCGTAAAGGGCAAGGACAGCGCCGTCACGTTCGACAACGTCCTCGTCGGCGACGTCTGGGTCCTCGGCGGCCAGAGCAACATGGAGGACGTACTCGAGGACGTCTACCACGGCGACGTCGAGGTCGCGTCGGCCAACTTCCCGGCCCTGCGCCTCATCACAATTCCCGTCTGCGCCAGCCCAAAGCCCGTCGACGACTTCGAACGCATCAACGAGTTCAACGCCTGGACCAATCGCTACGAGAAGAAGGGTTCCTGGACCGCAAGCTCGCCGGAGACGGTGAAGAGATTCTCCGCCATCGGCTACATCTTCGGCCGGCGGCTTCACATGGCCGCCCAGATCCCCATCGGCCTGATCGACGCCTCCCGAGGCGGCACGACCGTCGAAGCGTGGATGAGCCGCAGGATGTTGTCCACCGTTGCCGAGGCCGCCCCCCTGCTGAAGGAATGGGACGACAAGATCGCGGCCTACGATCCCGTCAAGAGCCTCCAGGACCGCATCCGCGGATGGGAACGCGACACCGCCAGAAGGAAGAAGGAGGGCAAGGAGCCGCGCCCCAAGCCGACCAAACCCGCCCCCAGCCCGGCAGTCAACGCCAACAACCCCGGCGCATCCTTCAACGGCATGATCCGTGTCTTCGCGGGGTTCACCGTCAAGGGGGTCATCTTCAACCAGGGCTACAACAATGCCCTGGGCAACGCCAGGCCCGCGCTCTACGCCAAGACCTTCAACGCCATGATCCGATACTGGCGGTGCCTGCTCCGCAACCACAAGATGCCTTTCGGCATCGTTGAGCTCACCGCCGGGGGCACCCCCCAGACTTATGACAACTTCGAGCGCATGATGATCGACCCCGCGCCCTTCATCCGCGAGGGCCAGTTCAAGGCCTCGCGCGATCTGTCCAACGTCGGCTTCGTATGCGCCTACGACCAGCAGGTCCCCTGGTACCACCCACACAAGAAGGTCCAGTTGGGCGAGCGAATCGCCCGATGGGCCCTCGCAACGCAATACGATCTGAAGCTGGGATACCAGCCCACCGTGTGCACGTCCGCAAAGAAGGCCGGCCCGCTCATGGTGCTCACGTTCGACCGGGCCGTCCAGACCCACGACGGCCGCCCCATCGAGGGATTCGCCGTCGCCGCCGCGGACAAGCGGTTCTACCCCGCCAGCGCCCGGTACGTCGTGACCGGCAAGGACAATCGCGGCCGGGACCAGCACGATCGCAAGAAGCTGGAAGTCTGGAGCGACCTCGTGCCCAAGCCGGTGGCCGTGCGATACGCATGGGCCAGGAACCCGCTTGGCAACCTGGTGAACTCGCAGCACCACGAGCGTATCCTGCCGGTACCGTCGTTCCGCACGGACGAGTGGGACTGGCCGGAAGCACCGTTCGGCGACCGCGGCTCACCCGAGGCAAACGAGCACCGCAAGCAGCTCAACACCATGCGGAAACAGGCGGAGCAGTGGGCGCGCGAGCGGCCCATCGCCGAGGCCAAGGCCCTCCTGGCCAAGCACAAGAAGGAAAACTGATTTTGATGCTCCCGCCCTCCGGCCTGTTCCCTGCCTGCCCCCTGGGGGCAAGACTTCAGAGACACAGGGCCGTAACGTGGGGCGCGCCCGGTCAAAAACTCCCGGATTTTGCTTGCGGCCGGCCGGGCAATGGCTATAATTAATCTCGTGAGGGATAGAAGGGGCCTTGCCCATGTGGGGGTGGGGCGGAATTCAAAGTCTACCTGATTTTGGTGCTTATTGTGCCGGGGAGTTGCTATGGTTGGACGTTCATGGCAGCAGAACGATTCGCCGCATCGCAAGCGTAACCTCCCTATCCTTATGGTGGCAATTGTCACCCTTTCGGTCGCCGGGGTATTTGCCGCCGCCGCGTTCGGCGCGCCCCCGCGCGGCAAAAAACTCGCCAAACCCAAGCCCAAACCCCAGCAGAATCTTCAGCAGTTGCAGGCCAGGGCGTGGGCGGCCCTTTACGCCGGCAAGCTCGCCGACGCCGCCAAGCTCGCCGCCCCGCTGCTCAAGTCCCGCGTCGAATCCGCCCAGCTCCAGGCAAAGCATTTCCGCGCCCGCTGGTACTGGGCAACCGGCACAAGAACCTCCCGTGCCACCGCCAAAAAGGCCTGGTCCGATCTCGCCCGCGCCCCCAAGTCCGACGCCAACGCCATCCGCCTCAAAATCGGCCGCGCCCTCCAGCTTGCCGCCCCCGGCAACGCCGCAAGCATCGACCGCGCCATCGCACTGCTCAAAACCGTCACCCCCGGTGAGGTCTCCGACACCTGCATCGCCGAGGCCTGCATCGAGCTGGCCAAGCTGCACATCGCCCGCGGCAAGTGGACCGAGGCCGCCGCCGCACTCAAAGCCGCCGAAGACGACCTCAACTTCCGCCCGAAAAAATACATCGCCGGCGGCGGTGGCCGCCAACCCCTGCCCAAGGTCGCCACCAAGCCGTTCCACGACCAGATCAAGCGGGTCCGCCGCCAGCTCGACCTGGCCAAGGATGCCGGCCGCGGGCTCTTCGAAAAGGGCGAAAAACTCCGCAAGGCCCGCAAGTTCGGCGAGGCCATCCGCACCTTCAATGAGCTCATCAAGAAATTCCCGTCCGACAGATTCGCCGCCCGGGCGAACCTGCACATCGGGTATTGCTACACGGGCCTGGGCAGCCATACGACGGCCGCCGCCCACTGGCGGAAGTTCGTCCAGGCCGCCCCCGCCGGGCCGTGGCGAGGCCAGGCCTACGCCTCGCTCATCGACCTGTACCTGGGCCAGTTGGACATCGTCAACGCGAAGAAGTACGCCACTGCGGCGGGCGAGTCGATGCCGACCGGCCTCGCGGATAAGAAGCTCGACTGCGATACATCGTGGAAGGCCGCCGCCTACGGCATCCACTTTCACAGCGGGATCGTGGCGTACATCAGCGGCGACACCAGCTTCGCCGCATCGCATTTCACCAAGGCGCTGAAGGCCGGCGGCCGCGGCGCCGCCGCGCGCGTCGGGCGTCTGCTGGCCTTCGCCAAGGCGGGGCGGCCGCTGATCCCCGAAAAAGTCGGCCCTCGCGCGGCGACCGACCCAGTCAGCGTCGCGTTGTCGGTCGGCACGATCTACAACCTGTGCGGGGATTACGGCCGAGCGGCGGCCCCGTTCGATCGTGTGGCCAAGCGCGAGAAATGCCGGCCGACGACAATCCAGACGTCGTATGCCCTGTTCGGCCGCGGCGTTGTGTACGAGGGCACGAAGAAGCCGAAAATGGCCAGGGTCTATTACGAGAAGTCGCTTGAGCGCTATCCCCCGGGCGAGTGGCACGATGAGACGCTGTATCGCGTCGCGATGATCATCCAACGCACCGCACCGAAGCCAAAAACCCCGGCGCCGCCGGCGCCCGGGAAAAAGGGTGCAAAGGGGGCGGTAAAACGCCCGGCCACGCCAGTGGCCGGGAAGAGGTCAGCGACTCCAGTCGCTGACCTCGCCGCCTACCTCGAAGCCCGCAAGGCCGAGCTCGCCCACTG
>SDBT01001856.1_pt1 | contig 37854 bp, 36 predicted proteins | sample 2277101 | NCBI WGS metagenome assembly SDBT01 (sample SAMN10404973, study PRJNA504765) | marine sediment metagenome | isolation source: marine sediment core GS10_PC15, 103 cmbsf | place: Arctic Ocean: Southern Knipovich Ridge | collected 2010 | reverse complement strand
CTTCGCCGCCGATATTCCGGAAACTGAAGTTCCTGAGACGGTTACGCCGACTGAGGAAACGACAGATGATGCTCCTGAACCCGATGGAAAGCTGCACATCACTTCGATGCGCGTTTCAAAAGACGGTGGTTTTACCGCCGAAGGCAATATTGCCTTTACGGTTGCGGAGCTCAACGATGTCCTTTATCAGATCACAGGGAGACACCCCAACGACCTGAAGAAGGACACCCAGTCGGAGAAATGATCTTTCAAGGCAATCCGCCTATATGACGGATAGCCGGTGATGAAAATTCACCAACGCCGCTTGTTTGAGGTAATACTCTGCAAGCGGCTTTTTTTATTGTAAGAAAAAACGCAACAAATACTGATAGAGGAGATGCTGAAACAAGTTCAGCATGACAAGTTATATAATCTTACTACCTTTTGTCACCCTGAGCGTAGCGTAAGAGTCTCCTCGGCAAAGCCGAGGCGATCAACGGTTACTTAAGTTTACCAAACCGAAAAGCTACAAACGTTGTTTGCCCGCCTCCGGCGGGAGATTCTCACGTCGTCCGGCTCCGCCGTCCTCCTCAGAATGACAAGAAAAGAAAAAACCCGGCGATCATCATAAGAGAGATACTGAAACAAGTTCAGCATGACAAGTTATATAATCTTACTACCTTTTGTCACCCTGAATTTATTTCAGGGTCTCATTCCAATTCTCTGATATATCATGCCAGCAAGGATTAATTTTAGTTATCTGATTAATTTTCCACTGACGATGCCAGTTCTTCAATTTCTTCTCACGAGCAATAGCATCATATACATACTGATATTCCTCATAATATACTAGCTTGTTAATGTTGTACTGTTGAGTAAAACCAGAAAATTGTTTTTGTTTATGTTGCTGAACACGACCAGCAATATTGGATGTTACGCCTATATACAACACGGTATTAATTTTATTCGTCATGATGTAGACGTAATACATAAAAACCTTCCATTTTATGGGAAGATTCTTGTGTATAAATTGTATTATGTTTTGAATAAATAATCAATAAAAAACCCGGCGATCATCCGATGACGCCGGGGTTCTTGAAAGAGCATGTTTAGCACGAAGGAAGTGCATCCGGTACACACAGGTACTGATCGCGAATCTTTGTAGTCAATTCGCCATCCCGGAACCTGTACTTACTCCAGTAGTACATTCCCGAATCCTCCGCTGGCCGGTACCATTCGATCCCACAAATCGTGGAAATCTTCATGGTGTCTGCAAACTGCTGAATGTCATCAGCTGATGCAAACTCCGGCAAAACTGGCTTTTCATCACCCCGGTATGATACGACTAAGATCGTACCATCATCTGCCTGTTGGCAAAATTCCGCGGTTGATTGAAAGAGATCGCTTGACCACGCCATCATAACAAAGACGACAAGTCCTGCGGCCACTAAAAGCCCTCGTAAACTGAGTGTAATGTGCATTACTAATACCTCCGTAATCTAAGTGTTTTCAGTGTTTGTAACTAAGCATGGTACACCATTATATCATTTTTGTCAACCCCAAAAAGGCGTTGCTATACATATACGCCTTGTCACTCTGAACCGAAGTCCTGAACTAGATTCAGGATCCATTCAGAGTCTCTGTATACTTAGATTCCGGATCCCTCCAGAGGCGGGCAGGCAAGTCCGGAATGACAAGAGTATTTGTTAGAAATTAATGCGGGAAAAGTATCTCCCCGCCTGCAAATAACGTTACCAGCGCGCCGATCAATATCGCAACACACACCAGCACTGATCGTTCCCGCTGTTTGATAACGGCTATCAATCCTGTTATTAAACCGGCAATCGCCGATATTCCCGCAAGCGTAATAGGAATTGCAAGAGCGATATTATCAAAAAAAGTCTCACCGCCTGTCTGGCCCAAAGCTACGATACCATAAAAAATCAGCATCATAACAATAAAAACGCCTGCTAAACCGGTAGACCATTTTCCCAGCTTTGTTTTCGGCATAGTATAGCTTCCTTACTTACTAAGCATACACCTTCATGGAGGTAAAAATCAATTTATATAACTCCTTATGAAGCAAACATGATTTAGAAGATCGGGGGTCCTGGGCGTCTTCTTGAGCTAATCCTATCACCTTTTTGTCACTCTGAGCGTAGCGAAAGAGTCTCCTCGGCGAAGCCGAGGCAACTAGCGGTTACTTCAATTTAAAAAAACCGAAAAGCAATAAGTAACCTTGACAGTATATGAATTTTGTATTAGTCTATTAAGAAATCATAAACAGCTCATACAAAACAGCGGAGGAGGATACATCTTGAAACATACCGATTTTATGTCTTTGGTGCTAGACGAAATAGTATCTCGTCTCGATAGTATGCCAATTGAAAATTTATCTCGGTTAGCACTAAAAAATACTGATTCGGTCAATCTGGATTCAACCCTTGTCATATCTCTTGTTCACAGCATTGCGCCGCGTTACAAATGTGATATTGCGATGGTACTGCAGAAGCACGACTACCCGGAGCTCGCGAAACAAATCGCTTCAATCCTAATGAGATTCGGTCGTGCATACGCACGGAAGTGCGGTAATATCGACAACACGCAGGGCACGTGCGTAATGTACAGTCGTTTCATTAATACGTACTCTGCGCTCAGGATAATAGGGCATATCCCAAAAGATCTTCCTGACCGAGAGGAACTCTTTTTCCTTGATCCAGATGACGAAGATTACGCAAAAGCTGATGTACCGGGCCATGGTCTCACGGGTGATCATCTCCGCAAAAGCGTCGGAAACTGGGACATCACGAAACGGTTAACAAGCTAACCGACTACCTTTGCCGGACGAATCCTATTCGTCCGGTGTTTTTTTATATACTCCCGTCGATTGAATCAACGCACATTCCCTCTGAAGAGTCGCACGTCAGTGAATAGTCGGGATCCTCCTGTTCCTGTACGAATGAAATACTGAACTGTTTGCCGTCCGGGGAACGGTAGCCGTAATAGTAATTATCCGGTTTCGGATCAGTGAATTCCGATCGCCAGTATTCTTTTTCTTCCGCAGCGGTAGTTCCCGCGGTATTTTCGAGCGTGTACGCCTGCAGGTCAGTTAATAAAGCGGCGATTGCCGGATCAGAAAAATCATCCAAATGAACGACCGAATCAGATATCGGCAGTGCACTTCCTTTGAAAATCACTTCCAGCCTGCCTGCAAGGTACTCTGCTGTTTGATACCGGTAAAAATTCACCTGGCTAACAAGTGCTTCGCCTCCATCAGCAAGTACGGGTTCTGAAATATCAACCGTCGAATTGAACTGTGAAAACGTAGTAATAACCCTATCAGGGTCATCAACGATTACTTCACGCTCGATTCGTACTGTTTCAAGCTCTCCCTGCTCATCAAGCGTGACCACCATTTCTACCAATGGCATGGAAGATTCATCAATTTCATCATTGAGTTTTGGCATGAAATTTTCTACGTATTCCGGCATTCGCAAGTCACGCGGCTGTGTTTCACGTAATTGCTTTATACGCGCTAACCGGAAAGCTTCATAATTAATGATGCCGGAATAAACATTTTCACTTTGCATGGTAATATTCTCGGCCATACCCCGTAGTGCCCAAAAAAACCGCATTTCCTCTGGATGATAGTTTAGTCCGTCATATGTTGCGTCACGCCATCCTCCGTATGAAGAATAATCTGTTACGTCATCTTCATCAAACACATTTAAATCTATTAGTGTATCAATATCAACCTTTTGGTAGGTTTTGCCACCAACATGGATGATTTCCATTCCATACATCATGAACATTACAGCTCCCAGTCCAGCATCTTCAATCAGCGCGTCACGCTCATCATCATCTTCCGGTAAAGGCGGCGCATCCCATATATACCTGAATAGGTTGGGCTGCTTAAAATCCCCCTCATTATTAACGAGCGGTGATTGTTTTGCTTCCTCATCGTCTCCGTTATACGCAGTTTTGAAGTGGGCTGATTCAATATTATCAAGCAATACCAGAACTGGTGCTGCCGATGACGACGGTACGTTTGTCAACGTCATAGCATCATTACTTACGATATTTTCATTTGTTTCTTCATTATCCAATACATACAAATAGTATCCCACTCCTCCAAGACTTAAGGCGAATAAAACGACTAATACGATAATTACCGTTTTCATATGAGTTCCATGTTCACTTTTTTTTAAATTCTTTATCTGTGTTCATTACCATTATAAATAACACCATTGCCACAAATAAATACGTAAAATCAATCCAACCCATTTGATCGGTAATTGTCAGTAGGATATTTACCCCCAATATTGACAGTGCTCCCCAGTACGCCCACTTCAGGCGTTTATTCATATAATAACCGAGTATGGCCAGTACCGCCGCATTGCCCAATGCGAATACAGTATAATAATAACGGTAATCGGAATCACGGAACAGCCATAGTATGGCAAATATAATCCAAAAAGCAGCAATGCCATAAAAACACCAGATGGTCGCTCGGAATAATAAAATTTTCTTCTTCATATTCAAATCGCCTCCTATAAAATAATGATACCCCGAACAAACGACAAAATCAACGACAATAAAAAACACCCGCTGTTCGTCAAGAACAGCGGGGTCTATATCGTGTAGCCCCTAAAAGTCTACTTGATTGTGCTATGCGGCACCGGCTGTTTGAAATTCCGTCGTAACGTTGGTTGTAAAACCCATGTCCATATCTGCTGGTGAGTGCGCAGGTTCATCATTGATGACGACTCCGCGAATTCTGCTCCCGACACATGGTGCGGTGAACAAATTGTAATGCGTTGGCAAAGGTGAGCTTGTGTCACCAACCGTAAATTCCCTTTTACAGTAGAAACACTGCACGTTGTCACTTCTTCCCATGAACAAATCTCCTGTAAGGTTCGATGTTGATTTTTTTTGATATTAGCATCAAGTGTACACTATTTTTTTCTCGACGTCAACAGTACTGATGCAAACGTGCAATTGTGATACAAAAAAAACGGCCAAGTGTGGTCGTTATTTTTTAAAATTAATTTTTTTGCTAAAAAAGATGTCTAATTAACCAGTTCAAAGTCAATATTATCCACATCACCACTCTCTCCTATCCGTGCGAGTATTTTATGAACATTTAATTCTGGAAATTTTCCGGAAATTATTTCAACGGCTTTTGATAAATCTTCATGCTGTTTGGAAACTTCCTGTTCGACGCCGTCAAATGCATCATGACCGCCGTATGCTCCGCAATCAAGATGATGTATGAGATAAATATCTATAATTCCATGCAAACGCCTGGAAAGCTCTATCTGATCCAATAGTATTGCGGAGGTACCGTCAACGAGCTCTTTTGCTCCTCCTGCCATGCTTACAACGTCGTACTTGTCCTTGAGATCCATGGATATGAAAAACTCCCGGATTGCCGTATGAAAGCGGTAATCTATGCATTGGATAACCAGTGCGGTGCATGTATGAGTTTTTGTCATTTGTATTAGCTTACCGGCGGTTGGGTCGGGGGTCGTCTGCGGTTGCGCTTCTTTCTGACAACTTTGAGCCGTGCGAATTCTTTCTCGATCTTTGCAGTCAGGGCCGCATATTCCCGCGCATCAGTGCGTTTTTCCTTAGAGAGTTTCTGGGCTCGTTTTCTTGCTTCCTCGGCGCGTTCCTCATCAATATCTTCCGCGTGCTCCGCCGTATCAGCAAGAACGATGACTTTGTCAGGCCTTACTTCGATAAATCCGCCGGATACCGCGACCGAGGTAACGTCGTCACCTTTCTTTATCCTTATTTCTCCCGGAACCAGCAAGGATACGAGCGGGATATGATTCGGCAGAATACCGATCTCCCCGCTTGCAGTCGGTAAAACGACCTCATCAATCTTTTCAGAATAAATCGTTTTTTCCGGAGTCGTTATTTCGAAGTTGAGCTTGTCAGCCATATCATTTTGTGTCATCGCGAGTGGCAACGAAGCGATCTAAAGGTCGGATTGCTTCACGCTGTTCGCAATGACAAACTAATTACTCTTTTTAATATCGTCAATCGATCCCTTCATGTAAAATTCCTGCTCAGGGACGTTGTCATAGTTACCGTCGAGGATTCCTTTGAATCCGCGGATGGTATCCTTGATACCGACGTACTTGCCTTCTGTTCCGGTAAACGTCTCAGCAACAAAGAACGGCTGTGACAGGTACTTCTGGACTTTCCGAGCGCGGGATACGATTACCTTATCCTCGTCGGATAGCTCTTCCATACCGAGAATGGCGATGATATCCTGAAGGTCTTTGTATCGTTGGAGGATCTTTTGTACGCTTCGCGCGACATCGTAATGCTCTTCACCGACGATGTTCGGATCGAGAATGGTTGACGCAGAGTCAAGCGGATCAATCGCAGGATAGATAGCAAGCTCAGCGAGTGCACGTGAGAGTACGACGGTAGAATCAAGATGTGCAAACGTCGTTGCCGGTGCCGGATCAGTGAGGTCATCGGCAGGTACGTATACCGCCTGCATTGAAGTAATCGAGCCCTCGTTGGTTGAGGTGATCCGTTCCTGCAGTTCACCCATATCAGTTGCAAGTGTCGGCTGATACCCTACTGCGGACGGAATACGTCCGAGCAGTGCGGAAAGTTCCGATCCCGCCTGCGTAAAACGGAAAATGTTATCAATAAACAGGAGGACGTCCTGTTTGTCTTCATCGCGGAAATATTCCGCCATCGCAAGCGCGGTCAGAGCGACACGCGCACGTGCTCCCGGCGGCTCGTTCATCTGGCCGAATACGAGTGCCGTTTTTTCCAAAACTCCGGAAGATTTCATTTCATAATACAAATCATTGCCTTCACGCGTTCGCTCGCCGACTCCGGCAAATACTGAGTACCCGCCGTGCTCCTGTGCGATATTACGTATCAGTTCCTGAATAACTACTGTTTTTCCTACACCGGCTCCGCCGAACAGGCCGACCTTGCCGCCTTTTACGATCGGGCAGATGAGATCAATGACTTTGATGCCGGTTTCCAGGATTTCGGTACTTGTTGACTGTTCAGAAAACTTCGGTGCCGGACGGTGAATCGGATATCTCTTCTCAGACTGCACCTGCTCTCCCTCATCAATCGGTTCACCGAGCAGATTGCACATACGGCCGAGTGTTGCTTTGCCGACCGGTACGGTAATCGGATTACCGGTGTTTATGACATCCATGCCGCGTGAAAGGCCGTCCGTTGAATCCATTGCAATCGTACGCACGACATTTCCCTCGAGCTGCTGCTGCACTTCAAGAACGATCCGGTGCTCCTTATCGCCGTCTTTTCTGAAAACTTCGAGTGCCGTATAAATTTCCGGCAAGTCCTTCTCAAACGATACGTCGACAACCGCACTGATGATCTGAGTAATTTTTCCTTTACTTTTTTTGTTATCCATATACTATTTGGTTAATGAATATATAATAATTATTTATCTGATAGCTGCGCTTCCTGCGCTGATATCGGCGAGTTCCGCCGTAATAACCTGCTGACGCGCCTGGTTGAATGTCAGCGTCAGGTCGTCAATCATATCGCCTGCAGCATCGGAGGCGTTTCTCATTGCCATCATCCGTGCAGAGTGCTCGGAAGCGTTTGACTCGAGCAACGCCTGGTACACCTGTAGCTCTATCAGCCGATAGAGCATCTGCTCCAGGACTGCCTCTGGTGACGGCTCAAAAACATATTCAAATTCTTGTAATTGTTCCTTTTTCGCGCTGTCTTCTTTACCGGCATATCCAAGCTCTTCATCCTGCTGTTCGATAGGCAGAAGCGTTCTGACCAGCGGTTGATGTTGAATAGCAGATTTGTAATCAGTGTATACCAGGATAACCTTATCGTACTTGCCGTTGACGTAATCCGAGATAACCAGTTTTGAGAGCACAGAAACTTCTCCTACACTTTCTGCAACATCGGATTTCTCAAAATCAGATACTATTGTATAGCCGTGTTTATGCATTATGTCGGTTCCGCGCTTTCCCATGAGTATAATCTCGGCTTGTACGTTCGGATTCTTTTTCTGTTCTTCTTTGATATTCCGTGCGGCCAAATCTACAATTTCACGGTTGAAACCGCCGCATAATCCCTTATTGGATGCGAGGAGTACGACTCCCATTGTTTTTACTTCGTCTCTTCTTTGGAGCAATGAATGGTGAACGGAATCAGTCCTTGCAGAAAGATTTTGAACGATCTCCCATGCTCTATTTGAATAATCACGCGTCGCCAGTACTGCCTCTACCGCTTTCCTCATTTTTACGGCAGAAACAAGCTCCATCGCCTTGGTGATTTTTTTCGTATTGGCGACTGACTTGATTCTTCGCTTTATTTCACGTGTTCCTAGTGACATAATGCTTTATTTTGATTCTTCCTTATTTTCTTCCTCTTTTGGACTGAAATTTTTTGTCTTTTTGAAATCATCGATTGCTGTTTTGAGCTTTGATTCACTATCATCTGCTATGTCACCTGTTTTCATAATCTCATCCAGCAGAGCACTCTGTGATGCAGTCATGTAAGAATGAAACTCCGTTTCAAATTCCTTGATCCGGTCAACCGGCACATCATCAAGAAAACCATTGATAGCAGCGTATAATATCGACACCTGCAATGCGACCGACATCGGTTCATACTGGCCCTGTTTCAGGATTTCAGTCAGCCGTTTGCCGCGTTCGAGCTGTTTCTGTGTTGATTCGTCCAGGTCAGATCCGAACTGCGCGAATGCCGCAAGCTCACGGTACTGTGCAAGTTCCATCCTCAGCTTACTCGCCACTTTTTTCATGGCCTTGCTTTGTGCTGCGGAACCAACACGTGATACAGAAAGTCCGATATTCAATGCGGGACGGATACCCTGATTGAAAAGGTCAGGCTCAAGATAAATCTGTCCGTCAGTGATTGAAATTACGTTTGTCGGAATATATGCGGATATGTCACCGGCCTGCGTTTCAATAATCGGAAGTGCGGTCAGTGATCCGCCGCCGTAATCTTTGTTCAGTTTTGCGGCACGTTCGAGCAAACGGGAATGCAGGTAAAACACATCACCGGGATATGCTTCACGCCCCGGCGGCCGCCTGAGAAGAAGTGAAATCTGCCGGTACGCCCATGCATGTTTTGACAAATCATCATAAATCACCAGCACATCCTTGCCCTGGTCCATTATGTATTCTCCCATTGCGCATCCGGCGTATGGTGCGATGAATGAGAGTGATGCGGGATCAGAAGCCCCCGCAACGACAAAAGTCGTATACTCCATTGCTCCGTGTTTCTCGAGCTCAGCTACCATTTTTGCAATCTTTGACTCTTTCTGTCCGATAGCAACATATATGCAAATCATGTTCTGGCCCTTTTGGTTGATTATCGTATCGATCGTGATAGCTGTCTTACCTACCTGACGGTCCCCGATGATCAGCTCACGCTGGCCTCGCCCGATCGGAATCATGGAATCAATCGCCTTGATGCCGGTTTGTACCGGTGTATTTACCGATTCACGGGTGATAACGCGAGGAGCGATTTTTTCTACAGGATAAAACTTATCAGACTGAATATCACCCTTGCCGTCAATCGCCTTACCTAACGGATTCACCACACGGCCGATGACCGCCTCACCGACAGGTACTTCAAGAATTCTTCCTGTACTTTTCACAGTGTCGCCTTCTTTGATGCCTGTTTCATCTCCGAGAATGATGGCGCCAATCGTATCTTCCTCAAGATTGAGGGCTACGCCAAATTTTCCTCCGGGAAATTCAAGCATCTCTGATGCGAGCACATCAGACAATCCTGAAATACGCGCGATGCCGTCACCAAATTCCTCCACGATTCCGACTTTTTCAGTCGCAACCGAAGACTTGAAATCAGTGATTTGTTTTTTTAGTTCTTTGATAATGTAGTCGCTGCTTGACATATTTTTTATATAATGCTAATTTATTATTTACATTTATTAATCGTTCATTGGTATTTTTTTAACAGAGGAGGATTGCCAGAGCATGACATATCCAGAGACAAAAACCAGTTTGGTGTGCAAATGCGGCTATCGCTTAACAAATTCAGATTCCTGGTCATGTGCTAACAAGAACGGACACTATTGTCCTATTTGCTTGGGAACAGACGTACACGACGAGGGTGATATTCAATAACATCCGAGAGTCTGGTATTCAACCATGAGAGTCGACGCTTACCACGTCGGCTCCTTTTTTTATTTTTTCAAAGTGTTCGAAAGTAATTCAAGTCGGTTGCTCACACTGCCATTAACCACGACATCTCCATACTGCACCACCGCACCTGCTATCAGTGATTCATCAGTTTGTTCACGTAATACTATTTCTTTTTTTAAAACTTCCTTCAGCTGGGTAACGATTCTGCTGCGTTCCTGCTCACTGAGCGGTTTAACCGAAGTGACTAACACTTCCACTTTATTTTCCTTTTCATTACTGTATGCGACAAATTCGCTCATAATCTTATCTGCTTTTGACAGGTCTTTTTTTCGCGCCAGTATCTTTACGAATCTTTTCAGCACATCAGCTATCTGCTCGTGCTTCACGTCCTGAAGCGCTTCGTACAGGCTCGCTGCGTATTTTTTTGGAGACAGTCCGCGCATAACTATTTATTCTCTGACTGTTTAATAGTTTCATCTACGAGAGCTCTGTTTGACTCATCGTCAACATTCTTTTTGATAACTTTTTCTGTAGCCGCAACGACAAGGTCTGCAATATGTCCTTTTGCTTCGATAAGCATCTTATCTTTCTCGGAATTGATATCATCCTTCATTTTCTGGGCAATACGGTCCATCTCATCCCGTGTCTCTTTCAGCTTCTGCTCGCGCACTTTTTCTGATTCCTTTTGCGTCTGCTCCATAATAATCTGCGCTTCCTGTTTTGCGTTGGTTACGATCTTCTCCTTTGTCGTTTCCGCTTCAGCAAGTTTCTCCTCGATCTCTTTTGCTTCTTTCAGACTCCTTTCAATGTCTTCACTTCGCTTATTCATTACCTTCATGATGGGCTTAAGCGCAAAATACCAGAGCACACCGAGCACGATACCAAAATTGATTATCTGCGCGATGAGCAGTTTCCAGTCAATGTGAAATGTTTTTACGAGTTCGTCCATACAAAATTTATTATTATAGTCTTATAGCCACAGGAGGTCTGGAAAAAACCCAGCTCTCCTGTCCGCCATACGGCTACTTGATGCCAAACGCGATAACGAGCGCGTAAATGGCGATAGCCTCGGCAAACGCTGCTGCCAAAAGCATAGGTACGAGAATTTTTCCCGCTGCTTCCGGATTGCGGCCTATTGCTTCCATGGCCTTTGCGCCGATTTTACCGATGGCGAGACTCGGGCCAATGCTGCCGATTCCGATAGCAAATGCCTTGGCTAACATGGTGAGATCTAATCCTTCCATTGTTCTTACCTTTCTCGTTGTCGTCACTCGACGGGATTTGATTTTTAACGTCGGTTACGAAACGATATATTACTAATTTATTAATTGATTGATATTAATGCTCTTCTGCGGTCGATGCAATAGTGAAGTACACGAGCATGAGCATCGCGAAAATCAACGCCTGAATAATGCCGACAATCACCTCCAGAAATATAAACGGTATCGGCAGTCCGAACGCGAATATCACCGCAATGGATGAGAGGAGCACCTCACCGGCAAATATATTGCCGAAGAGTCGAAACGACAGTGAAGCAATTTTGGCTACTTCACCGATGATTTCAATAATCCCAACAAAAAACTTGATGGGATTAATAAAAATCACCGTCGGGTCTTTCCTGATCTTCCCCGGAATCTGCGCGAGTACGCCGACATTGACAAACTTGTTAAAGTGGCGAAATACACCGACGGAGAGTATTCCGAAAAAATTCGAACCGATGACTGCAAACAAGGCGAGTGCCAGCGTCGTATTGAGATCTGCGGTTCCGCCGCGGAAGTACGGTATGAATGCTGAGTGACCGGCCGACTCTTCAATGAATCCGATTGAACCGATTCCCGGCAGCAGTCCAAGCCAGTTATTGAGTAATATGAAAATAAAAATTGCGAACACGAATGGAAAGATTCTTTTTGACTTAGCACGGTCACCGGTAACTTGGTCAGCCATGTTCAAAGCTCCCTCAATAACAATCTCAAATGCATTCTGGATTCCTTTTGGTATGCGTGCAATCTTTTTTCTTAAGACTACGGAAAAGATGACTAACAGAATTACAACGACCCATGAGTTGATCAGCGAATTCGTTACCTGAAAACTACCGACCTCAAACACGGGCTCGGCATACAGTGTTGCTTCGTGCGCGACTTCTTCGTGCGTTTCCCCAAGCACTGCTTCGGTGCCCGCATTTTCCGCCCCCTCCTCGTGCGTTGCTTCCGCAACAGCAATGCCGTCCTCCGTTGCTGGTGCTTCTGCGATCTCAGTTGTTGCTTCTTCGCTCATTATTGATATTGTCGCTATCTGACTTCTTACTTTCTTTTTCAATCCGTTTGATATACTTTCCCGCTATGGAAACGATTCCGATACTCGAAATTACTACTGCGACTCCGGTCAATCCTATGAGAAACCACGGTTCACTGTCATTTCGCTCGTCTAAGTACCTTCCTAAAAAAAGCGCGCCTATAATAGGTACGGCGATCCAGCCGGTTACCTCCGCAAATACCACTAAACCCGGTTGCCACCACGGCTTTTGCGGCTCTTTTTTCATAGCGTTTTTAAGTGAAAAGTACACTGCATTCAGACTGTTTTTGTGTCTTGTGAAAGCCTAAAATTAACCTTTTTTTCCACAAGTTGGCTTATATACTATATCAATTCAGTTAATAAATCAAGTCCCCGCATATCAAACCGGTTGATTATTTTCGACTTTTTGCTTATCTTAGCTATTATACCGCTTTTTTAGTGTCGAGAAATTACTTTTAATCAATCAGCAGGATAACTATTTCAGCATATTCTATTCTTCAGACTTAGGTTTTTCTATCTCCAACGGCTCAATCTTGCCGCCTACATCAGAAATCTTCAAAACATCCTTATCGATTTTTTTAAATTCTTTTGACGCAGTGTTATAAGTATTTACTGTTGTGCCCAAATGTACCCCCAGTTTTTGTAAGTATGCATCGTAACTCATCAGATGTTTTGACAATGCTTCGACATTTTTCCGAATATCCTTGGCAGACTCTTCAATCTGCATCGCCCGTAATCCCTGCAAAACCGTCTGCAGATATGCGAGAAAACTTGTCGGCGACACAATAATGACATGTTTATCCTTAAACGCGTACTCAATTAAATCACGGGTCGCTACTTTTACTGCCCCGATTTTATTTACCAATAAATCATAATAGATCGCTTCTGACGGAATGAACATGAATGCAAAGTCCATCGTATTTTCCTGAGGCCGAACATACTTCGATGTTTCATCAATACGATTTTTGAGATCCTGCTTGAATTGCTTCTCCAGATCAGTACGAATATTTTCATCACGTTCATTGAGAAGGCGCTCATAGTTTTCCAATGAAAACTTAGAATCAACCGGAATAATCTTCTCTTTCACAAAAACAACCGCGTCAACAATCTCACCGTCTTTGAACTTATACTGCATTTTATAGGAATTCGGAGGCAGTACATTTTTCAGCGTCTCTTCCAAAAAATACTCCCCGAGTACGCCGCGCTGTTTTGGATTTTTAAGAATATCCTGTAAGCTCTGTAATTGATCGGAAAAATTCAAAACCTGCTTGTTGGTTTCATCAAGTTTGGTCAAACGTTCGGTTACGTTCTGCACAATTTTTGCTGACTCCCCGAACTGCTGCTGAATTGCTTTCGTTGATTCACCCAACTTCGTATCCAAAGTTTTTGTTAATTCGGAACTCTTCTCATTAAGCTGTGCCAGGCGCTCTTCCAGGCGAACCATTTTTTCATACATTTTACTATCTGGAGCATCCTCACCACGCCGTTTGAAACTCATAAATAGCGTTATTGTAACGCTCGCGAGAATAAGTACTCCCAATATAATTACAGTTGTTTCCATATACTCTATTGTACCGTACGGATACATTTATAACAACGGTTCGCTGTTCTCATTTTAATTTAAAAAACTTATTAGCATTATCTGTAGTGGCATTCTCAACCTCATCAATCGAGATGCCCTTGATATCAGCCACACGGTCGGCGATATATTGCACATGCCTCGGTTCATTTCGTTTGCCGCGTATTATCTGCGGTGCAAGGTACGGCGCGTCGGTTTCCACCATTATCCTGTCTAACGGAGTGTTTTTTACAACTTTTTCAAGTTCAGTAGTTTTTGGGTAAGTTATGATCCCGGTAAATGAAATCATGCACCCCATGTCCAGGAATTTTTTCGCGATATCCCACGTCGATGAGTAACAGTGCAAAACCGCATTATTGAAATCCCCTTCCTTCAATACTTCAAGCATATGCTTGTATGCCCGCGCATCATCGTCTTTTGATCCGCGGCAATGCAATATCAGCGGCAGCTGCAGTTTTTTTGCCAGCTGTATTCCCCGTAAAAAAGTCCAGCGCTGCTTATTTTCAAACTCCCGCGTGCTGATATTTTTCGGGACGTGAAAATAATCAATTCCCATTTCACCAATTGCGACAACATGCGGACTCTCTGCAAGTTTTTTATAATCATCGCTGCTGAAATCCTCCCTGCGCGACGTAAATGCAATCTCTGATTCGTCCACTTCTACTTCAAACAAGTGTATCGGATGCAAGCCAACTGCCGCATAACATGTTCCCGGATATTTTTCAGCAATCGTTATTGCCCGTTCACTCGTCGAAAACTGCGAGCCAACGTTGATAACTTTCATCTCAGCGTTATTAATACGGTTTATCACCTCTTCCAGATCATCCTTAAATGTGGCAAAGTTGAGATGTGCATGTGTGTCGATGAGTGCCATTGTTTTCGTTATCCTGTAATGAGATTAGCGTTAAGCGTTCCGGGAATGAGCGGTGCCAGAACACCGCCGATGGAGATGAGCAGACCCGCAAATGGCGATCCGTCTATTGCACTATTGATGTACGGTGATATATCGAATTTATCAGCAACATACAGCATGATACCGAGTGACAGTGCCGCTTCAAAAAAACCGAGCAGTGCGCCGCCGAGCCGGTTTGCCATCGTGGCAAACGGTATGAGCCGTGCAAGCTTGAAGCCCTTATCAAACATGTGGACCATATATCCGATAACTCTGCTGATAAGTAAGAATACTACTATAAACGCAAGTACGTTGGCAACGGAAGATTTGATCATTAAAAACTGGAAAAACGGCGCTATCTCGGAGTAAAAACTCCCCGCCGCGATGACTCCTACTACCACTCCGATAATCGCGCCGAGTGTATGAATCAAACCAAAGTAAAAACCGGCGCCTACAAATCCGAAAAATAATATTAATAGTACGATGTCAAATATTCCCATATGAATAAAAATTACTATTCAATCCTTTGAAACAACGGCTCTCCCTTGGTTATTTTTTCCGACTCCAGCTGCCCGATAATCTGGGCTGCGGTTGTCGGCATAAATGGACGGATCGCGGCAGCGAACTCCAGCAGGAAGTTTGCAAGCTCGCTCAGAACCTTCTCAAGCTGTCCGCGTTTACTTTCATCTTTTGCCAGCTTCCACGGTTCGTTCTTATCGATAATACCGTTTGCGGTATCGACTGCCTGCCATAATTCCCGAAGCACCATATCAAATTCAAGCTTTTCTATCCGCTCGCCTACATGTTCAAAGTAAATAGGAGATTTTACGTCTTTCGGAATGACGCCATCGGTATACTTCTCTATCATGTTGGTTACCCGGCTCACGAGGTTGCCGAGATTATTCGCCAGATCCGCGTTGTACTTTTCTTTGAATAAAGAACGTTTGATATCGCCGTCCTGTCCGAATGGAAACTGCGATAGAAGGAGGTACCGGGTCGCATCAACGCCAAACTCGTCGACAAGCTCATTCGGATCAATGACATTACCAAGCGATTTGGACATCTTCTTGCCGTCAAGACTAAAAAAGCCATGGGCGTATATAACCTTCGGAGGTTTAATTCCTGCCGCGATCAGCATTGCCGGCCAGTAAATTGCGTGAAACTTAATGATATCTTTTGCCATGAGATGAACATCGGCGGGCCACCACGTGTCGAATTCCTTTTCATCGCGGCCGTACCCGATTGCGGAAATATAATTCTGCAATGCCTCAACCCAAACGTATATTTTCTGGTCGGTGTCGATAGAAAAATCCAGCCCCCATTTTACCCGTTCACGGGTGACGGAAAAATCTTTCAGCCCCTGCTTAAATAATCCAAGTACTTCATTTTTTCGGCTTTCAGGCTTTACTACGATCTTATCAGTCTCGATCAATTTTTGGACCTTTGGCAAATATTCTTCAAGTTTAAAAAACCAATTCTTTTCCTTCACTTCTTCGGGTGCCACATTATGCAGCGGACACTTACCGTCCTCGAGATCCTTTTCAGTATAGAAATCCTCGCATCCACGGCAGTACAGGCCAACGTATTCATCCTGATACAGCGCTCCGGCATCATGCAGCTTCTTCATGAAAATCTGCACCGACTCATTGTGCTCCGGACTGGTCGTGCGCATAAAAACATCGTACTCGATATCAAGCTTCTGAAATGCATCTTCAAATGCCTTTGCATTACTGTCAACAAATTCTTTTACATCAATCCCCTGCTCTTTTGCACTTTCTGCAACCTTGTCACCATGCTCATCGGTTCCGGTCAAAAACTTCACATCGTACTCCTTTTGGCGGTAATAGCGTGCCAAAACATCAGCAGCAATCGTCGTGTATACATGACCGATATGCGGCTTATCATTCACATAATATATTGGGGTTGTGATGTAAAACTTTTTCACGGATTTTAATATTACGTTGTAATGCCTGCCCTATAACTGGAGTGAAACGACATGGTATAGGGTGCCATAATGTGCTTATTATAACAAAAAAAAACCTTTCCGACAAAAATTCAAGTTTCTCCTGACTGAGATTCTGAATCAAGTTCAGAATGACAAGAATATGTATATTTTGTTATTACAATCATCCGTTTGTCATTCCGGGCTTGACCCGGAATCTCTGTCAAACCAACTAGACGATAAATCTTTCCATAAAGGATTATACTTAGCAATTAACTTCTCTTTCCATTCTCTTTTCCAATTCTTTAATTGCTTTTCCCTTCTGATAGCATCATCTACATACTGATACTCTTCATAAAATAATAATTGATTTACATTATACTTACTGGAAAAACATTTGTTGAGCTTATACTATAACCTTTTTGTCACTCTGAGCGCAGCGTAAGAGTCTCCTCGGCGAAGCCGAGGCAACCGGCGTGGATTGCCTCCGCCAGAGGCGGAGGAGATTCTCACGTCGTCCGGCTTCGCCGAAACCTTGGTGAAGGCGGGGAATGACAAAAAAATGGGATCGAAGTCCCCCGGAACTCTTTTCTTACTTTGGCACCTGCCCCGCCGTAAGGCGGGGGTTACAGAAAAATAAAAAGACATTAAACTCCTACGGCAGTTCTTTTACTTTCTTAAGCTTAAAATAATTCTTTATCTTCAACGCTGATTGACGTGCTGAAATCTCCGTATTATCAATAACTAAATTCTTCGTAAAGGGAACAGAAGAAAATAATTCATACTTATGGATAATCTCACGCAACGTCTTTGTTTTTTTCATCTTTGAAAATTTCTTTCTGGAAGGCTCCTTTAATCGCTTGAATAATTCCCGATGTTCACAGTATAGCTGGACAAAATTTACTTCTCCTTTATTTTTTTCGACGATGCGTATTACTTTCCTGATAAATTTCTCATCATGTCCTTTTGCATATACTATCGTAAAAATGACTCCGCCAACCTTGTTCCGCGCGGCAGCTTCTATCAGACTGAGTCGGTACTTCTCGACAGTCTCATTAAACGGCTTGGAGCCGAACTCAAAAACCGACTCCACCAAATCAAACGTCAGGTGGTTGTGAAACACCTTATAATTAGTCAGTTTTGCGAGCTCCCTGGCGACTGTCAGTTTGCCGACAGCCGGAGGACCATAGAGGAATATAAGCTTCATACATTATCATTATAGCTATGCTCCAATTTAATGCAAGTATATTGCATTATTTAACATTACATCCGGTCAATGGTAGACTCCGTACCAAGATACATTGAAAACTGAATAGTTATCAAGAGAGAGCGAATATTAAGGGACTGGCCCGATGTCGCTCCAGCAACCGCGAAGCGTCCTGAATTCATTTCAGGACCTCACAAGGTGCTAATTCCAGCCTACTTTTTTATAAAAGGGGGAAGATAAATAAAAAACGATGATCTCCCTTTTGGGAGATTTTTTTGAACTTAAGAATTCCCAAATCATAAACAAAGCTCTTTGGAAGGAGAAAAAAATGACAGTCGAACAGAAGAGAGACCAAGTTGCCCGCCGTTTAAGAAGATCAGGATACAGCGTCAGGCGACCTGACTTTGATCCGGACGGTAACCAGTTTATCCTGTGGATATTCCTTAACAGAAGAAGCAATGACCAGATCGGGTGTATTTCCTTATGCACTCACTCAACCGAGAGAGTCAACGTTTCGTTCGGAATATAGTTCACTTGAGGACTACCCCGGAAGGCTCGTAAATTCTTACGGGCCTTTCGTTTTTTATATTGCATTTTAGAAAGATTAAGAATTATACCCTCACGGAACCGTGAAGGCATTTTTTGTAAACCCGCTATTTGCTTGGTGACTGCTCCAGCGACTGCAATTCTCCATAAAGGCGGAATCGGTGCGTGAATGCACTCCTTATACGATAAAGAACGGCGATCTGCACTATCAGTAGTACAAAAAACCACCGGCTGTCAAATAATTATTTTGATTCTATGGCGACTACAAACTCACCGCGAATTATTTCCTCGGTCAATTGCTGGAGTACTTCATGTATAGAACCGCGGTAAATAGTTTCAAACTTTTTTGTCAGTTCCCGGCCGACAATGACTCTGCGATCGTCACTGAGCACTTCTGCCAAGCTCGTCAGCGTCTTCAAAATACGGTGTGGTGATTCATAAAAACACACTGTGATATCGGACTCCATGATGGTATCAAAAATCTTACTGCGGCCTTTCTTGTGAGGGAGGAAGCCGAGAAATAAAAACTTATCCGTAGGGATACCGGCCACCGAAAGCAAGGTCGTAACCGCTGACGCTCCGGGTATCGGTACGATTGACACCGTATTACCAAGCTCATTGAATACTTTTTCTACGAGAATACCGCCGGGATCAGAAATTGCCGGCGTGCCGGCATCGGATACAAGCGCAACGTTCTTCCCGTCGCGGAGCAGGCCTATTATATATTCAATCTTCTGAATCTTTGAATGCTGGTGGTAGCTTGTCAGTGTTCTTTTTATTTTATAAAAATTCAAAAGCTTCAGCGTATGCCGGGTATCTTCACAGGCAATGACGTCAGCATCTTTTAATGCCTGCAGTGCCCGCGTGGTAATATCACCGAGATTGCCGATGGGCGTTGCGACGATATAGAGAGTAGCCATAATAATTGACAGTAAATGATGAGTACGATACAGTACTATAATACCTCAACAATAAAAACAAATATATTACGGAGGTCATCATGCCGATTAGCGTGAAAGTCCGTGATGATGAATCGCTTGAAAGGGCACTACGTCGTTTTAGGAGGCTCTGTTATAGTACAGGACTGAGACATGACATATTGAATCAGGGCTTCTATGATAAACCGTCGATAAAAAAACGGAAAAAGAAACGACGATGGGAAAGATACCGAAGACGCCATTTGCTTAATAAGCAACATGATCAAGTGATTCATTCACGAAAACGATAAAATCCTGACAGGAGCCACCGCAGGTTCCAATGGTAACCGGGCTGCAAACACTTAACACGTTTGCAGCTTTTTTTATGTTTCGAGTATATTAATCTTCTTCTCGCGTGATGCAAGAAAATCTTCCATGAATGCCTTGAGAATTAATGTTACCGGAATAGCAAGCAGTAAACCGACAATGCCGGCAAGTTTCGCGCCAATGAGCATAACGATAATGACTACAAGCGGATTGAGGCCTACAGTTTTTTCCATTACTTTCGGTACGATCAGATCGTTTTCAAGCTGCTGTATAATAATGTACCAAATGACAACGAAGAGTGCTTTTACAAAACTTCCGGTCGTCAATGCAATAAAAACCGCAGGAATAGCACCGAGCATGGGTCCCAGATATGGTATGAATTCGGTCAGGCCTGCCCACAAACCCAATATGAGCGAGTACTTTACGCCGATAATCAATAATCCAACATACGTCAGAACACCGATAATAAGACTAAGAATCAATTGTCCGCGGAGCCATAACCGCAAACGCTCCTGCATACGATTCAGCAACTGAAAAATATACGGCTGGTACTTGGGAGATGTTACGGATTTTACAAACTTTTTCAGCGCATTCTCTTCCAAAAGCATATAAAATGTAATAACGAAAACACCGGCAAAGGCGAATAATCCGCCAAACAGGGTCACCAAAGCACTAAAAACTCCGGCAGTCGTTTGTCCTATATTTGTCGAAAGGGAGCTCAGCCACGATTCCAGATTATCAAATAAGCTCTCCTGCAATGAAAAATCCCTGAACTGCTCAAAATCACTGGTGATGCGCCGGTAATAATCAGGAAAATTAGCAGCAACCTCTTTTACCTGCTCGGCGATCGGCGGTATCATCAGAATCAGTATAATGATGAACGTACCAAAAAAAGCAAGATAAATAAAAACCGTTGCGAGTATCCGCGGCACCTTCCTGCGCTGGAGGCTGTTGACCCACGGGTTAAGCGCGGCAGTGAGTATAAGTGATACGACAAGGATCAGAATTACATCTCTGAGAAGATAAATAAGCGCTAAAATTAACAAAACCACGATCACCTTAACGATTGTTCTGGTGGAAATGTTTATTGTTACATTTTTTCCTTTTTCTTCCATATGATTCCTCCTCTATAAAGTATATCAAACCTGACTACACCCGCAATAACTTCATAAAATCATGTTCGGTTTTGTACGGGCCGATAAGGGAGAGATTTAATTTTTTTGGAACAATGATTGCTTTCGCCACACGCTTGATATCCTGCAATGTCACTGCTTCGAGTTTGGCGACCTGCTGGGACGGCGTGAGAATTCTTCCGCGGAGGAGTTCCTGCCGGGCAAGCCATGATGCGACGTGATCTGACGCTTCCAGCTCGAGAATAAGTTTTCCTTTCAAAAAATCTTTTGATTTCTTCAGCTCTTTTGGCTTTAGTCCTTCCTGCCGGACTTTCTTTAATTCTTTAAGAATCTCAACAACGGCTACCCTAATCCTCTTCTTGTCGAGTCCGGCCTGAATCATCAGATTTCCGGTATCCTGATACACATTCACCGTACAACGGATAAAGTAGCATAATCCCTTGCGTTCACGAATTGAAGTAAATAACCGGGAACTCATATTGCCGCCAAGTGCAATGCTCAGTAAATACAGTGCATATAAATTATTATTAAAATATGAATACCCTGGGTACCCAAGAGCGAGATGGGCCTGCTCTGTTTCTTTGTACTTCAGCTTTACCTGCGGCTTCTCTTGTCTGAAAACAACTTTTTTAAATACCCCGGAAGGTTTTGGACCGCGCTGTTTGCCGAAATACTTATCAATGTGCGTCAACGTTTTTGCATCAATCCGCCCCGCAACGGAAATCAGGAAATTTTTTGGCTGGTAGTAACGCTGGTAATAGCCGTATAAATCTTTTCTCGTAATACGTGATATTATCTCCTTGGTCCCTGCTATATTCCATCCCAAAGGATGATCGCCGTATAATGTTTCCTCATACAGATCGTCCATCATCATGAGCGGATTATCTTCGTACATGTTGATTTCTTCGATAATAACGCCTCGTTCGCGCTCGATTTCATCTTTTTCAAACTTTGAGTGAAAGAGAACATCGGACAGTATATCAAGCACGAGCTCGATCCTGTCGGCACTCGTCTTGATGTAGTAGCCCGTGTGATCCTTGGAGGTAAACGCGTTGTACTCAGCGCCGAAACCGTCGAGCTCCTTGCTTATTGACAGTGCCGTCGGCCGCCGCTTCGTGCCTTTGAACATCAGGTGTTCTACGAAATGAGATGCGCCATTGATACGCTTCGACTCATACCGCGATCCAACCTTCACGAGAACAAGCACGGTAACCGCTTTTGTTTCAGTCAGCGGTGATAAAATTACCCTGCTTCCGTTTTTTAATGTATATTTTTTGAACATTATTATTAATCAAGTTTAGTTTGTAAATATTCAACAACTCCATCGATTGCAATACGTTCCTGCTCCATGGTATCGCGATCGCGGACCGTCACTTTATGATCGTCGTTACTGTCAAAGTCATATGTAATGCAGTACGGCGTACCGATTTCATCCTGCCTGCGATACCGGCGGCCGATAGAAGCAACATCGTCATACGAAACCATCCAGTGTTTTTGCAGTTGCGTGAAGAGCTCCTTTGCCGGCTTGCTCACCTCTTCTTTTTTTGATAATGGGAGTACGGCTGCTTTAAACGGCGCAAGATCTTTATGAAGACGCAATACTGTTTCCTGCTCCTTATTGCTCTCAGTTGTCTTTGTCCGGCCGCCTTCAATCTCTTCATAGGCATCAAGGAGGAATGCAAGCATCGCTCGGTCAACACCTGCTGACGGTTCTATTACATAAGGAATGAAATCTTCTTTATTCACGTCATCTTTGTATGAAATACCGTGTGCCTTCAAATCGTAATCCGTCCTGTTGGCAACACCCATCAATTCAGCAAAACCTTTGTCTCCGCCAGAGGCGGATCCGCCTTTGGAGGAAAACGGAAACTTATACTCTATATCAGTCGTCTCTTTGGAATAGTGAGCAAGCTCTTTGCTCTTTGCTTCGTACTTTCTCAGATTCTCTTTTTTTATACCTAAGTCAATAAACCACTGATAACTCAGCTGCACCCATTCCTTGAAATATTTCTTGTCATCTTTCGGATTGATAAAAAATTCAATCTCCATCTGCTCGAATTCACGTGAACGGAAAATAAAATTACCGGGAGTAATCTCATTTCGGAATGCCTTGCCGATCTGCGCAATACCGAATGGAATTCTTTTCCTCATCGATTGCCGTACGAGGTCGAAATTAATAAATATATTCTGAGCTGTTTCCGGTCGAAGGTACGCGACTGATGAAGAATTTTCAGTCGGCCCGACGTTGGTTTTGAACATCGTATTGAACTGCTTTGCATCGGTCAGTTCACCGCCACAATCACTGCATTTCTTTGCGTCTTCTAAATCCTCTACCTTAAACCGATGATGACATTTTTTACATTCTACTAACTCGTCTTGAAATCCCTCAACGTGACCGCTCTTTTCCCACACGGTAGGGTTTGTAATAATACTGGAATCAAGACCGACCACGTCATCCCTTTCCTGGACAAATTTTTTCCACCACGCCTTCTTGATATTATTTTTCAGCTCAACGCCAAGCGGACCGAAGTCCCAAAAACCCTGCAGGCCGCCGTACTGCTCTCCCGACTGAAAAATAAAACCACGCCGCTTACACAGCGAAATTAGTTTCTCCATTGTAGTCAGTTCTGCCATATGAATGCATATAGTATAGCGATTTTAGAGGGCTTTTGCAATTCAATTGATATGCATAAAACTTGGTGCTATACTGTATGTACAGGAAATAACATTCAAAAAATATGAAAAAAATAGCGAAAAAAGTAACGTATACAACATTTGGCTGGCTCAGCGTTATCAGCGCACTCGTCCTGTTTATTCCGCGTATTGCTCTTGGCCAGGAAGATAATTTCCCGGGCGTTGTATTTGATCCTGATAATAAGATAAAAGAAGCGACAAACCTTCCAAGCGAAAGTCCTCCGAGTATCGTAATTAATGTCATGCAATGGGTACTCGGCTTTCTCGGCCTTATCTCAGTTATTATGATTATATGGGGCGGATTTACATGGATGACCGCAGCCGGAAATGAAGAAAAGATTAAAAAAGCGAAAGAAGTGCTGAAAGCCGCTATCATCGGCCTGATAGTTATCCTTCTCTCATACTCGATAGTCGCATTCATTTTCTCGCAGTCAGACGAGTTCACAACGTAAAACCACATAAAAGTTTATAAAAAAACCGCTGTACTCGACGACGAGCGGTTTTTTGTTTATGCAATTTTACTATTACAGACCTACCGTCCCAGTGATAACAAAAGTCCGGCAATCATCAGGCCGATAAAAACCGTAATTGTGATTCCGATTCCAAGGCCTACCTTTTGGCCAACACCGGTTTTGGTGGCCGTTTTTACATCAACTCCGGTATCATTTTTTTCTTGTTCTTGATGTGGCATATATTATTTCATTATTATAATGGCGGCGCCTGTCTGACGCTGATTTTGCCGCCTTTTTCCAAAACAGCAACATCCCTTCTGCCTATCTTCCCCTGAAGGAGATATGTCGCTAATGCATTATCAACCTGATCCTGAATTGCACGACGGAGCGGCCGAGCGCCAAACTTAGGATCATAGCCGATCTTGGCAAGCTCTTCTTTCGCTTCCTTTGTCGCCTCAAGGCGAATGCCTTTTGCGTTCAGGCGCTTTTCAACTTTTGCGAGCATGAGATCCACTATCTGTACGATCTCATCAAATGATAACGGCTTAAAGACGACGATATTATCAAAACGATTCAGAAACTCCGGCCGGAAGTATGGTTTGATCGCTTCGTTGATCAATTCCTCTTTGATCCGTTCTATAGGGACCTTCTGCTGGATCCGCTCCTGAATTACCGCAGTGCCCGCATTTGATGTAGCAATAATAATAGTATTAGTAAAATCGATCGTCCTGCCTTGAGTATCGGTCAGCCGGCCATCGTCCATTACCTGGAGAAAAATATTGAGTATGTCCGGATGCGCTTTTTCTATTTCATCCAGCAGTACAAGTGAAAACGGATGTGAGCGGACCGCTTCAGTCAGATAACCGCCCTCTACCGCACCTGAATACCCTGGTGGTGCACCGATTAAACGATTGATAGAAGATTTTTCCTGATACTCCGACATATCAAGACGGATCATATTATCTTCGTCATTGAAGTATACTTCAGCGACGGTTTTTGCCAGTTCGGTTTTACCGACGCCGGTCGGTCCGAGAAATAACAGATTAACAATAGGCCGCCGTATATCCCTGAGTTCCGCGCGCGCTCTGCGCAATGCGGTGGAAACTGCCGTAACAGCTTCGACCTGATCTACCATCCGTTTATGTATACGCTCCTCCAGATTGAGAAGTTTTTCTGTTTCTTTTTCTGTTATCTTTGTTATAGGTACGTTTGTCTTACTGGAAACGACCTCAGCGATATCCTCTCCTGTTACGACCGCATTCTTTCCTTTTTTCTTTCGGACATATACTCCTACTTCCTGGAGAATAGATATGGCTTTTTCCGGCTGAAACCGTTCCTGGATATACCGGTTAGAAAGGACTACCGTCTTTTCAATTGATTCATAGGAAAAATACACCTGGTTCTTACTTTCAATCATACCGGCCTTGCCCTCGAGGACAAGTATCGTACCATTCTCATCAGGCTCATCTACCTTTACTTTCTGATATACGGATGTCAATGCTGAACTTGGCTCTATGTACCTGCGGTAATCAAGCGGTGACGAAGTGGCAATACTGAAGAATAATCGTTTTGCTAATGCACTCGCCAAAATATCAGATATGTCTAAATTCTCAGCTCCCTCAGTGGAAACACCGACCATATTCTGAATATTATCGATAAAAAGGAGAATATTGCCCGACTCTACGATTTCATTGACGAGCTCGAGAAGCAATCCTTCCAGCTCTCCCTGCCGCCCCGCAGATCCGACCAGAGATGCGACTGACAAGCTTACGAACCGCTTATCCTGCAACATAAGCGGGACCTCCTCGGAAGCCATCAGCTGTGCGATCCCCTCGACAACGCTCGTTTTTCCTACACCCGGATTACCGACAAGCACGACATTTTTACCGCCCTGCAGGACACGCAGCGTTTCCTCAATTTCTTTATCCCGTCCTATACACGGCGCCAGTACTCCCTGTCGGGCGAGACTTGTTAAATCACTGCTGAACCTGTCGAGCAACGGTGTTGCCCGTGATGTCATTGCCTTATTGACCGGCCCTTTAGATTTATACGCTGCTTTTCCGCGCCACCGTTTCCAGCTCTCCGAGAGCCGATGCTGGATATTGAGCCACTCAACAACATTGAGCAAATCACGCAGTTCAATTTCCATATCGTAAAGTATCTCCTGTAATTTGTCATCCACGGTTACTGAGCCGACAAGCAGATGCTGGATATCAACCCGATCCTGCCGGGCATCGTAGGCCGCGATGTACGCAGTGAATAATGACTGTTTGAATTCTGCTGACAGTTGCACCACGTTGCCTGTTCCCGCCGGAATTTTATGCAAGCTCCGGGAAACTTTTTCAAGCAGCGATTTTGTGTTCACTCCGAGTCTGCCGAGAACAACGCGAACCTGAGTATGCGACATGAGCATTGCGAACAAATGAAGAGGCGTAACAGCAGGGTGCTTCAACTCTTTTGCAAACTGCCAAGCCTTCTCGACGACCCGATCCGCTTCGATGGCATACGTCGAAGAAATTTCAATCATTTTTTTTCGGTCAGTACTCACTGCCTGTTCAAAAAGAGCCGCAGGATCTTCTTCAGTCAGTATGGTCTCAAATTGTTTCGGTTTTACCTTTCGCTCCATGAGTGACTCCCGCTGCAAGCGGTAATACGCGTATAAATCCGTAAGCAGCGTTATTGCAAAAATTCCCATCAATCCGTTTCTGGTCAGGAAAAAATCCTTAAACTCGAATACCCCTTTTGAAATACTCAGGACTGTTACAAATGCCGCGATAAGGCCAAGCACTCCAAAAAATACCAAAAAACCGTTAATGAGCATCTTAACGAGCCGTTCGATCTCTTCTTCAAATATATGCAGTGAGTCAATCTTTTTATCCCAGTATAAATAGTTTCCCTCAAACCACGCATACACACCCCGTTCGTCACATCGCTGACATACGGAATCCCTTTCAACTCCGCTCCCCTGGCAAATGGGGCATTGGAGCAATACGAAATGTTTTCCCTCTTCCTGAGGCATGCGTTCTAGTTATTTAATAAAAAAGAGAGGTATATTAAATACCTGAAAAAGAATGTAATATATTATTACGGCTGGTAATGCGATCCAAACGATGATCAATACAAACAGCAATATCAACCACATAAACGTCGCGATAAGTTTCCAAATGAGGACAACGATTCTCATGAAAAAACTGATGATTCTGCCTTCCTTGGTATAATCACCGTACATTGGCTTGAACATGCTCTTCATCCAGATGCCCAGTCCGAGTCGTCTCACAATATGAAACAATGCGCTATCCCGTGCATACTGCCAGATGCGTGCCAAGCCTTTTGTATACCACCAAATCGGAAAGTATACGATATCCCATAATATTTCTACCGCAACATACTTTATTGCCGTAGAAAAAATATTGTCTTTTGAAGACATAGCTTAAGGAATCTAATATGTTTTAATTGTAACACATTTTTTGCATTTTGTAAAGCTTAACTAAATACAAAAAATAAAACGGCATGTCTATAACCGCCCATTAATAAATAATCTTTACTATTTACTTGATATTTTTTTTCTAACGATCTCTACAAGCTCGGCAATCTTCCAATTAGATTTAACTAAAAAATCGTGCACGCCTTTTGCAAGCGCTTCTTCAACTTCCTTTCCGTCACTTAAATTCGTAATTATGATTACTGACGCATCCTTTCCCCAGCTGTCTTTTCTCAAACGGGAAAGCATGGTAATGCCATCCATTACGGGCATGATAATATCCAGAAGAATGATGTCAGGATGCTTCTCAAGTGCGGCATCCAAACCCTCCTGCCCATTTTTCGCCTCAATGACATTGAATTGCTCTTTTTTAAATTTTTCGGAAAGCACCTCGCGTAACGAAGTATCATCTTCAATTATTAATACCTGTTGTGCATCAGTCATATGGATCAATAATTATCCTCTTTTTAAATAAAGTTGATGAGTTAGTTTCATTAATTGTTTAATACTTTTGTACCTTTTTTTTCTTTCATGCCTGCCAATGGAATTGTAACATAAAATGTCGTCCCTTTTCCCTCTTCCGATTCAAACCACACATCACCTCCGGATTGATCAAGTATTGATTTGACGATATACAGTCCGAGGCCCGTTCCTTCAGTATCTGTTTCACGGACGTTGTCGGCCCGAAATAACTTGATGAATATACTTTCTTGCTGATGCTTTGGTATACCAATACCAGAATCCGCGACCGATATAAATATACTATCCTTTTTAGCAGTCCACGAATCGACCTTGCTGCCTTTTTTTCTCATTAACAGATTGAAGGTAATGTTTCCGCTTTCCGGAGTATATTTTACTGCATTTGACATTAAATTTTGGATTATTATTCTGGTAAGCTTAGGATCAATACTGACCTCAGGGATATCACTATCATGTTTTTCATTAAATGTAATTTTTTTATCATCAATTTGGGACTTCAATTCGTCCATCACACTGCGTGCAAGGGCGATGATATCCGTCATTTTAGGTTCGATAACAAATGTGCCGAGCTCAAGCCGTGACACATTCAGCAGTGAATTAACAAGATCCACCATCCGCTGGTTGCCTTTATACACTTCATCGAGATATTTTTTTTGCTCCTTGGTAATCTTACCCGCATCTCCTGCGAGTAGCATTTCCGTATACCAGTTAATTGCGGACAACGGCGTACGAAGCTGATGCGATGCTAATGATACAAACTCAGTTTTTGCCTTATCAATTTCTTTTTCCTTCGTTATATCACGTTCAATACTAACAAAAAACACAACGTTACCATATTCATCAATAATGGGCGCAATACTGACTGCCGCATCGTATAAATCGCCATTTTTTCGTTTGTTCCGAACCTCTCCAATAAATGTTTTTTTATCTTCTTTAATAACGTGCCACAGCTTTTCATAAAAGGTTTTTTCCATTTGACCTCCCCACGTATCCGATGTGCCTACTTTCCTTCCAATGGAAAATTTACGCGGAAATCCGGTAGTCTTTTCAGATGCTTTATTCGCATACAGTACAATTCCATCCGGATCAGTGATTACAATATGATCCGATACGTTTGCTACCGCGAGTTGAAACTTTTTCAAATCGTTCGCCAGCGCTACTGATTTTTGCTTTTCCGCTTCTACATCCTCTAAGATATTTAGAATTGCTGATTTTTGCCCCTCAAGTTCCTTTGTCTGAATTTTTACCTTGTGATCAATGCTCATTGTCATTACATCAAAATAACGAGATAGCTCTCCTATTTCATCCTTTGTTCCTGTATCCACTTTTTTATTAAAATCTCCTTTTTCAACACTTATGATGCCTTGTTTTAATTTATTAATTGGTCTAATAATTGATTTTGTAATAAATAAAATTACAATACCGCTGAATGCAATCGTCAACATTATTAACCAACTAGATAAAATTAAGTTATTTTTTTGAGACTCCGCAGGAAGCTTAGCTCTTATAACTAGTAATCTATCTTCTTCCAAATGCATATTTTGGATTAGCTCTCTAATATCATCCATTACTATCTTACCTTGATCGCTTAACACCAACTCCTTTGCTGCTTCAAATCCAACAGTATTTCTTAAATAAATCGTCTCTTGTAATTCATCAAGTTTTATCTGAATCAATGGCTCCAATTCATCAATATTTATCTGTTGTTTCGGATTATCTAAAGTTAACCTTCTTAAATTATCAATATTGCTATCTATTTCATTTAAAGCAAAATTATATGGCTCAAGATATTTTTTATCTTCTGTTATCAGATATCCTCTTTGTCCAGTTTCAGTATCAATTAAATTAGTTATCACCTCATCAAGATTTCCCTTAACTTCATGTGTATGGATTACCCAATTAGTATCATCAATAAGCGTTTTTGAATTTTGAAACGAAATATAGCCTGCAAAAAGTAATGCAAAAATCAGCAATCCAAAACCTATGAATATTTTTGTCGATACTTTAAAATCCTTGAATCTTTGTAGCATTTTTTAGACTATATACTTATTTTTTAATTTATCAATTTCTTTCTTAAGTTCTATCATCTTAAGCTCTCGACCTACCATAAGTTTATTCATCCTCTCCACTTGACCTAAATGTTTCTTATTCTGAACCTCCAATTCCTTTTGTTTAGTGATATCACGGACTGTTGCTTGTAATACATTTTTTCCATTAACCTCAACTTTGGCCAAAAGTACAGTTGCAGTAAATTCTTTACCATCCAATTTCTTATGGACCCATTCAAAATAATTTGAACCTCTTTGCATTGCTATTTCCATATTTTTTTTTGCTTCTGTAGAAGACGATTTACCGTTAGGCTGAAGTTCTGGTGATAATTGCGAAGGTGACAAATCTTTAAATTGCTCTTCATTTTTACATTCAAACATCTTAATGGTTGCCGGATTTCCGCTTAAAAAACCATCTTCCGCAGTAAGAGTCATAATTGCATCTTTTGAAGAATAAAAAAGAGTTTTAAATATTTCTTCTGCATGTTTCTGGTCAGTAACATCACGTGTGATAGCTTGAATTCCAGTTATCTTATTGTTATCTTTCAATAAAACAACTTTAGTTGCACCATAGAATTTGCCACCATCTTTCCTATAATAAATGCTTTCTATGATTCCTTTATCCTCACCACTAATAATTTCTTTAAAGACCTTTAAATACTTTGGAACTTCTTTGATTTTAAAAACTCCTAATTTTGTAAAATGCCTACCAATCATTTCTTCTTCTTTATATCCTAACATATTAGAACTGGCAGGATTTACAGAAGTTATAAATCCTTTAATATCAGTTGTAACGATACCGTCAGGTGAAAGATCAACGATTGCCTTATACTTTTGTAATAGACTACGCTCTTTATATATATTTGTAATTAGCGCAAAATCGAGAATAATTTTTCCTTTATCATCTCTTATGGGGACCGCTCTAATTAATCCTATTATCTCTCGCCCTTTCTTATTTAAAAAAGTAAGCTCATAAGGGGCTACTTCTTTACCCAGCATTCTTTTAGCAAATTGTTTGAAAACTTTAGCTTTACTTCCAGTAGTTAGAAAAGGAATATTAACCATGCTCTTACCTTCAACCTCTTCAGTCTTATAACCCAACCAATCAGTAACTCTTTTGTTAACTCTTAATATTTTCCCTTTTGTATCGATCAAAAGCAGGGCGTCTGGTGAGTCCTCAAAAACTCTTTTATATATTTCTAAAGATTTCAAATGTTCGTTAGTCATAAATCTTGTCCATCAAAAAACCTCGCTTATTTTAATAGCTAATTGTTACCTTGTTAATCTGATTTTTATTTTTTAGCTTTTCCTCCATAAAAGCTTTATTACATATACATTATACACTATTTCTACATTTTTGTCAATCCAAAAAACCATACTATTTCAATATGAAGAAACCACTGACTGCTAGCCAATAACCTTCTGAACTTTTTCTACTATCTCGGCAATCGGGGTATTTGATTTTATAACGTAATCCTTCGCGCCTAACTTTTTTGCTTCATTAATGTCGTGCTCCTGACCAAGATTGGATGCAACGATAACCGGCGTTCGTATCCCGAGCTCCTTTATTTTTTTCAAAACACCAAAACCATCGACTTTTGGCATCATTAAATCAAGCAAAATGACATCAAACTTCTCTTTTTCAATCAATGCGATTGCTTCTTCACCATTATATACGGCAGTCGCCTCAAGCCCTGAATTCGCGAACTTGAATTTCAGTGCTTTTGCAAGCTGCTGCTCATCTTCTACAATGAGTACTTTTTTTACGGTTGTATCCATTTGATCCCGTTTGAACGTTTAAGTTTTATCCTTGCCCTTGCGAACCTTGTCATTTTTTATATTTTTTTCTTTTTTTTGGCCATTCTTTTTTTTCTGCTCTTTTACTGCAGGTTCCGGCCTTTTACCCCTCACCTCATCAAGGATCTTCTGCCGTAATTCATCTTCTTTTACTTTTTCCTTTTCCAGTCGCTTCTTTTTCCGTAATTTACGTATAATGATGATTATGATAATTAGAAACGTGAGAGAGCCCAGCGTTATCAGTATTTCAACTAACGGTACTATCCAGAATGCAATTTCCTTTTCTACGGGCTTCAAAGGATCACCATAAAGAAGCGTAATCTTAGCTCGGTACTTCCCAAACATAAAACCTTGTCCATAGCTGGATACCTCAAAAGTTCTGTCCGTTCCGGGTAAAATAATTTTATTGACCTCATTAACCTGAATTTCCTCTGTCCGGGATCCCCACAGATCATTGACTATTTTGATATTCCCATCCGGCTTTTGGTGTGTGTTACCGACATTATCAACCGTTACCAGGAAGTCAACCGGCGGTTTCATAAAAAAACTTTTTTCGACAAATGAACTCTTGCGTTCTTCTACTGAAACATCGGGGCCCTTCTTACCAAAGACACCTGATTTAAATTCAACATCAACATCATCAATGGTAGCGCCTAACACTTTCAGAAAAATATTGGTAGCAACATTGGAACCAATATAGACAGCAGCGCCTTCTGTGCCAGTCTGTTCTGCTGGTTTCAGCTGGAATACCAGCGAGATAAGGTGTGTTCCCGGCTCAGCATCCTGAGGCACCTGAATCCGATAAGGAAAATCAGCAAGGGTTCCCTCAACAGGTAAATTGATTGGTATCTCCTCCTGTCCCCATTCGGCAACAACTGCTTCCTCATCTGATTCTTCGTCAGCATCCTCATCTTCGTCTGCTTCTGATGTTTCTTCCTCATCTCCGTCTTCTTCTGTATCGGTCTCAGTGGCTACGCCATAACTCTCAAGAGTCTGCCATTGAACCCAGGTGCGGTCAGGCTTGAGATCCTCAGGCTCAGAAAGTATAAGCACCGACCCTTCAGTGGTTGGTGATTCGGTAAAATTATATACAACGGGATAGACAGTGGACCCTGCGAATGATTCATCATACAGTTGTACAAGTTGTTCTATTGTCTCCCCCGGTCGTGCAACTATTTCAAGATTGAGCTGGGAAATTGTTATCGCCTTTGCCGAATTTGTAACAAATAGTGCGCCAAAAAATAAAATTCCGGCGAATAAGAATAACAAATAAAATTTTTTCATACTCCTCCCTTTATCTATTTATACCAATAGTATACACGCTTATGTGATTATCTTCAATTACTGATGAGTAACAAAAGAGCCCCTCAAAAAGGGGCTCAAAGGTGTAAAATGTTTAGTTGCGTTAGAAAGTAGATGTAGCTGTATAGGTAACAATATGGCTATGCGAGCCAGATGCTACTGCAGAGTCAATTGCAGCCGTATGAGTAACCGTAATATCATCACCTGATTCCGCTATAGCAGCACCAGTTGTTGCTAGTGTGGCGGGAGCGTCAGCGATAGGGGTATAATTGCCAGCATAATTGCCCTGAAACGTCCATGCGCCGTCTTCTGAGACCGAAATACCATATTCTTCAGTGCCGGCATCAATGGTTTGGTCATTAGTAACATCGGCAATAGTCCCTATACCTTGACCTGTCATATTATCATTAATAGTTACGCTAGCAGCAGAGCCATTGGTACCCACATTGATATCATAGTTACCTGATACGGTTGTTGTTGTCAGTACTACACCTAAATCACAAACAATAACCGGCGTTCCAGTACAGTACGTGCCGTCAGCATTATCAAGCAGCATAGAAAGGTTGGCCAGGACGGTGACAGACACCGTTACATCATTAGCATCGCCAACATAAACCACACCGGCACCTGAGTCATCAGTAGTAACAACTGATATTGTATAAATATCTGCACCGGCTGGATTGTATAAATCGTCACCAGCGCCATCACCGATAGTGACAGTTATTTCGGAGGCGTCGCCGCCACCAGTTACAGAACAACCGGCAGTTGACGGAGTAGTGACAGTTGCTTCAGCCTGAGTATAGGTGCCAAAAGTTGTCCCACCAGCCTGTTCACACAAAATATCAGTATTATCAATAGAGGTGTCAGTGTCCACCCACGGGTCGCCACCTGAATCTTCACCGATATAAATATCTATATCACTACCAGCTATGGAAGTAGTTGGAGTGAATGTAATAACAATCTGAGATTCAACACCAGCGCCCTCCGCCCCAAGTGCCACAGTAGCATCATCGATAGCACCAGCTTGTGCCTCATGTGCCGGCGGGTATATCCCACCCGTAACTACTATGATGGTAATAATGCTGACTACCGTTGCGATCTTTCTCCAGTTACGAAAAAACCGCCCTTCTCTGGAATTTCCGGGCGTGTGCAAAAAATGTGTATTATTCCTTGTTTTTATTTTATCGTTCATTTACCCCTATTTTAGTTAAAAAATGCTCCATGAAAAAGCAAATTTATATGTGTTTCCTCACCCTTACTGCCTTATTGTAGCACATTTTTAGGATGTGGTCAATAAGTAATTGTCATTATACTCTCATTCAAAAAAGCTGTCTATATCCTTGCGCAAGAGGTTTGTTCGGTTTTAAAAGTCCCCCGCGCAGGTATAGGTTACGATGTGTGAAAAGGTGGTACCGATCGTAGTGGTAGCTGCTGCCGCTTCGTATGTCATCGTGGTAGCACTGGCAGTTACCCTCCCGGCATTCGAAGCGACGGTAAGTGGGGTGCCCGTTATCGCTACATCATTGGCGCCGAGCTGGCAGTCCGCCCCGGAACAGCTGATGCCGTACTCTTCACTGCCGACTGTCACCGTATTGTCGGATACGTCAGTAATGAAATTTGCCCCGTTCCGGATATTACCATCCTCTACCACACTGCAGGTATAACCGTTCGGCGCATTCGTAGTTACCGTAAGATTGTGGTTACCGGTGCCAACCGTCAACGTATTGATGGTACCTAAGTTCACAACATTAGCACTTAAGGAAAAGCTTAAGTTCTCACTCCAGTCGACGATTGCATTATTCGCCTCACTGTCATACGCCTCGCCTCCCAGATTGCCGTCCCACCACAGGAATTTCCAAAAGATATTCGCTCCATCAGCAGTTACATTGACTGAAGCGCTACTATCAACTCCATCGCCATTGTCATCAAACACGTTATTACGGAACACATCAGTAGACGAAATGCCAGTTACTGTAATATAGCTGGCAGTAGCTTCCCCTGCATTGTCAAAACTGCCGTCAGACAACTCAGTAACGGTTGCATTGCTATCAATGTTCAACCCGCTGGCATTAAGCCAGTCAAAATCATAATATTGGGCATTTATTGTCCCCGAAATGGTCAGACTGTACGTGCCTGTGCTGTCTCGGGTAATAAGCGTGCGATTTGTTATGGCATTTTGACACATAATCGCAAGTGTATCTCCATTATCGACGGTATATGAGGCAGCCGGGGCCATTCTCACATCCGCTTGCCGGTTCGCTCCGGCGGTTCCGTCAAAATCATTTGCATAAGTCCAATATTCATTAGTGCGGGAGTTGCACGTTCCGTAAATATTAAGCCGACCAGCGGTGGTTCCATGGTCTTGGGAAAACAAGCAGCCGCCTCCATCAATAGTAAACGTAGTGGCGTCTGAGTCCCACATAGCGATGTCTTCCGTTGCCCCGATGCGAAGAGTAATGAAGGTATCACCGCCGTGCCCCTTAGTATTAATGCTGTACATGCCGCCGGAGCCATTAAGATAAAGCGTAGAGCCAGTCCAGGTGGTATTAGCGCCCGATACGCTCAAATCAAATGCGCCGCCTACCTCCAGTGTCACGCTGGCCACAGAAAACGAAGTCGCCGCAGTCAATGTCAGATCACTGCTGGTAGTCATGTTGTCATTCTGAACAGTCCAGCCGCCTGCAGCGTTATCAAAAACCACTCTATTAAAATTTCCCGTACCAGCATCAATAGTTTCGCCAAGATCATCAGAATCAAAAGTGACAGAACCAGTACCAGCGCCGGCTGTAAAAGTACCATTATTATTCCAGGTGCCAGCGACGTTGATCGAACCTGAGCTTGAAGCATACAGTTCACCATCAGCATTTATTATTACGTCGCCTTCTATATCGGTGGTTGGGTCATTGGTTTCCAGATCAAGCTCGCCGTTATTCACGGTCAGATCTCCATCTACATCAAAGGTGCCGGATATAATAACATCATCATCAGCATCACCAGCAGAATTGTCTGAATAAAAATCCCAGAATGCCTTGCCGCCGGTGGCTACTGCCTGGTCAACAGCACCGTCCGGACTTACTATTGAATTTGTAAATGGGATAAAATTAGCAGTGCCAGACATAGTCCAGTCACCGCCGAACGTTACTGTGGTTGGGTCTGCGTCAGCATTTGGCGCATCATCCTCAAGATCAAATACGCCGGTTCCCTGAACGTCTATAGCGCCTGCAATATCCACTTCCCAACCGTGCGTTTCAAGCCTGTCGCCGTCCAAAATAGTCAGAGTATCTGCCGCAAAATCGCTCTTGAGCTTGGTCGTGCCCGGACTTTGGCCAATCTGGACATTGCCCAGATTTTCCTTGGCGTCAGTATTAGCGTCTTCGTATGTTTGGAGATCGGATACACCATCTAGAATGAATTTGTCAACATCACCACCGGGTTTGATAAAATTGCCACCGTCAGCGATTAGAATTGTGTCTCCAGTTAGAGTAATATCAGTACCGCCAGTCTGGGTATGAGTGGCCGAGGCGGAAATAGTATAATTATCTGCCGCGGCAAAATTACCATATGTAGATATACTGCCACTTACAGTAAAAGTGTCAAAAATCGTGCCATTGGAAATAACTCCTTCATCTGTACCATCCACGATAAAGGTGTTGCCATCAGTGACAGTTGCTGTTCCGCCTGCAAAATTTACAGCACCCGAGACTGTCCAGACGCCGGTACCGGTGGTGATTAATTCAGAGCTGGCGCCAGTACCGGTAAAATCCAGGTCTCCTCCCACACTCACTGTGGGATTAAGAGCCCCGTCTAGGGTCAACGTATACGTATCATTATTATTAATAATATACAAATGAGAAGAAGCGCCTGATATTGTGTACGTGGCATTTGCCATAGCAACTGACCGGGCTGCTCCTGCACCTGCGCCACTATACATTTCCACCTGACCACTGTACGTTCTGGCATCAAATGTAGTGGATGCAATATTACCCGCAGTTGCATCAAAGCGAACCAAAGAGCTTAGTGTAGTGATAGTTGTCCCCGGCCCACCGGATCCATCATCAAATATCAAAGTGCCGGTACCAGTGATATTGCCGGTACCAGCCACATCACTGGAATCAGTGTGGGTCAAACTAACGGTATCAATTGCTAGTTCATCACCAGCCGCTACGGTCAGTGTACTGCCCACCGTCAAATTACTCGTTTGTAAGGTAATAGTGCCGGCTGAAGACGGATCAATTGACAGAATATCCAATGTATTATTTCCGCCAACAATGCTGTTCGAAGTGCCCGTCATCGTCACTGTTGAACCAGTGGCCGTAATTGAACCGCTAGCCATACTTAAATTGCCGGCAATGGTATGAGTAGCTGCAGCCAACGTGATCGTGCCTGACAGTGTAACATTTTGCAGCGTCTGACTATTAGAGGTCAATGTACCGCTCCCACTCATAACCAGCGTATTGCCAGCAGTAGCCGTATATGTTCCATCAGTAAAGTTAACATTGCCTGACACAGTCCAGGTTCCCGTACCCGACGTGATAATTTCAGAGCTACCGCCAGAACCTGTATAATCAAGATTGCCACCAACAGCTACCGTCGGATTTAATGCGCCGTCCAAAGTGAGTGTAT
>SDBT01001855.1_pt1 | contig 37865 bp, 57 predicted proteins | sample 2277101 | NCBI WGS metagenome assembly SDBT01 (sample SAMN10404973, study PRJNA504765) | marine sediment metagenome | isolation source: marine sediment core GS10_PC15, 103 cmbsf | place: Arctic Ocean: Southern Knipovich Ridge | collected 2010 | reverse complement strand
AAAATCTTGATAGTGTTTTAAATAAGCGGAATAGGTGGTGTCTTGTGGTTTGAAAACCATTTTTATTCGTCTTATAAATTTATCAAACAATACCCCGAAATCAATCCAACCAGTCTTTCTGTAAGCATCTATATACCCGATAGCATATACCGAGTTTGTCGAGGGGTTGGTATCCCAATTAGAAGTAACCGTAATGACAGTTCCTGTATTGGAAGATATAATCCTTTCCTGTCCTACCCCCGTGCCTGAAAGTATCTTTATCTTGACCGCCTTTAATCCGTCACCTGTGGTGTTGAAAGTTGCCCCAGTATCGGTCAATGTATCGTTTCCCCCAGAGGTCGCCGTTCCCCGTCTGGTTTCAGAACCTGACATCCCTGCCGCATCATTGGTGGCACTTGGGTTGAGGTAATAAACAAATCCGTTCTCGTCACCCCAATAGGCCCAGGGATTGCTATTTGCGTCTCTAACGATGGCCGAACAAGTCGCTTCTATATTCCACCAATACCAACCTATGGGCTGATCACCTATCTTGTTGAAATCGTAAACCAAACATTTGTCCTCTTTACTTGAACCACTGGAAGCCACCCAGAGTAAGTATCTTTTATTTAATGTGTCATAAACCCCGTGCATATATTCCAGTCTCGCTTTGTTGATATACCAGGGTGGGTTTCCCTCTCCCGTGAACATATTTTGGATACTTTCTTTTGTAAGGCTGGTAACTTCCCTTCCGTTTGTTACATAAACCCCCGATCTTGAAGCATAGATAAGGTTTCCATTCTCATCTTCTACCATGGTCCTGTGATATGCCCCGTCAGATAAGGGTATTTTAGTAATGCGGTAATTGGCAGGTCGGTCTCCGCTCAAAAGATATAGGGCATTCTCTTTTGACACATAGGCCACATTACCTGCTTTTTTAAGTCCCGTTCCTCTATGCCCGTCATCCTTTGAAACGGGTATCCAGTGCTGAACCACATCTTGCGGAAGACTTTCGGGATAAACCACACCTGTTGGAGAAATGTAAGAATAATAAAGTATAGAATCCTCTCCGTAAATATAGTAAGACTTTCCCGCTCCCGTAGCTCCCTCGAATGTCTCGGTCAGTTCAAGAGTGTCGGCATCTGTAACAGATTCTATAATGTAAATCCTTGCGTCTCCCTCTATCTGAAAATACATTCCCTTCATCCCGTCCGTCCAGACTGTGCTTGAACCTTCCACTGTGGGGTCGGTGGTCGTAGTCACTGTTCCCGTTGAATAAATCCTCGTTCCAAAGAGCCACATCCTGTTGTCATGAGGCATCAAATAGGGACAGGTAAAAGGCACTCCGTGAACATCTACATTGGCAGATTCCGCATCATTGATTTCGCCCATTATGGTAACCCTGGCCGATTCTGCTATGGTGAAATCATATTCAATAGCCGTGCCGGTATAAACCTTTAGTCCATCATAACGATAGATGTTCGCCCCATCAGCAGTAAGATATGCCCTAATGTGCGTAACCTGTGCATCTATATTCGCATCGGCAGGAATGTCAACCCTTATCCCCCCATTTGACTGGCAGGTTATATCCGCCGATGCAGGACTGAAACCAGAGGGCTTCTTCTTATTGATGTTGTAATACTCAAATCTTGCTTTATATACTCCGCCCACTATCAGAGAACCTGACAAATTAGTTCCCTCGTCTGTGGCGGCGGAAGGCGGGGGTCTTATCCCCATATTTGTTACCGTGACAAGGTCGTAGACCAACATCCTATCAATGCCATTCGTTCCATAAGCGAGGTCGCCTAATTGGGCGAAGTTCCACCTATGTGAACCTGACACTCCTGATTTTATAATCGGCATCTAAAAACCTCCCCTGTAACATCTGACATAATCCCATTGGGATCGATGACCCCCACCGTTTTGTTCAAACCTAAAACGCCTATGGGGCGAGCTTTGTGGAGGTAGTGTAAGCCTTTGTATACCATCAACATAGATTATTGCATCTCCACTTTTAAGAGTCATTCTATAGACATGAAAATCATCGGTGGTGTCCATAGAGTAATCGTTACCAATGTCATCAGTAATCTTGTCTTCATATATTTTTAGAAGAGTGGTCCAACTTCCATTGCCAATCCCGAAAATTGCTTTTCTGTCTGGTAATGCACCTTCTTCGGTAATCACTTTCATATATACTTCCATCACATTCCCCATATCTGGGATTGGTCCATAGGGATCCTCAAGAAACCACTGTGAGTCGTCTATAGGATGGCCTGTTGTTAAAATTCCGCCGCTTACCGAAGAACCACGGTCCTGATACTGCGAATCCCAAGGAGGAGATGCATCTTGTGGTAATTCGTTTGCTTCATATGTTACTGTATCATAGAAAAAATCCCCCGTTTGCCCGCTTTTCCTCCTATAGTCAAATATACCCAAAATTTCAGCAAATTGGGCCTGGGGGTTGTATTTAGTAAACCCTGGTCTTACTCTTGTCAATCCCCGTTCTGAAATCATATCTTGGATTTCTCTGGCATATCGCGGGGGTAATTTTCGCTTAGTGGTTTGCATTCCCAAGAAATTTTTTACAGATAAAAGTTTAGGCATTATTCCGAACTCCCAGAAATAATATCTCCATTCGTTGTCGCCGACAATACTGCTAACTGCCCGTTCTTTTTCCTGTATTGAAACAATCCTAAAAGTCCACCACTAAAGGCGGTTGTATTAAATTTAGTGGTTCCAGGGCGGGTGGAGATAGCATCGAGTAAAGTATTGGTTAAGTCTTGTTGCTCCCTCACATGCTCTGGGGGTATATCTTTACTGTCTCCTATAGTTACTATTCCTCTAAAGTTCTTGATTGACAATAGTTTAGGCATTTTTACCTCAATAATCGTAGCCAGGGTCTTCTTTATATCGTATATATCGGGGTTCTTGCGATGTTCTTGGTGTAAGTCCTGCCACCATTCTTTCTATAAGTTTCTTGTGATGGGCTTCAAGTTGCCTGGTGTCGTCTTTGTCGGACATCTTGGCTTTAATGGCGGCATAAATGCAAATCGCCTCATGATGTTGAACAGGAATGTCGCAGATTATATCATAAACAATGGTCCCCGATGGAGTTCCACTAAGCCATGCTGCTACAGTAATCTTTCTGTCGTTGGCACTATAATCGGTAATCACCGCCTGCTGACCTGAATTAGTTCCAGAGATTATCCTGGCCGTAGCGCCGTTATAATAATCATTTGTGATTGCGGTAGTTCCGAAGGTGGGAGTTGCGGCAAGGGTAAGAGTAGTAGCGTCTGCGGCCGAGGCTGTCCCATAAGACAAATCGGGCAGGCGTCTAATATATAAAACATCAGCAGTGCCTGCCTCGCCTGCCACAAACCCAATCATATTGCCCCAGAGGTAGGAATACTCTTGTGTGCGGAAGATATTCCAAGCGGCATATCTGGGTGTGGCCAATAGTCTGTCATTTATAATAATAGGCTGGATAATCCTGTCGGGGTCAGTATCGGTTCTTTCAATCAATCTAATCTGTAATTCGTTGCCTTCCAGGGGTTTTTCAGAGTTCCCGGCATCGTAGTCAATGGTTTGTTTCGTTCCAAAATAATCCTGTGCGGCCTCAAGCACGATGCCCTGGTGAAATTGTTGGCTATTATTTATCCATCGCACCCAACTCGCCTTGTTTAATTTAGTGTCTGGTTCTGTGGCGAGGTTGGTTGGGTCTAACAGAGTTGAGTGGCCATGGTCGGTTTTTGCTTGTTGTATCATTTCGAGTAAGTGCATAATCTACTCCTTTTTATGTCATAGGCTTTTTCCTTATGTTCCTATCTGCGTTATTAGATACATCGAAACTACTGCCGTGGCACTGCTGGACTGATTGTCTGCCAAAAACCTGATGTATTGACAGGGTTTCAATGTCTCGGAGTCAAGGGTTAGACTCGTAGCAATACTCGCGCCATCGATGTTCTTGGTGGAGTTAAACCAGACTAAATTGGTAACGTCAAAATCCCAATGTTCATTAAGGCTGTGTCCTGTGGCGGAAGTCCACAATACAGTAATTCCGTCTTCAAGTTCAACCGCCCCGGTGGTCATACTGACCGTGGTTGCTTCCCAACTTACTCCGTCATTGTTTGACCATTTGTAAGTATTCGGGGAACCAGTTCCATCAACCTGAACCCGATAACGTCTTTGGAATGGTCTCCACAACCCACCGATTGCTTTATTAAATGTTCCACCAACAGTAATGTCATCACTTCCTGAACCTACCAAAGTGTCGGCCCCAATAGCAACCTTCTTATCTAAGGTCGGAGTACCGAACTCATAATAGACATCAATATCGTCAGATGCCCCTTCATTAAACAGAACTATTCCTATATCTAAAGCAAAATGGTGCTTTGATATGTCCTGAAGCGTGGTGTATTTGGTATGGGTCAGCCCGGGTGATGTATCAGATAATGTTTCTGCGCTCATAATCTTGACTATTCTTACCTTGCTCATTGGTTCCTCCTTCGTAATCCTCTGTTTGGTATTACAATCTCTGGTTTTATTCTCCTTGTTGGCAATCCTTCTATGCTCAAAACCTGTGGGGTTGCTTTTCCTTTACAATCAAACTTCTTACAGGCCAGGGATCTGTTTTCGTAATCCTTACATTTTCTGGTTCTACGGTCAAAAGATACACAGACTTGCAGAGACAGATACTTTTTTTCACTTTCGCTAAACCCGCCCACTGTCAAAGGAACAGGAATAAATTGTTTGCCCTCTACCACTACATTCGTTTGAAGGTAGCAACAAAGCCCACACTTCTGACACTTGTGCAGATTCAAAACAGACTTCATAGTGTCATCGGAACATTCACTACGGGATGCTCAAAAGTATGCCTCCACCGTTCTCTTGCAATCGCTTGCACATCATTACTTAATTGCTTTTTCCTGGAGTCTTCCAAATTTTGGTTGTGAGCCTCTATTTCCTTCAAGATGGTATCTGCCTTGGCTCTGCGGAACAAATCCGCTCTAACGATGGATATGAGGTCCCTACGGTCTATATTTCGGTAACTCCCGTCCTTGTTCTGGACTATAAACACCAGATATTCCTTTCCTTTCTTGTCTTTGGTGAAAATACCCCAGCGTTGCTTTTCTTTAATCCACCGGCAACCCAAGTCTTCATCATACTCTTTGAACATTTTCTGCGCTCGCCAGTCTGTTCGTCCACCCTCTAATCCTATTCTAATCACATTTTCTCTCTTCCGGAGAGGCAGGAGGTCTATGAAAAGTGGCCAGTCCTTTGTGTTACCACAGTGCGACTGTATACCACCAGAATATAATTCCTGCCCCTCCATAAATTCTTAATCTAAATTCCTTAGTCAGCGTCCGTCCATGCGTCAGCACTTGCGTTGGTGTTGCTCGAACCTATCACATACCAATTAACGGCAGTGACCGCAACAAGCGTAATCGTGTCACCAAGAGTACCGGAGCGAATCATATCTCCAGCAGTATTGGTAAGACCTACGATATGGTCAGCGTCATCTGGGTTGATGTCAAAGTTCGCAGCATTATCTACCACAAAGGTGTAGTAACACCCAAGAGAAGCACCTGCTTCTGGCAGTTCTATCTGAACCGCACCGGTGTTGTAAAACACATTCCCGGATTGAGCAGCAGTGATAGTCGTGGCAGTCGCAGCAACTAAATCTAAGCGAAAACCGTCTATCTCACTATCGCCTGCTCCGATAACGTGTCCAGTTCCCATAGTCACGTCGTGTCCAGCGCCTACTGTCACTCCACCGTCAAGCAGAATGTCATCAGCACCACCACCGTCAGCCTCTATCTCAATCTTCCCATTGGAAGGAGAATTTACAAATGTTCCCGTATCATTGAAATAGATTTTTTCGGTAGTCTGAACCAAAATATCATCCTGGATTTTGATATATCCCTGCGTTCCGCCGGTAGTATCACCAGCAATAAGGATTATATCTCCACCATCTCCAGTTCCTGCGCCTTTAGCACCTGTGGTAATCGTGATGTCAGCAATATCAACATCATCTCCAGTTGAATCAGCAGCAGTGTTGATCGTTATAGCATTCGAGTAGGTAGCGTCAATATCAACAACGCCTGCGCTTGAGATTGCCAAAGTTCCACTCGTTGTAGTGGCCAATGTCAAGTTACCTGCAGCATCAATGGAAATAACGCCATTTGCTCCGTTAGCGTGAAGTGTAATCCCACCATTAGTTGTTAGGAGATTAATAGCATTACCAGAGATAGCTCCCTGAGCGTTTAACTTAATCTGGTCAGCAGCAGTCTCGTTTGCATTGATGTTCACACTCGCAGCAGTAGCCTGGATAGTTACGTCTCCTGCAGAAGTCGTCAAGTTAGCCGCCGCTCCAGCATCCATGGTAAGGCCAGAAGAACCTGCATTGATGTCAACCAATAGACCATCGATCTGGGTCTCGGTTGATGCGATATTTCCTACGGTGACTATCCTGGCTGCAGAACCAGTCCCTACATTGACAGCCTGAGCAATCGCATCGCTTCCAATACTGATAATCCCGCCAGATGAGTTTAACTCAATCACTCCTACTGCATCAATCTCAATGTCATCTCCAGCACCGATGATAATATCACCATTAGAACCACCAACAGCACTTAAAATAACATCGCCGTCAGTTGTAGCGATAGTGAAACTCTTGTCAGTTCCGGTAACCAGAATGTCTGAATTGTCAGTGAGGTTTATATCAAGGATTGTAGTCGCCATCTCAATCTCGACAGCAGCATCGATGTCAAGTTGGTCTGCTGTGGATGAGTTAATTTGCTCTGTTCCGCCAGTATTGAAAAACAATCCGGCTGTTCCAGAGAATCCTGATGTTACATCAAAATCAACATCATCACCCATAACAATACCACCAGTTGAAACATTACCGATGTTCACTGTATTCGCACCGGCTGCAGCATTAACACTTAAATTACCCGATGATGGTGCAACCGCACTCTCCAGAATCTGTCCAACATCTAAATCACCAGTTGTGGTAATATCGCCAGTTCCAGCATCTAAAGCCGTGCAAACTACCGCACCAGCAGCATCTACACTAAAGTAAGTGAACTCAATCGCTGCCGCATCACCGTCAATGGTGTTATCGCCAATCTTGATGGCGTGGTCGATGTTGGTAGCAGTCAAATTGATAGCGGTATCTAAAGCCGCATCGGGTGAAAATGTCATCAACCCGACCGCAGTCAAGGCCAGATTATCAGCCGTGATAATCAAATCATCTCCTGTACCTGCATTATCAGCAGTTAAGGTTAAAGCAGTTCCTGTTGACTTGATTTCGCCAGCACCGACAAATGTCAGGCTATTGATGTCCAAAGCCGTTCCTTCAACCGTGAACACGCCCAAATCTCCATCGTCATTGATGGTGACATTGCCCGTACCACTCGCCACATCAAACTCGTCAAAGTTGATGGATGCTCCGCCAGTTCCGTAAATTACATTGGGACCGACATTGATAGCATTGGTAATACCCGCATCTTTTGCGTCAATCGCATCAGTAATAGTTGCGGTAGCACCACTCGTGCTGAACAAAATACCATCAACAATGGCATTGGTTCCTGCTGACTCGTTGTCAATCGTCAAAGCAACTGCTTGCGCACCATTAAAGGTGTTAGCAATCTCAACCATTTTCGCTGTAAGCGAAAGGTCAATCTCGACATTGCCAGAACCATCAACAGTGATGGTATTCCCAGCGGTATAAGCAAGGTCTAATGTCTCGGTAGATGCAGAAGCACCTATATCGACCTTTGCCCCACCTATGCAGGCTTCCAACAGATCGTTAGTAGCGTCATACCAAATCGCCCCGTTAAAGCCAGCAGCAGGAGTAATCTGGTTTGCATTCAATACCGTTGGCATTTGCATAAACTGGTTGTAGCCAGCAGAAGCAGCACGATGTTCGTTGGGGTCGGCCTCGATGTTGATTTTTCCCAGGTCGATGTCAGCTTTCTTGCCGACGCCCCGGTTCCTGATTGTTGCCTCTGAAACCGAAGCCATCAATAACAAGGCACATACCACCAGAATCCCTATAAATCGTTTCTTTCCCATTTCCTTTCCTCCTTGTGGCCTCACGGAGAAGTTATGGAACTCCCCCGCAAGGTAAATTAAAAACTAAAAACCTAACTCTCTGATATATCCCTCAAAGCGCCTTGGTTCTTGAAACTTGTGCAACCAAGATTCATATAGCAATACATCGTTGCCTGCCAGATGTCGTATCTTCCGCTGGTGTCAACTTTCTGCCTGAACATCTGTCCATCGTAATCCATCCAGTCAAAATTGGATGCCCGATAGATTTTCAGGTATCTGGTGTCGAAACAAAAGACGGTGTTGGGAGTGCAATGCTTGTCCACGATGAAAGGAATCAGGTCATTCCCGGACTGATAAGCCAGGGTTTTCCATCCACCCTTCAAGTCGACTGGTTGCATATATCTCCTGTCCGCCTGTAGTAAATCAGCATACATCTTTCTTACTCCGTAAGTGGTGATGAAATGAAGCGTCCTGCGTTCTTGTTCTTTCCCCGCTGACTGTTCAATGGTGTCCAAAAGGTCTTGCAACAGAAGTTCTGAAACATCTCTGTTGGTGTTGCTACCGTGCAGAATGTTAGACTCCAGAATAGAGTAAGTTGATCTTGAAAGACCGTGAATGGTCTGAAGTCCTAATTGAAGTGCGAACCAAGACGAAGTTGACTGAAGGCTATAATTGTCGATTAGATCCATCAGTCCGTTCATCTCGAAAGTTCTTGCTCCCCAATTGAAGACAAACCTGTTGTCTTCCCATTTTTCACTGGTAATCTCGGCATCGGTGTAGTCATTCAACTGGAAAGCCGTGGAAGACAAAATTGGACCCGCCATGTGCGAGGTCGGTTCCGTCAATCCGTGACTAATGTCTTCGTTGCTAACTGCAACAGCAGTAGTGGTATCAGAGAACGACTGAACCGTCATTCCCTCTTGCATCCACTGTGTTCCGGGATTGTTCACGGTTACTGTGGAAGTGGAACCTCCAGTCTCTGCCCCATTGGTCTGGCATAAATAACCAGAAGCCGGAGCAAACAACATCCTGTTAGTGTTAATCCGGAAGTTAGTAACCATGTCTTTGGTTTCCACATCTGCCACTTTAGCAAATGCTCCCGCACTCTTGGCGGATGCCTTGATTACTTGACCCCCAAACTCAATGGTGCCGTAGTTATACATCAACGGTATGGTCAACTGTTTGACCAAGGTGTGGCCTGCGGTAGGCAAAACACCGCCTTCTGCCCGCACGGCTTGCCCTCTTACATTCCTCTTAACCTTGAACGGGATAACCGCCGAAAAAGAGTCCCCTACAACCTGCACGTCTTCCTCGTTTTTATCCAACTGCGAATAAAAGACGCTTAAGTTGTTAAGGGCATCTACAATCGGCCCATGATAATCCTTTTTTAGGGCGCCCTGGAAATTTGATAAATTCTGTCCCATTTTATTCCTCCTTGTTTGCTTGTTTTAGTGATTGTTCAAGCGCGTATCTTGGTGAATCTTTTCCTTCTCCGAATAGTTTCAATTTTCGTTCAGGTGAAGCGGATGGTAAACCCCCAGTCTCGGTAAATTTCTCGCCATCTTTTTCCTTACCTTCCAAGTATGCTTTGATAGTGTTTTTATCCCTTCCTCGCAAGTATTTAACATACTCATCAGCAACTTTGACAAGATTCTCACCACCAGAAGCCGTTGCTATCTTACCGATAAAATCAATCTCGGTCTCGCTTAAATCTTTGTATTTTCCTTTGACTTCCTTCTCTTCTTGAGCAATTTCTCGCAAAGTGTCTGCCATCTCCTTGTCGGAGGAACCACGTTGCATCGCCGTTAGCGTCTTGTCAATTTTGGCGAGTGCTGTGTCATACCTCTCTCTTAATTTGGCAACAGCAGGGTCCTCAAAATCACCCTCTTCAAGCAGTTCTTCCTTTGCCTCTTTAATCCCTTTTGCGATGCCCTGTATCCTCTTGGATTCTTCTGTGTTGGCAGGGTCATCAAGAAAATCAGCCATCGGTTTGAGTCGCTCAATCAGTTTGGTGTCATCGGTAATACTCTGACCTCTCTGGGTTAGTTCTTTCTGCCACTTGCTCTTGTTCTCAGAATCCTTTAGGGCATCCTGAATCTGAGAGAGTGGCATTTTCTTCCCCTCAATCTCCACCATTTTTTCTTCAGGTATGACTGTTTTACCATCGGGTCCGAGTTGCTCCACTACTTTCTCTGTTGGAGTCCCTCCTTCCTCTGGTTTCACTTGGTCAACCTTTTTCTCTTCTTCCTCAATAATAGGCATCTTACTCCTCCTGAGACTGCGAAGTTTGGATTAGTCCTAATAGACTTTGTTCCGCTTGGTCTCTATATATCACCACTCCTGCCAAAGAGTGTTGATTCAAATACGCCACTCTTTACCCATTGTGGCATTCTCATAGATTTTCTTTTCTCTTTCGTAGATAAGAACTGCAAACCCTTTATCGGGTATCTTTAGACATTTATAAAGTCTGCCAGGGTTGTCTCTTCTACCTCTCCGAACCAATGTTCTACACGAACTATAATCACTACGCCACTCGGTTCTGATGTATTTGATTTCTCTGTCTAATTCTTCAAGAGTTTTTTCCTTCTCGACTACTTTCTTTACTACTTTCTTCTTAATTACTTTCTTCACTTCTTCCTCCTTAATCTCGCACTTGCTATTTTTTGATGCCTGAGGCTGGATTTGTCCGCAGGTAAACCTTTTCTCCTGGTCGTTGCAAACTCTCTTAATTGCGCTTTGCTCATTCCTGTTACTGTTTTTTCTCCCGCTCGGCTCCGGGCCAACTCTGCCCCCATAAATTGCTGTTGCCGCTGGCTAACTGCCGGATTGTGACCTTGTTTTATCGCTAACCGATGTATGGCAATACCTATACTTCTCTTATTCTTATCAATCTGATTAATACTGTCAACTTTCCCATGAATATGGAGAGTAACATTATCATCAAATCCCACCTTCTCTACTTCCGGTACTTGTTTGGTAGACAAATGAACGCTTGGGTAATGTGCTTTAGAAACTTCCGCTGGTTGCTCGCTATGCACTTCTTTCATATCATGCATTTCAATCGCCATTATCTTCTCCTCCTCCTCTTCATCCGTGCTTTAGCAATCCGCATATGTAAATCTTTGGGAGATTTGTAATCTTTTTTGAGAAATCCTTGTGCTGTGGCAAGTGTGGCCCCGGTCATTTCTTCTCCTTCTTAAATGGTAGCCCACATTCAGGACAAAACTTTAACGTTAAATTTGAATAAGTTTTATTGTATCCTGCCTCGGGAAGAGGACTTTTTCGTGGATCATTCATACCTATACCTATGTAAATACGAAAAGTGGCTGTTCTAAGGTCTTTCCCCCACTTCTCACAACAAGATGCACTCATTTCTTCTTACCTCTCGCAGGTTGCTTTTTAGCCGGTTCCGGAGGTGTTTCCCGGGCAACAACTTCAGTTAGCACTTTGCTTGTCGCTGATGAACGGGCATCATCCGCCTGTTGAAGTTTAATCGCATTGTCAACCTGTAACTGTTTCTGTTGGTCTTTCTGCTGCTGTTCCATCATATCTTCTTGCTTCTTCATCGCTATTCTTTCTGGGTCTTGCTGTATATGCGCATCAATATGGGCCTTTATTCCTGCCTCAAATTGCGATTTTGATTCTATAAGGTTGCGGTATCTGTCGGATTTGCAGAACAAGAGATGCCTCAAGTTGTGAGTTTTGTGGTTATCAAAGAACTGAACTTCGGCAACTTCTCCCTTTTCCCACGATTTGTGTTCTCTCTCTGCTTCTCGTTCATCTGCGGCCGCCTCTTCGTAAATAACATCAACTCCGCCCATTTCGGCCAATCTCATTGCTTTCTGTCTTACTTGCGGGTCCTGGGGATCACCCAGCATTCCCTTGTCGTAGAACTGTAAGACTAACTGCTGTTTGGCCACCAAACTGTGCGGTAATGAAGAACCAGACTGAACTATGACATCGGTAGGCATATCTTCGGTGGCACTAAAGTCAAAGACCTCTATTTCGTTATTCTCCCCTACTATCTTTATTACCCGTTCTTCCTTGTATTTTTCCTTTACGATTTCCAGTTCATAAGTCCCCGCCTCGCCCTCTTTGGCTTCAAACCGACTGGCAACCGGCCCGAAGACCGTCTGGTCTTGCTCTTGCAAGAACTGAATAGCCACCCCAGAAGTTACTCCAGGAGGGGTTTGACCTCGACTTACCTCATGAATAAGCGCTACATCTTCCAAATCCTTGTCGCTTCGTTCTATCAATCTCGGAACATAGGCGGGTATATTGGGTGGAGGAATGGGGTGGGGGTCTGGAACACCCGGGACGTGCGTAACTTCAATTACCTCTCCCGCCTCCGAAGTAATGGCAGTTTGAGTAAGTTTGTTCTGAGTATACGCAATCCACTTCGGCTTGGCTGTTTGGTTTTTAATCTCAACTATCTGAGAAATAGTCTTGTTCAATTCAACCTGGATGGGTATCATAGAAGTAACCGGAGTGTCTCCCCAGAACCTCTCGCCTATTGGGGTGTAGTCGTATTTTACTATTCCCAGAGTTTTGCGTCTTATCATAAATTTGTAGGGCAAAGGACCACTATCAAGCAATATTCCATTGGCAACTCGGATAAGTCTTCCTTCGGGGTGTTTCTTGCTCGGTTTTTCCCTTAATTCTTTGATGATGGCAAAACCTTCTGCTGAAGTCTTTTCTTTTTTATCTTTTTGGGTAATGTGGGGTGTAGTATAATGCTCGCCCATCAGATTGAGTAATTGGCTCTGAACTGAAGAACCAGCCTGTCTGGACTCCGCATTTACGAAACGCCCATCTTCATACTTCTCTCTGATATATTCGACCGATCTTGTAACTACTTTCATCACTCGTTGTGAGTTCTCAAGGTCAGTCGCCCCCGATTCGTGGATGATAGAAAAAGGACTTAATATCTCGCAACCCGCTTCGCCAGTATAGTCGGTATCGTAGTATTGCTCTTCACCTTTAATTTTAACTGGGGATTCGTATTCTTCCTCGCCTATCTGTTGGCCTTTCTCGTCTAATTTGGGTCTTTTCAAGATTTCGGTCTTTTTCTTCTTGGGAATTTTCGTTCCTTTCGATTCATCAAAATAAGGGTCCTTAAAAGCCGTTCCATAGATTATCTTCCAAAAACCAAGACGCTGATTAAGGACATCCATCTGGTTAATACGATGTAAATACTTATGAATCTTTAGGGATACTTCCGCTCGGTTTCGGTCATCATCCTCTGTGGTGGCCGGAATAACCTGATAAATCGGCTTGTTTTTGGTGAGTTTAGCCAATATGTGCAAAACATTGGGCTTGACTTTGTTAATCGTTATATGTTTTCTCCAAGAAGGAACAACAGGCCTTTCCAATTTCCTCTTGGTCTCGTTCCAAGTAAGCCATTGCTGGTCAAGAACAAAGGCCATATTGATATACCACTGACGCTCATAAGGGCGCCTGGCTTTCATTCCTGTGTCATAGAAGTCATTTGCGAATTTGAGGTCGGCTTGCTGTTCTTCCGTGAGTTGTTGGCTCTCTTTCCTTCCCAAGATTTTATCCCATACTTTGGCCATATAAAGCCTCTTTTTTTAAAATTTTATTATTCGTGTATGTTTAGTACTATTACAACTTCTACACAAAGGTTGGATATTTTCTATCCAATTACTTCCACCCCCTGAGAGTGGTATAATGTGGTCAGCAGTTAACTTAATTTCTGGCTCTTTTCTACCACAAACAAGACAAGTAAAGTTATATTGTTTCTTAAGGAGTTCCCATTCTCCGATAGTATGAGAACCTTTTGCTCCTCTTCTTCTTGCTTTATAATTTAAATTTGTAATTCTTATTCTATAAGAGTTAAATTTCCTCCATTTTTTTGCAGTTTTTTCAATTTTATCTTTATTTTTTTCTCTCCATTTTTTATTCTGTAACAATATTCTTTGAGGATTTCTTTTATATCTCTCTTTATAATAGTTCGGGTGTTCTAAGTGCCATTTTCTGTGGTATTCTTTTCCAAAATCCATCACTACACACCCTTCCTCTATATGCAATTTTTTAAACCTTTATCTCGAACTCCAACCTCTTATATGCTCTCCGTAGTCTTCGATATACCGCCTGAATCGTTATTTCAATCCTATTAGCCACCATTTCCACGCTCATATTCCCCCAAAACCTCATTGTAACGGCCTCTAACTGCTTTTTGGTAAGGCAGGCAAGGTGCTTTTCTTTTAGGATATCCTGGGGCATTCTCTTGGATTTATCTCTTTCTTGAAACCTCTCAGCCACATAGTCAGGCAGTTCGGAGAACAAGATAACCCTTCCCCTGTTTCCTTCGCTATCCTTCCAATATCTTTGCATAAGACCCCCAATAAAAAAGCCCACTTCTCCAATAATGGAAAAGCAGGCTTCCTTGTTTAGGATTGTCCTGTTACGGTATTAAGTTAATCTGGGTCTGTTCCTCCTATCTTCTTCCAAACATTAAATAGTGGTACCCAAGTTGTCCATATGTTCCGCCATAGGGTCCTTCCAATCCACGATATCGGTTGGCTAATGCCATACGTTGTTGTTCGTTTTGCTCTCTCATCCTATCTGCAAGAGTCTCTTTTTGAGTTACTGATTCTACTGCTTTGAGGTGTTTAGCACAAAGTCCTTTTCCATCATAGATGGTTATGGCTTCCTTGACATTGAGGATTTTTCTCCGCTTGTTTTGGAATTCTTTAACACACCAATAGCATTTCATTTGTCCCTCCTCAATCTGTTCCCCCTATTTTTTGGGCTTTATCGTATCATAGCGGTTGATGTCCGCCAAGTTTCCTTTAAAGAAATTTAACTGGATTTTGCCACAGAACTCCTCTTGCTTTAATCTGGTCAGTCTTTTGTCGTGCCTGAACTTCATCATCTGTTTCAGCCAGTCAAAGGGGTGCGCCATCATGTATTTACAATCTGCTGTCATTTCTTTACCCCGCTTTCTTCTCCTCTAACTGTTTGCTTAATGGTCCTACTTGCTTGGATAGTTCTGCCGCCTTTTTGTTCTGTACTTCGATCGCCGCTTCTGCCGGATCACTTCTGTCTCTAAAGACAGGTTCTGGTTGCTCTTTTTTCATGTCCTGGCCCCAAACAAAATCCCGGTAGTCTCTACTCATCACTTTGTCGGTAAGCCGGTCTATCAGGCGAAGCCATCTTCGGCGCTCGGAGAAAGTCTGGAGGCCTTGTAGGATTATCAAGACGAACAACCCAATTATTGTGTGTATCATTTCTCCTCCTTATCTTCAATTTTACAATATCCCACAACCATTCCTACTGGAACTACCGGGATACCAATTATACGAATAACCTCAGATTTGAAAGGTGCTTCAAAATCACACTTAGTCAGCTTGTAGATATTCATACCCCACCCAATAAAACCTGGAACAAGCAATCCAAGAATTACTGCAACCGCGATTACCAATTCAATTAGCGTGAATCCTCTATTCATTTTGACTCCTTTTCATTAAGATAATCTTGCAATTCTTTTTCTGAGTCTTTTACCATCTGTTTAGCATCGTTGATGTTGCGAACAAGAAACACTACATTTTCTATCTCGTTTTCTAAATCTGCTCGGGCAACAATTTCTTTGGCTTTCTTGACTATCTCTTCCTTTTTCATCTCTCCACCTCTTTATCCTCGGTCATCTACTTTGACTGGTTTTTCTATCCGAATACTATACTTCTTTATCACTTCCTGCTTTTCCTCTTCGCTCTTGGCGTCCACAAGTTCGACTATGATCTGATTCCTCAACTGGATGTGGCCCACGGCTACTATGTCGAGTTTCTTGTATTTCTTGGTGGAGACACAACCGGCCAGCATCAATGCCAGTAATACAATTAGTAACTTCTTCATTATTTATCACCTCCTTTTACAAAATCTTCACTAATTCATCTACCAAATCAATAAACTTCTTGAGACTGTTTAAGTCAAGAAATTTTTTGTCTTTCAACAGACGAGCAATTTTGAATGCCTGCTCAATCTTACTCTTCTCATAATGGACGTTAGGATAATAATATGGTTGCCACCAATCATGATAATACTGTTGCACATCAGGATATGGAATAACAGAATTCCCGGCTCGCCAATCTGTAGCAGTTCCATCAGAAGTTCCACAACCCCAATCAATCGTGCCACCTTCATAAAGCGCCAATGCACTTGCTTCATTCATCTTTAATCACCTCTTCTTAAAATACTTTTCTAATTACTCTTTTTTCACAATCCACATTGTATTTCTGAGCATCCACCAACTTATACTTTTTCCGTAGCCTTTTCCAAATATCACATTGTTCTTTCTCCACCGTTGTTAACAAGGTTAAAACACCTATTCGTGCATACCCACATTGTTTCATAATCTCTGCTTCATCAACAGTTACCTTAGCAACAACTTCTCCTCTCTTCTTCTCCATCTTTAATCACCTCCTTACATCCCTATTATCTTCGGTTCTTTCTTCTTTGTCAGACTGTCCCTGACTTTCTTTCTTATCAGTTCTTCAGTAGTTGGAATATGGTGTTTCGGTGGAGCAGTAGGAGTTTCGGGTCGAGACATCACTACATACCTAAACTCGTCTCCTGCGTGATCCTCACCTGTCTTATCCACATCTCCTTGCTTAGTCTTGGAGAATACCAAGTCGGGGAAGGTTCTGATAAACTCAACGCAGTTCCTTGTGGCTCCGAACTTGGCCGTTACTTGCCCGTGCTGGTCCTTGTGGGGTTTTAGGTATTCCCTGCATCTTCCCCAACCCACTGCCCGGTTGTTGTCTCCCTGCATTAAGACGACCTTGCTAACCCCCCAGGCTTCGTTGAATATCCTCTGCATAGTCTCGGCACCTGATTCTCCTATCAGACTCTCTTTATGATGTGCCCTGTCGTTCCATATCGCAGGGTCAGAGACTATGTAATCTACGTCTTCCGGGCTAGAAGTCATCTCCACGATTTTCTTGGCTAATGCGGTATAAGTAAGCCCTGTTTCATAGAGTTCGTTGTACCTGGTGAGTTTCCCGTCTATGCCTATCTTGTACCACCCCACGCTTGAGGGCTTTTCGTATCCGTAGTCTACGCCTATTATCTCGTTACATTGCCCCTTGGTTATAGGACATTCGCCGTGTATAGTCCTGTCCCACTCGTTGAAGAACTGACCGGCGAACCGGTCCCAATTACCATCCTTCAACGCTGCTTTCAGATCAGGCGGTAAACCTTCAAGCGTTAAGTAATAACTTGAATCTAAATAAGGATTGTCAATCGCCAATGCCCTGACAAAATGAAACAGGTGCGCTTCCGCCTCACCGGGTTCAAATATCTTTTCAAACCATATCTTCTTGACCCATCCGTGGCCTATGCTTCCCGGGTTAGATCCCGATATGAACTTGACATCGGGTATTCCAGGCCATCTCAACCTATGTCTTAATTCGTCAAATACTGCTTTCTTGTTCTTGGTGAGTTCGTCAATGGCAACCACGGCAAACTCGGCGCTCATATACTTTGAAGGATCATCAAGGTTTCTAAAGGCTATTACTCCGCTGCCATATCCCGGGTTAATCAAGAAGCAATTACCGTATTCTTTGTGGTCTGCGTGGTGCTTTCCCAACTCCGGGGGGAACTCTTTCCTTATTTTGGATAATTGCCTATCTTTAAGACTTGGGTAATCCTCGCAAAACAGTCCAGCCACGATGTCCCTAATTTTGTACTCAGTAAAAAAATGTATCAGTAAGTAAAGCGTCTCCCATCTTAAGAAATATGACTTGCCACCACCTACTGCCCCACCATAAAGAAGAAACTTGTACTTCTTGACTGCATTGTGGGCCTCTATCTGCCTCTTTGTGGGATGCCAGAGGTCAGCCCAATCTTTACGGACTTCAGTTACCATTCTTTCCAGTCCATTATTTCTTTTCTCTCATCATTTCTTTGGCTTCTTCTTTGGTAAAACCACCCATTATCAATGAAGGAATAGTATATTGATGTCTAAAATAGTCTGAAATCATTGGTAGTGTAATTTTCTTTTTCCTCGAAACCTTACCCATACCTTACCCCCTTTTTAATCTCTCTAATGCTTCCCGATTGGGAATACAACTCCTACCATTATAATTTGTAACAAGTCCTAACGATTCTAATAAGGCAAATGCTTGCTCTCCCGCGGCCATACATAAATTATCCCATTCAGAAGGATTATCAGCCATTTGACAATGTTGGCTACACATATCCATTAAAGATTCTGCCAATAGATAGATTAGGCGTTTGTCTTTTGCTCTACTTCCGAGTTCTTTTTCCATATATTTCGTTACTCTCTGTGAAAGTGGATTCTTACCCATATCACACTACTCCTTTCTCTTTTTCGAGGGCTTAGAGAAGATTGTCGAGAGGATTTTGCCTATTTCCTTATCGCGTTCTGGGTTACTGGGAATAGTAAAGACTACTTGGTTAATTACGAGAATATCCCTTATATCAAGCAAAACCTCTAAACAAAGAGGCAAAACCAGAGCAGTAGTCATTTCATAATCTTCAACTTGTTTACTTAAACGATAGTCTTCTATTTTCTTTCTATTTCTCATCACACATCCTTACTGATATTGATAACCAGGATTTTTTGCTCTATCTCTTGTTTTTGTTGGGGACTTTCACCAATTAAGTCAAGAAATATATCAATATGTTTCGCACTACCCGCTTTCGCAAATCTTGATATAGTATTACAAACCTCAGGAAAATCACTTGCTAACATCTGCTTTCTAATTTTTATAATAGTATCTGTAAACCAAGGTGTCATTTCATAATTAAACAAAGTTCTCCTATTTTTCCCAAACATCTCTGCTAATTCTGTTTTTGTTTTATCTTTATTTTCGGGATTTGCGACGATATAAACAGCAAGTATTCTATTTGCATTCCACCACTTTGATGGCCCACATTTGGGAAATTTTGGGAAAGCCTTTTGGGGTAAATTCTTAGTCATTTAAATCTCCTTCTATAACTACTTGTTAAACTATGACATTCTTTACACAAAGTAATGCCATTATCTATATCCCACAATTCTTTACATTGGATAGCACCTTTTAATATTTTAATATTATTTTCTTTCATTATTTGAATAAAAGGTTTGATATGATGAGCCTCTAATCTTCTACCAACTTTATGGCATTCCACACAAGTAAAATTATCTCGCACAAAAATACTATGTCGCCAATGTTTGTATTCAAACAAATTATATATTTGTCTCCTGAAAGAAACAATCCCACCCCTCCAATTAGGATTACTCATTCCACATTGTCGAATTCCATACATTGGGTTATTTTTTCCTAAAACACGCTTACCCATTTCCTTTTTAAAACTTTCAGTATGCTTTCTTCCTAATGCTTTTTGCCTTATCTTTTCTTTAGTTGTTTCTGAATGAAGAACACCTATATTCCAAGGTGGTTTTATTCTTTTATATTTCCCTGTTTTCATTTCAGGTGTTCTTGTATAAACTCCTTTCGGCATCGTTCCCTCCTATAATAATTATAATAGATTGAATCGCTTTTGTCAAGACTCTTTTACAAAAACCTCTCAAGATATTTTAGGGGGTCTTTCTCCAAGACCATTTGTTGTAAGTGAAATTCCCATATTTTTAAGTCAGCTACATTTTGGGTTGCATCTTTCGCTGGTATTGGATATACTCCTTGCCCTTTTACAAATATACAATTATCCTCCCCCCAAAATGCCTTTGCGAATTGATGAGAGAAGATGATTCTATAATAGTCTTTACTTGATATCACACTTGACATATAAGATTGTAAATACCTTTTCCTCCATCCATTAAGATAACCGTATGTATCTTTATACCCATTCTTAACCGCTTTCTCAATAGCCTTCCTTAATATCTTTTCGGGTTTCATTCCTTCTCCTCTATCTTTTTCTAATAGAACAATATTCTAACAATCTCTCAAAACATTCTTTACAAATATGATATTTTGCTACTGTGCCATCCATCAATGGGGGACTTAATAATACTGCCCCGTAATCTTCTAACTCTTTTTCGCACATCACACATATAGGTTTAATCATTTCTTCTCCTTGAGGTAGTCTATGAGTTTGTTATAAACATTTACAATCTTAGCCTCATTACTTCCATCATCTAATGCAAAATAACTCAACTTCTCCGGCAGTTGCGGCTTGGGTTTGATGGGGATATCCCTACCTGGCTCTACAAATTTATGACAATCATCACATAGGGGATTCTCACACTCACAGTATTCGCTTTCTTGTTTGGGTTTAAAATCGCATTTGAGTTGTAACTTACATAGAGACGGATTGGCACGAGATATAGAACTTCCTTTATCCCCGCCATATTCACATTCTATGCAAGTTCCTTCTTCTTTCAAAGAACTTCCGCAGTCAGGGCAGAAACTAATGGGAATAATCAATTCCTCTATAAGTGTTCCTAAAAAATGCCCTGGGTTTCTTTTCCACTTTTTGCAACAGTTTTTCATCTTTTCACCTCCTTAAACTTCATCTGATCGAAGCAAATCACCGCCACCGCCCATGCCTGCCATTCGTCTCTTTTTAGCTTGTGTTCGCCATAGACGGGGTTAGGGTCCTTCTTTGTGGGGTTGGGTCCGAAGCGGTCTATCAGGGCCTGCCTGATGTTGCTATCCTTCGCACGCATGGACTGACAGAAGTGCATTTTTATCTCATGTCTTTTGATGCGTCTAAATTCTGCTTTCCAGGCTTGGCAGAATCTTCCTGTCCAGAATACCGTTTCAAAGACACTCGCTCCTACCGGCATACCTAAACTGGCTATCTGCTCTATTGCCAGAATTGGAAGTGTTGGTGCAATAAGAGAGTTCATATCGATAAAATCCTCTAACCATTCAAGCAAATCCTCGTTTGGCATGATGCCCTTATTGAGGATATTCTTCCCATTCCAGACTACAAAAGCGCTTTGCTCGGATCCCGGGTCAATCGCTACTACTATCATTTCCTTACCTCCCATTCTTTTCCTGTCCATATTTTATTATATTTCTCTTTCATTACAAAGGCTAACCAAAGTTGTTCCATTGAGGTAGATTGTTTAAATAGTTCTCTTAAATCTGTAAAATTATGAAAAGCACAAAGTAAATTACTAACATCAAAATTGTATCCAATTATTTTATCGTTACTATCCCAGGAGGGAAAATTTCTTTTTAAATAATCAAATGCTATCTTCTGCAACTGGTCTTGGCGGGGGAGCCAAATAACTTCTTTATAATGTCTTTGTTCATTAGATAACCCTGTTATCGCTGAAAGGATATTCTTTTTTCCAAAAATCCATCCTCTAACTATGCTAAAATGATTATTCTTATTAGGTCTTTTTCTTCTAATTGAACTTTCTGACCAAACATATAAATCTCCATAGGCTGGTTTCCACTCTTTCTGTATCTCTTCCGCCTTCTCGCACATCTTTATGTATTCTTTTGAAGTGTCCATCACACCCTTCTCCTCTCAATGGCAGGGCGGACAGCATAACTGCCTCGACCCTGCCATGTTCTCTCTCTCTACTGTGTGGTCTTGTCCGCTACCCAAACCAAAGGTCTCAAACTCTTTCTAACTACCGCCTTAATCACTTCTTTGTCAGAGATGTAATCGGCAATCTTGGGACCATGCTGATAATAAAACTTGACGAAAGTCCTACCGGCTCCGTTGGTCAAAAGGTGCTCGTCTCTGAAAGCGGAGAGAGTCTTTACCTCCTCTGCCATCGGTGTTTCATAACAAGCGGTGGCAATAACACACGGGCTACTACTCCAACTGTGTCCATCATCTCCCTCGGCTACCCTATCTGGTTCCACTCTACAACCAGTTTCGGAAGTCTTCCCAAAGTTAATTTGGAGAAAACTGAAATCGGCCAAGTCGACCCTACCGTTCCCAGTGATGTCAGCATGCTCAGTGAACACTCCACACGGCGTGTTGCCATCAACTACTCCGTCGCCATCGCTGTCATAGAGTGTACTCATCAAAGCCTGAAAGATGTCGTAATCTTTCAAGTCAATGACGTCATCGTCGTTCAGGTTGCCGCCTATCAGTTGGTTCTCTCCGGTGAAGTTTGCCACATACTGCCCGCTAATCTCATCCCAATAGAACGAATCATCTACCTGTCGTAAGGTATGAAGTTTGTTTCTGGCTGCGATGCAATGGTAATTTCTGTTTGGCACAGTGATTATGCCTACGCCAATTTCAGGTGAAAAAATCCCACCAAAATGGATATTGACAGAAACCTCAACAGGGTCGTGGCCTTCGGCGAGCAACTCAAAGGTAATACATTGGTCCAAGCCGTTGGGATTAAAATCAATCTTTCCCTGGAGTTCTACTGTAACCTTTACCTGGTCTGCAAACGATACAGCGCTGACAAACATCAAGACCATAATCAATAGTAATGTTTTCTTCATTTTATTCACCTCCTTTTTATTTAAATTTGTTTTTACCACTTTATATCACCTCCTATTTATTTTATTATATACCTCTTTCTTAATCATCGTAATTGCCTCTACTAATCTCTTTCGTAATGGCTCATATTCTTCTGCGGCTGAGTTCCATAATGCCCCACCACACCAACTCTGAACATCTTTTACTAACTGTAGGCACTCTTCAAGTAGGGTTCTCATTATATACCTCCCTCCGCCGCCTTTATTGACACATTATTATTTTCCAACAATCATCACAAATTATAGCCATTTCACAAGGATTTAGACCAAGTTTATTAGAAGCATTTTTAATCCCAAAATATTGCTCGGTTTCTTTATTGGCTTCTTCGTCTGTCCATTCTTTTTTATATTCTTTACCACATCTTTCACATCTATACGTATTACTCACTCCAACTCCTTCAAAATTTTAGTCAAGTCCTCATATTTCTCTTGAAAAGTAAACGGCAAGTCTGCTTTCCTCGTAATTGCTTCCCACCGATGCCTTTTAACAAAGTCATACTTTACTAAATAATGTTCTTTTAGGAATATAGAAAATTGTATCGGAGCAGAATGCGGGCTTATTATCCTTGAAAATTTGTGATGCTGTGAACATAAATCCAGCATATTTCTCAAATCCCACCGCCATAAATAGTTTTCTTTCGGTATTAAGTGAGCCATTTCAATATGTCCCTTACACTCATCTACCTCGATAGATAAAATTTTCGCTACCGAACAAGTATTGGAACAATAATACAAGTGATATATTTTCCCAAATAGTGTATCGCACTTTCTTAACCAATAACCAGAATTAGAATTATCTTTAGCTTTTTGTAGTTTTGATTTTTTCCTTTTCTTCTTGGAAAGGGCAAAGCCCCGTGGTGTTTTGGGTAAGCGAAATAGAGAATAGTCTATCATCTCATTACTCCTTTAAAATGTGCACTCCGTCTCCCATTTCTTCTTTCCTCGCCAATCAAGACTAACCCTAACAGAATTTATATATAGTGGCATCGGTTCTTGCTCAGAATAGACTGGCATATAATACCAACTAGTTATTTTACTTACTTTACCTGTTACTTTTATCTTAACAATCCTAATCCAACCCATCTCTACCCTCCTTTCTCGCCTTATTCTTTTTTATCCCCCTCAACAAATTCTCTTCCCCGGCGGAGTGGGGTTTCCTTGGCCCGAAAAACCGGTAGAGGCGATCGAAGAGCAGGAGGAAGAACAGGAACTTACCCACCTTTCACCTCCTCCATAATCTTATCTACTGCGGTCTCAATGCCTTTGATATCCGGTTTGTTGGTTAAAGATTCGTGGCCGATGTAGATGTGCTTTTTCAAAATCTTTCTAATTATTTTTTCGGTTAGCATTGATCACCTCACAGTATTTTTTGTAAAGAAAACTATCAATAATCAATAAATTCTCTTTGGGATAATGTTGTCTAAATAGTTCTATTCTCTTTTTAGCTTCATCGTTCATCCATCCCTTGACTTCCACCCACAAGTTCCATTTGGGAAAATAGAAATCAGGCAAGTAAGAGCAATCCTCAAAGTAAAATCTCTTGGGTTCGTATTGCCACTCTATTCCTGATTGGTCGGCTAATTGGGCAACTCTTGCTTCCCAAGGAGACCTCATACAAATTCCTTTGCAATATACCCTTTTACTATGAAAAGCAGGTTTGCCATACATAAAATGATTTTTACCTCTCATCTCAGGGCGTTTCTTACCATACAAAGGGTGGTTTTTTCCAGTAAATTCAGGTCGTTTTTTACCTGCCCAATAGCCTTTTTTACCATAGTTAGGATTGTTTTCTCCCATCAATTTGTTACTTATTTTATCTCTTGTTTTTTTAGAACGCTGTTTACCTAACCAGGGACGATTTTGAGCAGATTTAGGATTATACCCTTTTTTAATATAAGGTGCTGGATGATTTTCTAAAACCCCTAAATGGTCTCCTGCTTCTTTGTTATTCTGGCCCCAAATTCGGCCATCCTTACAAATTTTCATTTTGCTCCTTTATTTCTTGATTTTTTTTATGTTCCTCAAAGATGTCGCCTCACAAATCTCCAAGCCCAAATAGTCTAATAGAAGATAAAAATCTTTTTGTGTTATTGGTTGTTTTCTCAAATCTGCACCATGAATAGCACACCATTCATCTATCTCAATTTGTCCATCCCACTTGTCATCATAGGAAATCCCCAACTTCTCACATAATTGTTTTACTGCTTTTCTTAACTGTTTGTCTTTCATCTAACCCTCCTTTATTTTTTTATCTTTTTATCTTTTAAACTTCCCCAGAAAGCCGCCAAAGGCATCGTGGATCGATTAGATGCTTCAAAGGCTTTCTTAATTTTCGCCTCGCCATATCGTTTAAAAGTTTTGAGTGCTAAGGTGGACATATTTTTACCTACATTAACCCGCTGCAAGTAGTCTTTAAGGTCTTTATATACTTTATTAGATATATATAGCTGTTGTTCTTTATGTTTATATTTAGTTAAGTTACCTTTAGTTCTCTTAGTGGGTATTTGTTCCGCCTGTGCGGAAGTTAGTTCCGATTTAGCGGAAGTTAGTTCCGCTGGAGTAGAAACATCTATCCATTTCATCTCGATAAGCACCTTTAAAGCGTGTTCTACTAACTGTATTTTATTACTCAAATTGATACTTTTTGCAATTTCTTCTACTGTGGCAGGTTCTTCTTTGTGATTAAGTAGTTTACCCCTATTTTTAGGCTTTTCACTTGTTGTTTTTTCCAGTAACAAACACCATATTGCAAATACTTCCAGGCCTCTTTTTTGTTCTAAAAGCACTTGCAAACCATCCCCCTTCTGCTTTACTGGTAACTTTACAAAGGAAGCATGTTTTAATTCTCCGCCTGACTTATCATAAGGCCGATATAGTTCATCATAATTTGTTATTTTATACATTCCTTTTGGCATTCACTTCTCCTCTCTTGTCCGACCCGGGCTGGCAGGGATACCCATTCGCCACCAGCCCCTTGGCCGTCATTTACCAACCCTTACCAATGTTTTACCCTTTACAGTCTCTACCTTATCTCCGACAAGATATAAACCATCTTTATACTCCACTACCAGTTGGTTATCTATTTCCTCAAAACAGGTGAAACTTCCTACTAATGATCCCACTATAAAAAAGAGAAAACCAACTACCAAAATGCAAATCCCCATCCTCACTCTATCTACCCAGTCCATTCTTATCACCCCCTTTATATCCCCTCTATCGGCAACTGCTCGTCAAACTGTCTCGCAAAGGCAAGTTTCTGAGGTTTTACCAGACAAAATATCATCTTCGCACGCTTGCCTATTTTCTCAATATACTCCCTTGTCGGTTCCCTGTCTTCTTCGCTTACCGGGAGCCAGTATCCTCTCGCATCCGATACAATTAAATGCTTCTTGCGTAACTCCCTGATGATTCTCCGCACTACCACTTTCTGGCTGGATATATGAACATCCGGGGTGAAAATATGGTAGGCAATTTGTCCATCGGTTTGAGGATGGTTGTGTCCCAGGCCGAATTTCGTAAGGTAATACAGCACTTCCGCCTTGAGATTCCGGGGACTTCTCCCCCTTTTCTCTTCAAAGATTTCAGATCCGATGTTCATGGTAGGCCTCCTTTTTTGGTGGGGGATGGGAAAGTATTGTAGGAATCGAACCTACCTGTCCCACGACTCACTCGCCACAGCCCCCATAAATATCGCTATTTCTTAAACTCTTTCTGTGCCCTGTAGATGTCTTCGCACACTTTAAGAAACTGGTCGAACTCTTTTAGGTCCTTGAACTCGTTGGCATGTGCTTTACCAAAGCCCTTCAATGTTCCATAATAATTCTTCTCTCCAATAGCCTTCTTTGCCTTGGCTGCCCTTTCTAAGCGAAGTTTATAACCATTTACTGGTTTTTCCTCTTTCTTCTCTTCCTCCTTGACCTTTTCGGTAGGGACTTCAATGACATCAGGGTACTTGCCTGAAAGGTCTATCTCCTCAAAGACAGGCAGGTTGATTGCATAGGCTCTCTTTAATGCCCTACCCGTTGCTCTGGTCCTGGCCATAGCCCGGATGTCCTTAGGCTTCTTCCCAAATAGGTTAACAGTAGTCTCATCAGCCTCGCCGAACTCCACAAAGGGCCGGCTACATCCCTTTTTCCACAACTCGCAGCACCAATACTCCACTTCATCAGGAACATTGGATAGTTTCCGTTCCTCTTGCGTCGCTGGACGTAATACCATCCCATCAGGCTCGTTCCCTTTGTCCCGATTGGCAATCTTTACCATACCTCCAACCTCAATATAAGGATTGCCTCCCAAGACCACGATTTCTTTCAAGAGCGGATCTAAACCATACGCTTTACAGATGTGATTTAGCATAGCCTGCTCATTCGCCGTCAACTTACCGCTCCATAGTGCCTTGGCTATCTCTTGGCTCTTTTTAGCTATTGCTTCCCGGTTAGCCCCCGGTTGCATCCGCAAACTAGGAGCCCTGGGAACTGCTACTTCTTTCCACCCCTCTTTTTTCTTTTCCTTCATCTTTTTTTACCCCCTTTTTTGGTAATCTTAATCCCAACTTGAATCTGGGCTTTTTTTAGTATTCCCGATGGAATTTTCCAACCAAATTCTTTCTCACATAGATCGGCATAACCGCACCATCGATGACTGCATAGGTTGTGATCCCTTCTTGGAAGGAATATCCTGTTATCAATGGCATCTTTGATATAAGCGATATACTTTAATATCCCCTGCTTCTGTTCTGGAGTCACGATAATCTCAAGTTGTTGGGTCTGGGGAACCTTTGTCTTAATTGCGGTATCAAACCTGAACTTGCTCTTTCCGGGTTGGGGCAGAGTATAAATAACAGGTTGTAATTCCTTCTGAGGTCTATCCTCTGGCCACGCCTTACTTGCTGTCTTGTTGTCCACGATAAAACCATTCTCATCCTCTAAGTCCTGATAACCCAGGATATCGTAGTCTACATTCTCAAAGGAAATGACTATCTTCTTCTGGACTGAACCTTCTTTGGGCTGAACCCTGGAGCAGATCTCCTTGTGGAAGATATCAATACATTTAATCCCCAAGTCTTTCAATTCCCCGGGTTTCTCATCAGGCAAGAATAAAGTATTACCCTTTCCCTTGTCCCATTCGGCAGAGAAGACCTCTTCTACCTGTTTTACTGGCAGATCCTTCCGCTCTTTTTCCTTATGCTTGTAATTCTCATCTATGCCCCTGCCAAAGGAACTACCGAAGGTAAGGGCAGCACCTGGAGGTTTCTTAATCCTGCACTTATATCGGCAGTAATACTGGAAAGGACACCGGGTATACATTCCGATTTGCGTGGGTGAAAGGAATGGTTTTCTATCCATTTATCTACTCCTCCTTGTCTTCCTTAATCTCTGTCATCTTTCTCACCTCTCTTCTTTTTCTTTATTTGCTTTAGTGGGGTCTCTATAAGTTTTCTGACTGTGGGTGTCTTGACTATATACACTTTACTTACGGAGACTATGGCTATCAGATCTCCTTCGAATCCCTCTCCATCCTTCCTTAGCCATTGCTCTGCCCGGGCTGTGTTCTGGAAAACAGGCGTATCGTGTGCTATGGTCAGAAGTGTAGTCCCATCTTCCGGCTGGTTGGCTGCTACTCGCGCTATTTGAAACTTCATTCCTTATCACCTCCTTTTTTTGTCATTTTTTTACCTCCTTTAGTTCTACTAATTTATATATTTTACCCCCTCTACCCAACAGTTTCTTACGCCTTTGTTTTGCTTGAAAAAGTGTCAAAAGGTCAACTGAATCATTCCAATCACTATCAGTTTCTGCTCGCCCATAAACACATTGGCCTTCGCCTCGATACCCAACTAAATAATTATGTTTTCTCATCTCATTCTTCCTTTAACTTCCATTTTGTGTAGTTCCTTAAGAATTTTCCACGCCTTGTCTTTAATATATATTAACCCGCTTAAACTCCACCTTTCCATTATTATCTTATTAAGGGAGCCAAAAGGATAGTTTTTAACAGGGATTAGTCCTGCATACACAAAAGCCATATTGTCTCTCGTTATCTTCATCTACCCTCCTTTAAAATAGAGTGCCCCTACCTTTGGATATATTTTCGTGAGCAGTAAGCCATTGATGATTTTCTGGGGCAAACGCTTTTTTAATTTCTTCTGGATTATTAAAATCAAAACTGCATAATGGAATTATGTGGTCTATGTGATAGTTTTCTCTGGGTTGTGGAAATGGTTTTAAATGCTCTATAATTGCTTCCCAATCAATTCCATATTTTTTTGAGGGCATTATTTTGCCTATTTTGGAATATAATATAAATGCTTTACGGAATCTACTTGTTAGTCTGCGAATGAGATTATATGTTGCATCGCTTGAATATTTTATCTTTAGACGCTCATTTCGTTTTTTCTTTACTTCTGTTCTTTGCCCATATTCTTTATAATATCCTGTTCTATCTTTTCCTGCCCTTGCCTTTACTTCAGGCCTCTGTCTATATTCTTTTTTATATTCTCTTTGTTTTGCCTTGACTTCTGGTCTTTGACACCTTTGTTTGTCGTAATGTTTTCGACATAATCCTTTTCCATAATGTTTCTCATTGCAATCACTAAGTTTACATATTTTTGCTGACATTTTAGTTTCCTTATATAAAGGTGCCCCATCGGCCTGCAAGGCAACCTCCTTGGAGGGAGGCAAGACAACCAAACGGTTCTTGCGATGGGGCATAAAAATACCGCTTGGCTTTTTCTTGTCTTTTATGCTTCTTGCAGGACTTTTCATTATTTACCTCTTCGTCGGTATTATCTACATACTACCACATCAAAAAGGCATTGTCAAGACATTTCTTTAATTTTCTTTCCATGCAATAAAACCTCCAACTCTCACCCCCCAAAACATCACCTGGCGTTTCCACAAAGGGACTTTCAAAATCTTCATCGCATCCAAAAATATCTTGTCAGATTTCCAACGAGTGAGTGTCTGGGTGGCGTAAAGATAGTCGTGTAGTAAAGCAGCCGGACCATATCGCCCAGCGGGATGACCTATAAAAGACCAGAGTACTTTAGGCATGCTGGCAAAATCGAAAAGGAAATTAGGCGGGATTTTGATTATCTTTCCTTTGTCAGGATGGTATTCAAAAGGTTCTATCAGTTCCCACATCCGCCCGTTGATATGCCTGACGATAAGAGGCAAAGGAAAGTATTTATTTTTCATTTCTCAAGCCTCTCTATATTGACAGGAGGTTGGCTTTTTATTTCTTTATCTCCCGCCTTAAAACTTCCCCAACCTATAAAAAGACCTCTGTCTTGGTTGTCTTTAGTATAAAGTTTCCCATACCCGCACCCACTACAGAATATCATAACAAGGCCTATGAGGAGAGCGGCAATGATGACCCAACCCAGAATTTCTTTCTCTGCCTGGTTCATTTATCTGACCCAACATTGCACGTGAAAATGATGTGTGCTTCCTTTGACTCTATGATAAATGATGGTGTGGTATTCTGGTCTGCGAAAGTCATAGATATATTTACTGTTTACGCAGTGCAGTATAGAAGCAATCTCCTTACCAGTATAATATCTAATAAGTCTCTTCCACCCCACATATTCTACCCGGACATCAGCCCCTCTCCCATAGCCATGCACTCCCTTATCGTTTTTTCTAATGAGGGAAGTAATGATGATTTCTTTCCCGAAACGTTTCTGTGAGTAGCAATCCAAATCACACAATATCAATCGGAGTTTGGGATAAATCTGGAAGAACTGGTCTTTAAGTTTGGGAACTTTAAATTTCACTTCCTATCCTTTAATCACTTTGACTATCAGACCCAAAATAATGCTCAACAAAAGCAAGTCTACCGCCCAATGGTGTTTCAGATGGTTACGCATGCCTTCTTTGAGGTTGCTGATCTCTGCGTAAACCCAACCCTGAAATGCTCCCTTGGGTTTGAAATCGTCGTTTGCCATGTTCTTTCTCCTTTTGCTCTTTCGCCTTTAGATAGGCCTCTTTTATTATTGAAAATCTGTTTGTCTTTAAAATGGGACCCTCTTCTCTGGTTTTCCTTTTCTTTCAGTATAAAACAGAAATTCTTTAATATCTGTCTCGCCTTTAAGGTAACGAGTCAAATCTTTCCAAGCCAGACTTCCGGGAATAAACGCTTTATACGAGAACCTTATTTGACTTATCGCCGCTTTCCTTTCTCTTTCAGTTCTCGCCACTATCAACTTATAAACCCCTAATGCTATCTGCCCTTGTGGTGACAGATAAACCGGTGCCGGACCCCAAAGAAATACAAATTTTCTATAATCCAATCCGGTGGCTTTCCTTAATCCTTCAAAAATCCCATATAAAATGATTGTTCCTTTCAGCCAGTTTATCCTATCGCTCGGTTTTATGATTTTGCCTCTGCTCGTTATTCCGCTTATCATCCTCGACAATGCTTCTCTCTGGTGCTTAAAGAAGAAATTTTGCCACCAACTTTGCAGGCTCATCAACCCTCTTTTGGCATATCCTCGGAAAACCCACGGCATATCGGTAGAAAAGTATAACCACTGAGTTAGACTTCCGGATTCTACTGCTTCGGCTATGACATCATCCTTGTTCCATAAAAGAGATTCTAAGGGTTTGTTGTATTTTTTAGAATACTTTACTGCATGTTTGTATAGTCTTGATTGGGGATTTTGAGAAAGTTTGACCATCTCTTGTCCGTAATAATATCCTACCTTCATCGCCACGTCCACATTGCTTAAGTAGTTTATACCTGCATGGGATTTCTGATAGGGCAACATTCCTGCAAATTCTACTTTCAGTAGTCCTTCGGGAATATCCTCGTATCTGCGAGACAGTTTATAAAAAGTAGTATCACGAATTTCCTGCATAACTTTTTTGGGGGTGGGCCAGAACTGTGCTCTTAAATAATGTTTAATTGGATATAAATTTAATGTTAAAAGTTTTTGTGTTATAGCGTTTCTTATCGCTAATTTAGGTCTTCCCCAAATAGTCGCACCGAACACCAATCGCCGGCCTAAACTGGAAAGAGAACGAATGGGATTGGTAATTATTCTGTTCATAGGTCTTAAGAATTTATTGATTATATCAGTAGGTTTTTCCAAGTTAGCATTTATCATCCGATCCAATTCGGTGGGGTATTTAAATACGTCGTATCGCATAAATTCATCTATAGTCTCTCTGGTTCCTTTGGGTATTTTATCGCCCAAAGCGTTTAATTGCGCCCTCATCACACTATAAGGTTCTGACAAGTAAATGTCTCTCAAGTCATATTTGACCAACGCTTTCATCAAAGCGGTTATATCTCTTGAAAAGAACACGTTGAGTTCTTGTTTGACCCTGCGTTCCATCGCCGTGGGGTTATATATTTTGGCGGGCATATTTCTTCCTAACCAATACTTAACATCTTCGGGGAAAGGATATTTTTTCTGAACTATTTGACGAGCCATTTCATCCAAGAAGTGAGGGACATAGGCTCCGATATCTTTTATCGGTTCTAATCCCAATTTTACTCTAACTACATTTGTCCGTTCTAATAAATTCTTGGTAAGACCTCTTAATTCTGTAAACATTTTGGCATCTTGTCCAGCCAAGAAATCTGGTGTTTCTTTATAAGTATCTAATAAATTCCTTATTTTTGCTTGTGGTGTAGTGGGTCTTCTGAATACTTTATAAGCGATTCTTTCTTTTAATGTCGCTTGTTTTTTTAGCGTTGTTCCTATTCTATCAAGCCATCTGTTCCAGTTTTGCTTTTCAATGTTCATCTGTTCAAAAGCATCTATGGTAGGTTTGACTATTGGTTCAGAACCAAGTAACCTTAAATAGTATTTTTTAGGAGTGCCGAATTTCGCTAACCCCGGTTGTTTAAACTGCATTTCAAAAAACTCTTTGGGAACTATCTTTGTGGAAATGGGAATAATGGGTGGTTCCCAGGGTCGCCTTTGAACCACTTGCTGAATGGCATTTATGAAATCATCCGCTTCTTCTCTCGTCATATCCCGTATAGATGATTTACCTGTCATTCCTTTGGCAAGTCGTCTGTATCTGCTGAACGATATTTTGCCGGTTGGGGTCGTAACAATCAACTTTAGTTTGCGTGCCAATATATGCGCCGATGCTTTTTGTGCTTGGGTTGCTGGTTGTTTACCTACCATTTCTAATTTTTCAGCAGGAGTCCATTTTTTTTCTGGCATTGCTTTTGGCTTTCCCACTAATTGGAAAGGTTCTATTTTTTCTAATAAACTCTTTTGTATAGGCTCAAAAACCCTCACAGCCTTACGAGGTTCGCCCACAGGGGGTTTTAGTGCTTTTTCTGGGGTAATGGTGGGTTTGAGAATTTGAGGGGCTTTAAGGGCTTGGTTGTAGAAGTCTTGGAATGGGTCGTTTATCATAGTTTTACCTACTGACCCTTCAATAAAGTATGGTTCACCTTTTTTGATTGTTCTATATTTTGCAAATGAGTCTACAACTTTCTTAAATTGTTCTGGTGTTTTTCGCAACGATTCTCGAAACTTCTCAGCCGTCTTATACTTCCTCGCCTCTCTTGCCAATGGTTCAAGTTCTTCGGGGATTGCGGGTTTGACTTCTACTGGGGGCTTAACTTCAGGCTTGGGAGGAGTGGGTTTAATCGGCCATTCGCCGGTTCTTTTCCAGTATTCTATCTTGTTGGCCAAAGCGAGTTGTCCTTCTATGCCTTCTACAGGCAATTTCTCTATGGGGGGTTTTGTTGGGAGGACTGTCGGGGGTTTTGGAACTGGAGCAAATGGCCTGACAGGGGGTTCGGTGGGGACTAATGCTTTGGTGGGTGCTTTTGGAGTGGGAATTGTTGGTTTGATGGGTAATTTTAATGGAACTTTAGGCGGACCGACTACTTCTATAGACTTGAGATGTTTGATTAGTCTTCTCAATTCACTTGATTTAATACCCTTCAACTCTGTTTTAGCAACCGCCATTTGTCGGCCAATGAAATTTTTAGCCAAATTTTGACCAACTTTTTCTGCCACTTTAGGGGATATTTCTGGATGATAAGTAGTAAAAATGTCCTTACCTCTTTTTCCTGCAAGTTTGATTGCTTTGTTGTATAAAGCCGCTTTATTAGCGGCGGGTATTCTTATAAGATTATGGGCAAAAATTAAAGGGTCAGTTCCATAGGTTTCATAATAGACTTCGGTGAGGGCTCTTGCAAAACGATTAGCAGTGGCCAGTTTCCCTGGTTCTAAAGTCTTTTCCCAACCCATTCTTTTAAGGATGTTACTGCTTAATTTCTGCGGGTCTTCTTGTAATCGCCAACCTCTCTGTATCGCTTTGGGAACTTCGGGAAAAGACACCTGTGCTTTTTCCACTCCCGCCAATACTGCTTGTTGTGTCCTGCCCCAAGTTCTTAAAGCCCAAGGCAAAGGTCCACCTTCTTCCCTGTGTTTCCTCGCCGCTATATCGAGAAATCTTTCGGGTTCTCTGGCTCTGGCGAATGGAGATAACCGGGCAGGTTCTTCAATGGACAGAGTTGGGGGTGGGGTGTCACCCCATAGTTCTTCAGTGGTCTGGGGTTTATCTCCCCATATTTCTTCTGTGGTTCGGGGCTTGATTGCGATGGGTTCTGCTGTAATGTGTGCTTCTTTCCCCCATAGTTCTTCAGTGGTCTGGGCCTTTACCATTTCTTACCTCGTTGATGGAAGCCATTTGTCATTACCGACATATTCCATCATAGTTCCATCTCTGGCCATCTTCATTTCGCCTTTTCGATAACCGTATTTATCGGCTTTTACTCTTGTTTCCCAGATTTTAAGCTCCTCTGGTTTTACTCTCTCCTCAATCTTTTCCACTTCTCCTCTCGCTGCGAAGGCTAATCCTTCTCTGGCTGGCGCCATTGCTTCTTTGATGGCAACCCGACGACCCAATCCGCTTTCGTCAATAAATAGTTCGTCAAATCCATATTGTTTGGCCATTCTGTTGTATTGATTAAGACGACTTCTTGCCTTTGCTGCTTCTTTTTTACTCAAACCCTCACCAATAGCAAAAGTGTCTTGGAAGGATTTTACAAACTGTTTTTCCCCCCACGATGGCGTAACGGCTTTTGGGGGTTTTACCTTCTCCAGTATCCGTTCTCCTTCCCTCCCATATCCTACTTGATATCCTGAGGGTAGTTTTGCTCCGGTGAATGTTCTCGCTGGTGCTCGTTCTGCTCGTTCTGCAAAAAACTCACCCGATCTTCTTGCCTCCATCTCTTCTCCAAACAGTTCTCTTTGCTGCCTCAATCTTGCCCCTGCTATGTCTCTCTGAAGTCCGTACTGTTGCGCCCGAGCCGCTCTCTGCATTTCAGTGGCCCTTTGTTGGGCTGCTATCCTCCGTTGAGCAAGAGCAAATTGTCTTTCCATCTGCTCCCGTTGCATAATTTCCTGACGACGCCTAGCCTCATCTAATAGGACCTCTCCAGGTGATAATGCCAATCGTGTGGGTGGTATTCCGAACTGTCCTCGCTCACCTTCGAGATAACTCAGTACTCGTCTAATGAAATTCATACCATACCCCCTCTATCCCTGCTGATATGGGTAAGGTGACTGGAATGGTGTCGTTCCTCCCCCATATTGAGGAACTGCGGAGATGGTCTGCCCGTAGAGTTGAGCAAGACTTCTTCCCGTTTGTCCATAAATACCAGCAAGACCCATTGCTCTTTGGGTGCCTAATCCTGCCATAGCCTGTCCGTATTGTGCCTGCTGACCCATCAATGCCATCAGGTCCTGTCTTCGTCTTAAAGTTCTTTCTAAAGCAATTTTTTGTCTCATGCCGCCCATTTGTCCTATTTGAGATTGCATAGCTTGTTGCATCGCTCCTCGTCTAAAACCTCCGGGGGCATATTGCTCCTGCATCCCTCTCATAAGTGCTTGAGTTCCTGCCTCAACAGGCGTCCTGCCCGCTTCAAATATCTGACCTGCCTCCGCCGCCCCGATAGTCTCTGGTTGAGCCTGCAGAGCCTGTATTTGCTGTTGCCAAGGTTGCATAGCAGCCATCGATTGCTGCTGTTGTGTCTGCCAGGCCGCCATTGCTTGCTGTTGCGCCATCCTTATCCCTGCCAATGCTCTTGCTCTGTCTGCCGCCGCTCTCTGCTGAGTTGCCTGCATCGCTGCGGTGGCTCTGCTTCGTTGTTGTTGTGCCTGTTGCTGTGCCTGTTGCTGCCTGGTCCATTCGCCCATCTGTGCCAATCTTGCTCGGTCTCTTTCTGCCTGTCGTCTCTCATAAGCCCGTCGTCCCAAATACCCCCGCTCGTCATTGAGATAACTCAACGCTCGTTTAATGAAATTCATTGCTCTCCTCCTTTTCAGTATTCTTTTTCTATGATTACCCGACCAAATTGAACTGCCTTTTGGTCATCTTCAGTTGTTCTGATACCCATATTAAGATAATAAATTGTATAATCAGGTAGGTTGTCTCCAGCATCATGAGTAGTTTTCAAAACACCATTGATATAAAATTTACAATCAACTCCCGGAGTAAGAACCGCTTTCAATCTGGTAAATTGAGTTCCCCCCGCTAAATCCACTGTGGTGTCAGTGTCAGTATTGGCAGCCCCGTCGCCAGTACGAGAAAAAATGTCCGCATCGATAATCGCAAAACCGAAACAATCATTAGTTGCCGTAGGAGGGAAGTTAGTTGATCGAGTTAAAAACACATTGATCGATTGTTCTGTGGTGTCAGTTGCGTAATAAATAATCCATTCAACTGTTACCCTTGCCGATGGAAGTATCCCACGCCACTCAGTGCGACTATATATATATGTATCATTGTTAGTTAGGTTTCCTGATACACATTCAATAAGACTACCCTCTACTGTTAATGTGCCAGCGCCATCAGTTATAGTATTATATCCATCCAAACTATTCCAATTAATGAAATCTACAAAACTGTCAAAAACACTGTAGCCAGCAATTACTTTATCATCAATATACTTCTTGATTGACTGTTGCGTAGCGAGCATGGTGGCAGAATCACTCACCATGTTATCTTCATCTTTTACATCGCTAATATTGGCGGTAGAGGGGAAATCTATACTACTCCCGTTCATGTCTAAATCGCCGCCGAGTTGTGGGGATGTATCGGTCACAAGTTCCTTGATGTATCCCTCAGCACCAATGTAAGTGGAAACCCGGGCCATGGTACTTTTTCTATTCGTCCCGGCAGCCCCATCGTCAACGAGGATAAGGTCAGCGTCTACGAGAGCGGCTCCTATGTCATCTCCCCCATCAAGGTCAATGTAATCTATATCGCCGTCCCACGTATTATCGTCTACATATTTCTTGGTGGCGGGTTCGTAATCTGCATCTGGTGTGAAAGCGGTGGTGTTCTCTTTGTATAAATAAGATGTGTTGTGGTCGGGGTCAGTCAACCCACCCAAAGAACCGTGGTCGGTGGCAAGCGTAGAAATGAATACATCTGTCCAAGGATACAAAATGGTGAGAGTATTAGTACCCTGTTGGCAGATAATTTTTGCGATGAGGGAACAATACTCGGTGACAATATTGGGACTTATTCCAGGGGCAGACGATTCTTCGGCTTGATTAGCCTTGTAATCTCCTTGCCCATAGAGCACGTGGAAGTGTTTACCATCCACTTCCATATAAACCCAATGAACGCCATATCTATTTGAGGTCAGACTTGCCAACCCACTGGTAATATCATTATATTGTGTATTGCTAATAGCGGTAACACCCAGTACCTCCGTCCACGTAGAGCCACTATCCGTAGTATACCAGTAAGTGAATGAATCCAAGTCATAGTTCTCACCGCTTACAAATATATCACTGTCGAGGGTAAGTTGTCCACTATCCACAAAAGCAGTTACATCTGCATAGGTATCATCCGTAGTATTGTGGACTGTTTTACCTACATCAGTAGTGGCAAAACCACCATCAGCATCATGTAGTGTGTTTGCCTCGGTATCATCGGCTGTCCCAGAATTGGGGGTGTCAAAGGGAGAGGTGTTGTGCCTACTCATCCCCTCATAAAGAACGCCAGGTGTAATACCAAGGTTCCTGGTCCCGATAGACGAAGTTACGACACCGCTGGCACGGTGAACGGGAACTTCTTCCCTATGATGCATATCAACTCTATTTACCCGCCCTATACCGATAGTTTCAGTTTGGTGGAAATGAGATGTGTTACCATCCCGAAAGGCTATGCCGATATGAATGTGGTCTTGCTTAAAACCATGCGTTGTTATATTAGTTGCTACTACTATTTGTGGAGTGCCTCCATTGTAGTCCACATAAATATGATTGGTAATCATATTCGTTAGAGACACGTTATTATTGGTAGAGAAATCAAAGAACTTACCTACCGCCGTATCAGAGTCAGTAGCCTTTGCCCACGCAGTACCAGAGGCAATGGAAACTGTACCATCACCATTATC
>SDBT01001854.1_pt1 | contig 37870 bp, 26 predicted proteins | sample 2277101 | NCBI WGS metagenome assembly SDBT01 (sample SAMN10404973, study PRJNA504765) | marine sediment metagenome | isolation source: marine sediment core GS10_PC15, 103 cmbsf | place: Arctic Ocean: Southern Knipovich Ridge | collected 2010 | reverse complement strand
TACACGTTGGCCTCCTTGCCGCCCTTGACCCGATACAGCACGTCCGTGAGTAGGCCGTCGTCGTAGAACTCCTGCAGCGAGTTCAGCACCCACGCCTGCTCCTGCTCCGTCCCGGCGAAGACCGGATCGAATTCTTCAGCCGCTACATTGTCAGCTTCCGGCATATGCCTGTCCTCTTGTCGAAATCAGTTGTTCTAGTCTTCTCGATCGTTCTTCTTTGCGGCGTTGAGTCATTGCAGGCCGAGGCCTGTCCCTTGGGGGCAACTGTCCCGCTGAACGGCAGACTCGTGCTCTGGCGGGGCAGTTGCGCCGCCCTGCATGTGGTCACGCCTTGGGGGAGGTGGGGAAAAGAAAAAAGGCCGGTCCCGGAGGATCGGCCTAGAGAAAAGTCGCTAGTGGCGGCTACTCAGGTCCGCGTCCACCGGAGGCGTGACGTTGTGGGTGATTGTATGTGCGGTTCATCTCACGCCTCCTTTCTGCGGCCGGGCCGCGCCGAAGGTGCTTTGCCTATGTCTGTGCATGATTGTATGGGCAATCCGTCCGCGTGCAACCGCAAAGTTCCCGGTTGGCGCACACGACGGCGGCCCTGCGGGCGGGGCTACTTCTCCCGCTCGCGCGGCCGGAAGATCAGCCGGATGGGCACCTCGGCGAACGGCAGGTGCTGGCGGAGTTGATTGAGCAGGTACCGCTGATACGTCCGATCGAACGACTCGATGTTGTTGACGAAGCAGGCGATGGTCGGCGGGGCGGTGGCGACCTGCGTGGCGTAGTAGATCTTCCCGGGCAGGTGGCTGCGGCGGCCCAGCCGGGGGGCGTGACGCTTGATGAGCTTTTCCATCAGGGCGTTGAGCTGACCGGTGCCGACGCGGCGGCGGCACTGGGCGAACAAGTCGAGGGCCAGGTTGACGGCTTCGCGGACGCCCTTGGCCTCGGCGGCGGTGGTGAAGATGATCGGGGCGTGGGCCAGCTCCGGGATGGCCTTGGTCAGGTAGGGCTCGAAGTCGGACCGCTGGGCCTTGCCTGCGGCCAGGTCCCACTTGTTCACCACCAGCACAACGGGCTTGTAGGCCTCGGCGATGTATTCCAGCAGTTGGCGGTCCACGCGTCCGATGGGCTCGACCGCGTCGATCAGGAACAGCACCACGTCGGCGCGGCGAATGCTCCGCAGGGCCCGATGGCGAGCGTAGAACTCAATGTCACCGGACACTTTGCGGCGCTTGCGGACGCCTGCGGTATCGATGGCGATGAACGTCCGGCCTTCGATTTCGATGGTGACGTCCACGCTGTCGCGGGTGGTGCCGGGCGTTTCGGAAACGATCACCCGTTCGGCGCCGGCCAGGGAGTTGATGAAGGTGCTCTTGCCGACGTTGCGCCGGCCGACGATGGCGAGCTTCATCACCGGCTCGTCGGGCAGCTCGCCGACCGGCCCGATCCGCTCGACGATCGTCTCGCACAAATCCGCCAGCCCGCGCCGGTGCAGCGCGGAGATCGGCGCCGGCTCGCCGAAGCCCAGGGAGGCCAGCTCGCCCAGTTCGGTGGCGACATTGACGGTGTCCACTTTGTTGGCCGCGAGCACCACCGGCTTGTCCTGGCGGCGGAGCTTCTTGGCGACGGACTTATCCAGGGCCGTCAGGCCCTCCCGGGCGTCCACCACGAACAGGATCAGATCCGCTGTGGCGATGGCGTAGTCGATCTGGCTGGTAATCTCGGCGGTGAGGTTGTCGACGTCCTCGATGCCGTACCCGCCGGTGTCCACCAGCTCGACGTACCCTTCGCCCATCGGAACCGGCACGCTGATCCGATCTCGCGTGACGCCGGGGACAGAATCGACAATCGCCACGCGCTTGCCGACCAGGCAGTTCAGCAGGCTGCTCTTGCCGACGTTGGGTCGGCCCACGATGGCCACGACTGGCAGGGACATAGGACGTGTTGTACCCGCTGGAGGCGCACAGAAAAAGCCCGTGTCTGGACCGCCTCGGTCCCGGCGTGACAATTTCCCTCCACCGGCGGAGAATGGCTGAACCTCCACCCCTCCCAGGACGATAGTAATAACGAGCGAGCAGAGGGGCTCACCCACATGAGCAAACGGGCCCCTACAGCGGACGCGGGCTTTCCTCCTCCTTCCCCGGGTCCGCTGCTTTTTTGCGCGGATGGGGCTATTGTGTCCAGAGCGTCATCGTGGCGGTGGCGATGGAAAAGTATATCAGCACGCCGGTTACGTCCATGACCGAGGCGAGGAACGGCCCGCTGGTAACGGCCGGGTCCATGCCGATCCGCTTGAACGCCAGCGGGATCATTGAACCGATGATGTTGGCCACGACCACCGCGATGGCCACACTGACTCCCACGCCCAGGGCGTTGTACCACCCGTTGGCCCCGGTCTCCGCTCCCGGGGCGAGCTGCATCATCATCCCGGAAGCGGCCACTGCCAGCATTCCCAGGCAGATGCCCATCGTCGCGCCCAGGACCAGCTCGCGCCCGAGAACTCGCCACCAGTCGCGGGGGGTCATTTCGTGCACGGCCAGGCCGCGAATGATCAGCCCGGCCATCTGGGAGCCGGTGTTGCCGGCGGTGGCGTTGATCAGCGGCATGAACAGGACGATCATGGCGAACATCGCCGCGTTCAACGTCCCCAGGAAGGACGAAAGGGCCAGGACAGTCAGCAGCTCGGCGGCAAACAGCAGGACCAGCCAGGGCAGCCGCTTGCGGAGCATCTCCGAGTAGGTCGTGGCGAAGTAGGGCTCTTCCAGGGCGGCGACGGCGACGATCTTGTGGAAGTCCTCGGTGTCCTCCTCGGCCTGGACGTCCATCACGTCGTCGTGGGTGACGATGCCGACCATGACGCCGGCGTGATCGATCACCGGCAGGGCCACCTCGTCATACTTGCGGAAGATCTCGACGGCCTCCTCGCGGTCGCCGAAGGCGGAAAGGGAAACCGGGTTGTGATCGAGGATGTCGTCGACCGTCTCGTCGGGCTCGGCCAGGACCAGGTCCTCCAGGCGGATGTCGTCGACCAGCCGGCCGTCGGCGTCGGTCACGTACAGGACGTTGAGAGTTTCCTTGCGCGGGGCCACCCGGCGGAGATGCTCGAATACCTGCTGAACGATCCAGTTGGCCTCGACGGCTACGAACTCCGGCGTCATCAGCCGCCCGACGGAGTCCTCGGGGTAGTGCAGCAGATCGATGGCCACCTGGCGCTCACGCCGGCTGAGCGTGTCGATGAGCCGACTGGCCACGTCCTCGGGCAGGTCCTCCAGCAACTCCGTGCGGTCGTCAGGGGCCATCTCGTTGAGGATGGCCGTCATCGCCTCCCCGCTCAGCACGTCGAGAAGCTGCTCCTGGCCGTCCAACTCCATGCCCGCGAATACCTCGCCGGCCCGCTCCGGCGACAACAGCCGGAAGACCATCCCCAGCTCCTGCCCGTCCAGGCCGCTGGCCAGGTCGGCGACATCGTGGACGTCCAGGTCCGCCAGGATTCGCTTGAGCGAAGCGAAGTCCTTGTCGGCAATCATCTCGTGAATCTTGGGCTGTATGGCGTCGCCGAGCATACAGACTCCCTTCGATCGTGCCGCCGGCCGGCGGCGAGAGGACTGAGACCATTTTGCCCCTGGCCCCCGGGGGCGTCAATCGTATTCCCCACGGGCCGATGAGGTTGACGATTCGTAGTGCTCGGAAGTATAATACTCCTTATTGAGACTGAGGCCGATTTTGCCGACAATTGCAGCGGCCCTACTGGGAGGCCGGTCGGCGACGGAAGTGCTACCCTCATCCATCGATTATCCCGCCTCGGTGTGAACATCCACAGTCCCGGCTTGGACCGTAGCCGGGCAGCATTAGCCAGTGGAGTCTGACGCGGTTTTCGGTTAGTCTGACCGCCCGAAAACCGGTGAGAGTGTGTCCCAGTCACGGGAGATAGCATGGCCAAAAAGCGGAAGCGGCTCGGCGAAATCCTGGTCGAATTCGGCTTGGTGTCCCCTGCCGGCGTGGAAGAGGCCCTCGCCCACGCCCAGAAGGAGGGACTGCGGATCGGAGAAGCCCTGGTGTCGCTGGGGTTCGCCGATGAAGAGGACGTCACCAAGGCGCTTGCCATGCAGTACGACATGGAATACGTGGACCTGGAGCGCCAGGTAGTCGTTCCCGGTCTGATGCACGAGGTGCCGGAGGAGATCATTCGCCGCCACCTGGTGCTGCCCATCAGCAAGGAGGGCAACCGCCTTAAGGTCATCATCAGCGACCCGCTCGACCTGGAGACCATGGACATGCTCCGGTTCCGGCTGAACGCGGAGATCGAGTGTGCCCTGGCCTCGAAGACGCGCCTGCGGAGCTTCATCGAGCGATTTGTCGGCTCCAGCGTCAGCATCGACGATGCTGTCGAGCAGTTGGAGCGCGATACCGCCGATGAAACGGGGGGACGCATTCAGGAGGAGATCGACGCCCAGAGCGCGCCGGTGATCCGGCTGGTGACCATGCTGGTCACAGAAGCGGTCAACCTGCGGGCCAGTGACATTCACGTTGAGCCCATGGCCAACCGGATCCGTGTCCGCTACCGCATCGATGGCGTCTGTCGCGAGCGGGACAACATTCCCAAGCGAATGCAGGGCCCGGTGCTCAACCGTCTTAAGATTATGTCGGGTATCGACTTGGCGGAGAAGCGCCTGCCGACGGACGGCCGCATCCGTATGGTCGTCGCCGGTGAGGATGTGGACTTCCGGGTCAGTGCCATCCCCGGCTACCACGGCGAGAGCGTGGTGCTGCGTATCCTCCGGCCGGAGAGTGCCCGCATGGGTGTGGCCGTGCTCGGCTTCGAGCAGGATGACCACGAACGGTTCCAGCGGATCATCAAACGCCCGCATGGCGTCTTCCTCGTGACCGGCCCCACGGGCTCCGGCAAGACCACCACACTCTATGCGGCCCTCAATGAACTCAACCGCCCCGACCGGAAGATCATCACGGCCGAGGATCCCGTCGAATACAACTTCTCCGGCATCAACCAGGTCCAGATCAATGACTCCATCGACCTGAGCTTCGCCCGGATCCTACGCGCCATGCTGCGGCAGGCCCCAGACATCATTCTGGTGGGCGAAATCCGCGATATTGACGTCGCGGAGGTCGCGATACAGGCCGCACTAACGGGACACTTGGTTTTCAGTACACTTCATACCAACGATGCGCCCAGTGCGATCGCACGTCTGATCGACATGGGGGTCAAGCCCTTCCTGGTGGCCAGTTCGATCCAGGCGGTGCTGGCCCAGCGGCTGGTGCGGGTGATCTGCGAGGAGTGCAAGGAGGAGGACCCCAGCCCGGACCCGAAGGTGCTGGCGGCACTTGGGTTCAGCGAGGCCGAGTTGGACAATGCAACTATCTATCGCGGCAGGGGTTGTGCGGCATGCAACGGCACGGGCTACCGCGGCCGGCTGGGGATTTTCGAGTTGATGGAAATGAGCCATGCGATGTCGGAACTGACCATGCGGCGGGCGCCGATCGCGGAGTTGCGCCGGGAGGCGAGGGCCGCGGGCATGGTGACGTTGCTGGAGGACGGGCGCAGGAAGATTCTCAAGGGTATCACCACGCCGGCCGACCTGGTCCGGATCACGCAGGTCTCGGAGTTGGTCACGGATTGAGGCCGATGGCGTGATTTTCCTAACACCTGCTTCAACAGTGACATAGTGTGCCCGCTGTCGCTGGACTCAAGGACTTTGTCCTCTGCGGCCAGCGACAGGGGCGGATAATTACGTGCCGCAGAAGAAGGGATGATCCATGGCGACCTTGCACATTGACAGGCTTCTGGAGACGTGTATCAAGCGTGGCGCCAGTGACTTACACCTGACAGTCGGTCGGCCGCCGACGTTGCGGCTGCATGGGCGGCTGCGGACGCTGGAGACGAAGGAACTGCGGCCGGAGGATACCGTGGCGCTGATGAAGGCGATCACGCCGGAGCGTGCCCAGCAGGAGTTTCAGGAGGAGGGGGGCACGGACTTCGGGTTTGCGTTCGGGGACGCGGGCCGCTTCCGCGTGTCGGTTTTCCAGCAAAAGGGCAACGTGGCCCTGAGCCTGCGGCTGATCCCTTCGAAGCTGTACACGTTCGAGGAGATCGGCATGCCGGAGATCTCGCGGAGCCTGTGTCGCCGGCCGCGTGGAATCTTCCTGGCGACCGGGCCGACCGGCTCGGGCAAGACGACCACGCTCGCGACGATGCTGGACTACATCAACCGGACCTTCGACAAGCACATCATCACCATCGAGGACCCGATCGAGTACTACCATCCTCACCGCATGTCGATGGTCAACCAGCGGGAGGTGGGGGTGGACGTCCCGAGCTTTTCCGAGGCGCTGCGGCGCGTGCTGCGGATGGACCCGGACGTGATCATGGTCGGCGAGCTGCGTGACCTGGAGACCATCGAGGCGGCGCTGCGGGCAGCCGAGACGGGCCACCTCGTGTTCGGCACGCTTCACACGACCAGTGCCCAGGGCACGGTGACGCGGATCGTCGATCAGTTCCCGGTGAATCAGCAGGAGCAGATTCGCATCCAGTTGGCCGGGACGCTCATCGCCGTGCTGTGCCAGGCGCTGATGCCGCGGATCGACGTTCGCGGGCGGGTGGCGGCGTTCGAGTTCATGTTCGTGACCAGCGCGATCGCCAACCTGATCCGCGAGAACAAGGTGTACCGCATCCCGTCGAGTATCCAGACGGGCAAGCGATACGGCATGCAGTTGCTGGACGAGCACCTGTTCCGACTTTACGCGGAGGGCAAGATCAGCGCCGAGGACGCCGTTGACCACGCGCAGCATCCGGGGATGGTGCAGGACAAGATGGAGGCGTTCAAGAAGGGCCAGATCGCTCTGCCGGCGGACCTGGCCGGACCCGAGACCGGCGGCGGCGCCCAGGCGGAGGGCTAGGCTATGGCAGAAGGCATGGACTACAAGGTGGAGGAACTCCGGAGCCGGCCGATCGGAAGGGTGCTGGTCAAGATGGGCAAGCTGGATCGCAAGCAGGTCCATGAGGCGCTGGATATTCAGAAGGAGCGGGGCGGGCCGCTGGGGCAGATACTCATTGACCTGGGGTACGTCCAGGAAACGGACCTGACGTTTGCTTTGGCGTTCCAGGCGGGGATGGAGTACGTGGACCTGGACAAGATGGACATCCCCGAGTCGGTCATCAAGCAGATTCCCGGCCAGATGGCCAGCGCTTACGAGGTCCTGCCGATCGAATACGACGAGGCGTCCAAGACGCTGACGGTGGCGCTGTGCTCGGCGGACAATTTCCGGGCGACGGATGACCTGCGGATGCTGATGGGGTTCAACGTTGTCGCCAAGATCGCCGACGCGGACAAGCTCAAGCACGGGCTGCAGCGTTATTACGAGGTGGGCGGCGAGTCGATTGCGGAGTTGATTAACGACATTGCCGGCGACGAGCAGTTCTCGGCCCTGGAGAACCGGGGCGAGAGCATCGACATGGAAACCATCCGCGAGATGGCGGCGTCGAGCCCGATCAAGCGGCTGGTGAACATGGTGTTGCTCCAGGCGATTCGGGAGCGGGCCAGCGACATCCACTTCGAGCCGTTCGAGGATGAGTTCAAGATGCGTTACCGCATCGACGGGCTGCTGTACGAGATGATCCCGCCGCCCAGGTCGGTGGCGGTGGCCATTGCCAGCCGGATCAAGGTCATGGCGGAGCTGGACATCGCCGAGCGGCGGTTGCCCCAGGACGGGCGGATCGAGCTGGTCGTGAACGGCCAGCCCGTCGACCTGCGCGTCAGCGTGCTGCCGACCATGTTCGGCGAGAGCGTGGTGATGCGTGTTCTGGACCGCAGCCAGGTCAACCTGGACCTGGACATGCTAGGCTTGCGGGAGGACGACCTGCGGGTCTTCCGCCAGTTGATCCACCGCCCCAACGGCATCTGCATCGTCACCGGGCCGACCGGCGCCGGCAAGACCACGACCCTCTACTCCGCCCTCAACGAACTGAACGACACGTCGGTGAAGATCCTCACCAGCGAGGACCCGGTCGAGTACGACATCGACGGTCTGATCCAGGTGCAGGTCAACCCGGATATCGGCCTGACGTTCGCACGCTGCCTGAGGCACTTCCTGCGGCAGGACCCCGACATCATCCTGGTCGGCGAGGTCCGCGACCTGGAAACGGCCGAGATCGCCGTGCAGTCGTCGCTGACCGGGCACATGGTCTTCACCACGCTGCACACCAACGATGCGCCGTCGTCCATCGCCCGCCTGCTGGACCTGGGGCTGGAGCCGTTCCTGCTCACCGCGACGCTGGAGGGGATCGTGGCCCAGCGGCTGGTGCGATGCATCTGCTTGCGCTGCAAGGAGGAGTTCGTGCCGACCGAGGAGATGCTCATGGAACTGCAGATCTCCCCCCAAGACGTGGAGGGGCGCACGTTCTACCGCGGGGCGGGCTGCGAGTTCTGCCGAGGGACCGGTTACAGCGGCCGGGTGGGCATCTTCGAGATCATGCTCATAGACGACGAGCTGAGCGACTTGATCAACAAGCATTCCAGCACCAACGTCATCCGCGAGGCGGCCCGGCGGCACGGCATGCGGACGCTGCGCGACAGCGGCCTGCTGGCCATCTACGACGGCGTGACCACCATCGAAGAGGTGGTGTCCCAGACCATCTACGAGGAAGAATAGCGATTCGGACGCCGACGTTCCGCGCGGCCTGGCGGAATCGGCAGGAGTTGACAATACAGGGAGCAGCACGATGCCGACCTTTCAGTATGAGGCGATGAACAATGTGGGGCAGGCGGTCAAGGGCGATATCGAGGCGGCGTCCTCGGAAGAGGCCATCAGCAAGATCCGCTCGATGGGGCAGTTCCCCACGAAGATCAAGGCTCGCACGGCCCGCAAGGGCGCTGCCCGCCAAGCGGTGGCCGGCGCGCCGGGGGCGCCGGTAAAACGCCGCAGGGTCGGGTCGGTCGCCAAGAAGCTCCTGACGCAGTTCACCCGGCAGCTTTCGACGCTCCAGGACGCGGGCCTGCCGATCCTGCGCAGCCTGCGGATTCTCGAGCAGCAGCAGAAGCCCGGGATGATGCGCGTCGCCATCCGAATGGTGGCCGATGACGTGGAAGGCGGTGCGACGCTCTCGGAGGCTATGGCCAAGCACCCCAAGGCCTTCGACAAACTCTACACGAACATGGTCGCCGCGGGCGAGGCCGGCGGCGTGTTGGACACCGTCCTTCGCCGACTGGCGGAGTTCATGGAGGCGTCCCAGCGGCTCAAACGAAAGGTGATCGGAGCCATGATCTACCCGATCGCCGTCATCAGCGTGGCCATTATCATCGTGTTGGGCATCATGAAGTACATCATCCCCCAGTTCATTCCCATCTTCGCCAACATGGGCAGCGAACTGCCGCCGATAACCAGAATGCTGTTGGGCACCTCCAAGTGGGTCTCCGAACAGTACGGTTGGGCTTGGATCCTCGGCGTGCCTGTCGGGATCGTGTGCCTGTTTATTCTGTTACGGCAATCGCAAGGCGGCCGGTACTTCGTGGACGCCTTCAAGCTGAAGGTCCCGATTCTCGGGAGTATCCTCTCCAAGACCGCCGTGGCGCGCTGGAGCCGGACGCTGGGCACGCTGCTGACGGCGGGCGTGCCGATCCTCGAAGCGATCAACATCACCCGCGAGACCGCCGGCAACGAGGTGTTCGCCCGGGCGATGGGCAAGGTCCACGACGGCATCCGGGAGGGCGAGGACTTCGCCACGCCCCTCCGGCAGGCCAAGATCGTCGAGCCGATGGTCGTGAACATGATCGACGTGGGCGAGGAGACCGGCGACCTGGACAAGATGCTCAGCAAGGTCGCGGACACCTACGACGAGGAAGTCGAAACGATGGTCGCGGCTATGGTCAGTCTGCTCGAGCCGATCATGGTGATTGTCCTCGGCGGCATCGTCGGCTTTATCGTGGTGGCCATCTTCCTGCCGCTGCCGAGTCTGATCGGCGCGGTCTCGAAACAGCAGAAGTAGCCCCAAGGGCAGAGGCATGACATGAGAACACGACGAGAGACGCTCGCGAGCGGCTTCACGCTGGTGGAACTGCTGGTGGTGATCGGCATCATCGCGCTGCTGGTGGGGATCATGGTGCCGGCCATTCAGGCCGCCAAGAGACAGGCGGACCTGGTCAAGACCCAGAGCTTCGTCAGCTCGCTGGGAGTCAAGTGCGAGGGGTACTATAAAGATGAGGAGTACTATCCCGGACAGGAGGACTTCAGCGAGTTGGTCAGCAACGGCGGCGCCTACACCGGCAGCCAGCTCCTGGCCAAATTGCTCGTGGAGAAAGGGCACATCGAGTTCGGGGAGAGGGAGTTGCTCGACAACGGCCCGGACAACGATCCCGCCACCGGCGGGACGATCTCCGACGGCTGGAGCGACGCCAAGGCCATTCTGTACTATCCCGCGCGGCTGGGCAAGACGGGCGTGAACCAGTACGTCTATGAGGACAACTCTTCCCTGACCACCGGCAACGGCGAAGACAGCGGGGCGTTCCGGAACTACATCACCGATACCCGCTTCGGCGGCGACGGGCCCTACAACGGTGGGAAGTTCATCCTCATCGGCGCCAACAGCAAGCGCAAGTACTATGCCAGCAACGGTCCGTGTTGGCCATCTGCAATGAGGCAGTGACAGCCATGACGACCCACGCCAAGAGGAAACGGCTTCTTCGCCCGGCAGGCCCGGCCGGCGGGGGATTCACCCTGATCGAGCTGCTGGTGGTCATTGCGATCCTCGGCATGTTGCTGGGGATCATGATCCCCACGCTCAACAAGGTCCGCATCGGCGCGAAGGTCCAGAAGACCCAGAAGATCATCAACCAGCTTTCCGTGGCGTGCGATATGTACCAGGACGACCACAAGATCTACCCCGTCAGCGGCCCGTCCGGCGGGGCGGGTTATACGGGCAGCCAGCGGATCACGCAGGCGCTGACCGGCTACTTCGACCACCATACCGGCGCCCGCAACTGGGGCAATCGCCAGAAGGGCGACGATGGAGAGGATGGCTACGGGTTCACCCTGTTCACGCGCGGCCGAAAGTACGGACCCTACAACGGCACCCATGAGCTGAAAGTTCACGTCGCCCGCGAGGAGAATCTCGGCGAATGGAAGATTCGTTACTGCGAGTTCCTGGACGGCTTCGACCGGCCGATTCTCTACTACCGCTTCGAAGAGAGCGGGTACGACGCGGGGCACAACACCGACGGCCCGTCGAACCTGGTCGGTGAGTACCTCCGGGGGCCCGGCGGGGATATCTTCCGTAAGGACTTCGTGCTGCTCAGCCGTGGACCCAACGGCAAGTGGAACGTCCCCTACAAGAACAACCAGTGGCAGACGGATTGCGACGACCCCAACAACTTCCAGGAACAATAGAGGATGAGATGATGGCCCTACATCCCAATACACGGGGCTTCACGCTGATCGAGATGCTCATGGTGATCCTCATCATTGGCATCCTGGTGGCCTTGGTGGCCGGTGTCAGCGCGGCCATCATGCGCATGGGCGACATCGAGCACACCAAAACCGATATGCAGTCGATCGTGGCGGGCGTCGAGGTTTTTCGCGAGGAGACCGGCTCGTACCCCGACGGCCCCAGCGATCAACTGGCGGCCCAACTGGCGGCGGTCCCGGCCGCCCAGAAGAGGATCGCTTCGCTGGACAAGCAGACGCTGCCCAACACGAACGGGGGGACGTCGTTCCGCGACCGGTTCGGCTTCGACATGCTGTATGTCTATGATTCCGCTCAGAGGATCGGCCCGGGCCCCGGCGGGGCGCCGCTGCTGAAGTCCGCCGGCCCCGACGGCAAGTTCGGTATCGAAAGCGAGAACCCGGGCAATCTGAGTCAGGGGCAGTGGGACGCGCAGAAGGCGAGATGGAAGAAGGACAACATCCGCTCGGACGGCAGGAAGGACTCATGACCGACCGGTTCGGAGCAGGACATGAACGCGACGGCGACCAAGTTGAGCCGGGGCTTCACGCTGGTGGAGATGCTGGTGGCGGTCTTCGTGATCGCGGTCCTGATTTCCGTGGTGGTGGGCGTTTCGGGCATCGTGGTGCGGCGATCGGCCGTCGATCACACGCGGGAGAGCATGCGGATCATCGGGCTGGCCATGAAGGCGTACAAGGAGTCCACCGGCCGATATCCCGCAGAGGCGACCGAGTTGGGCGACGCGCCGGCCGGATGGGCCGACCGCGACTGGCAGGCCTACATGCGCAGCAAGGGGCTCTACGACAAGTTGATGGCCAATACCCCCGCCCAGGAGGTCCTTCGGGCGCTGCCGCCCGACAGCGTCGCCAGCCCCCAGGGCGGCAACAAGACCTTCGTGGACGGATTCGGCAAGTACATGGACTATTTCAGGGACAAGGGGGCCCGCGGGTTCCCGCTCCTGCTGTCGGCCGGGCTGGACGGCGGCTTTGATCGGCAGGAAGACAATGTCAGATCGGATGATCTATGATGACGACACGAACAGTCATTCCGACGCGGCCCGGGGTTACGGGCGGGGCGTTCACGCTGATTGAGCTGCTGGTGGTCATTACCATCATCGCTCTGGCGCTGGGACTGGCCCTGCCGACGATGACGGAGATGTTCGCTCAAAGCACGGACGAACAGGCGCGAAACGTGCTGCGCGCCATGCTCGGCTCGGCCCGCGCCGCGGCCATTGAGAATCAGCGCTACACGGCCGTGCACCTCCAGATCGGCAAGGACAAGAGGTGCTGGGCCGTAGTGCTCGCCGGCGAGATCAACCCGGCGGACGGCAAGGTCACCTTCGTTCGCCTTGAGGGCTATACCCCCCAGCAGATGCCCGGGAACATTGTCTTCGGCGAAATCCCCAACGAATACGACAACCACCCGGTGCTGGGCGGGACGAAGCCCTGGCTGTACGAGCATCACCGGGCCTGGAAAGGGAACGTCAACAACGCCGTGGCGGACTTCACGGAAGTAACCATCGCTTTCAGCCCGAAAGGGATGGTGGTCACTCACGTCAACGGCGCCGGCGTGGTGATCTACGAGGATCCGCTGCTGTTCGGCGCCGCGGAGCAGGCGGTGTGGCCGGCGTTCGTGAACGCCGCAAACGTGTGGGATGGCAACCCCCGCCCGGCGGTTCGCGAGCCGGCCGTTCGGGCTGTCACCTTTTTCGACTACAAGGCCGTCCGCGACGGCGCAAACCTCGCCAATTACCTGATGGAACACGGCCAGTGGCTGCTGCTGAACGCTTACACCGGTCAAGCGATGGAGGAGATCTGATGGCATCGGCAACGACATCTCGTTCGGGCTTCACGTTGATCGAAGTCATGATTGCGCTGGGTCTGTTCGCCGTCGGGGTCGGCATCGTCGCGACGGCATTCCCCACCGCCATTCACGAGAACAAGCTCTCGGCCGACAATACGCTGGGGACGCTCATCGCAGAGAACGCCCTGACGATCTGCCACAGCGTGCTGCGACACTCGGACCTGGTGGGGATCGGGACGCAGTTGACGGACATCTCCGGTCGGATCGACGCTGCCAACCGGGCGTATCCGATCGCCCGGGCGGACTCGCGTTTCGGCTGGCTGGTGGCCGCCAGGCAGGTCACGGCCGGGGCCAATGACTATCAACTGGCCATCGTGGTGTTCCGCCGGCACGGCACGGGCGACCAACCGGCCTTTGCCGCGGGCGCCATCAGCGGCAACACGCTCACCGGCGGGGACCTCGGGGCGCCGGCCATCCGCATCGATACGGGCGAGTTCCGCTACGTCGTAAGAACCGACGGCACGCTCGGCCAGCCGGGCATTGCCGATGGCCCCGTCCTGACAGTGCCCAATCCCAACGGCGATGAATCCGCGGCCATCATCTGCTGGATCGCCAGGACTTCATTCAGGCAGTGATCGAATACAAGCTCCCCCGGCGGGACCTGTTGCCGGGCATGAGGAAGCAGCCATGGACTCCAAGAGCAATCCGAGAACGGGCCGGGGACTGACGCTGATCGAGCTGATCGTCGTCCTGGCCATCGTGGCCATGATGGTGCTGGCCTCCACGAAGATGCTGGCCGACGCACAGGAGGCCGTCAGGATCTCCCAGAGCACCATCAAGTGCAACGCCAAGGCCCGGGCCGCCTCCGGCCGCTTGCGGGACGACCTGCGCAGCCTCGCGCGGGATGGGTTCCTCGCCATCACCTACCGCCAGGCGACCTACCGCACGGTCGACAACGTGGTGCACACGAAGGTGTTCCCCCATCTGGTCCTTATGACCGTGGGGACGCACCAGAGCCTCACGGGCAACTCCAAGGCCAACGCCTCTCGCATCGAATACGGCATCGGCTACGAGATCGATAACAACGACACCACCAATTCCGCCGACGACGTGGTCCGCCACCTGATCCTGTACCGCCGGGCGGTGCTGCACGACCCTTACGGGGGCCAGGATCAGGAGCAATGGGCCCTCGCCGAATACGGTGAGAACATCCATCGCATGCGGTGGATCATCGCTCGGAGGCTGTTCAAGGGCCTGGAAAGGGTCTCCGAGAACTACAACCGGTACGGCGCCGAGGACCCGGTCATCCGGGCCCCGGCCATCGAGTTGCCGGTGATGAGCATCTACGACATCCGGCTGCGGGACGACGTCTGGTCGTACATGATCGGACCGGTGCCGGAGATGAAGATTCAGTGGGGCCGGCGGGACGCGAGCGGCCAGCGGATCCTCTGGTACGATAAGGACACCCCGTTCGATCCGCAGTGGTCGTCGAAGAACTCCGATTATCAGGACCTGAACAAGGCCGAGGACGCCCCCGAATTCATCGATTCGCAATTCGGCACGGACATGTACTGTGCCCTGTGGACCCCACGCAAAATGGATAACTGGCCCGACGCCATTCGCATCGAGCTGCACGTGGGCAAGGACCCGACCCAAACCTACGAGATTATCCTGAATGTGGCCAAGTGACTGGCCCGCGAGGTGTGAGATGAGATACAGAACCGGACATCGCGACAGAGGCTCCGTGATCATCATGGTCGTTGGGATCGTCCTCCTGCTGGGGATGCTTGGCAGCACCTTTGTCATCATCTCCTTCGCGGACCGCAAGGAATCCCGCAGCATCGCCATGGCCGCCCCGATGAACCCCATTGCCTGGGGCGCCGCCGAACGACTCCGCACCATGTTGGTGAAGGACCTGTACATCGACAATGCGGGGCGGATCTACGGCCTGGCCGATACGGACGCCAAGACCATCGACTACGCCTCTCAGGACACCGACCCGCACCTGGCGGCCATGGTGATGACGGGAGGCGTTTGGTCGAGCATCACGAACCTCTACAACGGGCCGCGCGCCCAGTTCGAGAACGTCTCGGATGCCGAGCTGGTCGATACGGACGGGGACGACGTAGGGGACTCCCGGCTCGTGCCTTCGGGCGTCTTCAACCGCGTCGGCGATCAGTACCACATCGCCGTCCGCCTGGTCGATCTCGGCGGGAAGGTGAACGCCAACACGGCCTGCATGCCGCACAAGGTGACCGGTCAGCCGTGGGCCGGGTACCAAGGCGCGTGGACGTACGTGAACAAACGGTACATGATGCCCATCGTCAACGTCTCCCTCGGCGTCCTGCCGGGCAGTAACTACGGTTTCGCCATCAACGTTCAAAACGAGCGGCGGTCCCCCGCCAGCCATAACATGGACAAGAACATCGGCGTCTGGGCCGAGAACTACACCATCGCCCCGAGGAACTGGAGGGGCCGGGGCAACCCGAACGTCAGGAAGTGGCGCCCCTTCGACTCGAGCGACCTGCTGGCGGTCCTGTGGCAGGGGAAGTGGCCCAACGCTAACCGCGGACGCCTCCGCAAGGCCATGGGCGCCGGCTTCCCCACGGCCAAGCCGTACCTGACCACCTGGTCGACCTACCGGACCGCCGTTATCGGCGCCCGCGCCAAACGCAACCAGACCCAGAAGATCGACCTCAACCGCGACTACTTCTGGGACCTGTACAACGCCTTCTACAACCTCCTGGCCGGCTCCGCCAGCGAGAACGAGCGGCGGACCATGGCCGCGCAGTTGACCCTCAACGTCCAGGACTTTCGCGACGCAGACAGCAACGTCCGCCAGCGCCAGGTCCCGGGGGTGACGGGCACCTTCGTCTACGGCGTGGAGCGTCAGCCGTTCATCGTCGAGGCCGCCTACAAGCACGATAAGACCGGCCCCTCGCTGGTGGGGTATTACGCGATCGAGCTGTTCAACCCCTACAAGACCGGCATCAACCTGAACGGCTGGCGCATCAAGTGCGGGGCTGCGACCTTCCCCCTGAGCGGGAGCATCAACGGCACCAGCCGGCGGGTCATCTACAGCCGGTCGGGGGTGCAATTCTCCGGCGCCAACAACGTGATGTGGAATCAACTCGACCTCCAGCAGGAGGTCCAGCTTCAGCGTCGGGTCGGCGGATCGGGCACGTACATCACCGTGGACCAGGTCTCCCCCGAGGACTTCCTCAACGATCCCACGTCCCTGCCCACGGGCGAGCCGGGCGACACGGTCAAGCTGGAGTCCATCCGGCGCGAGGACAACCTCCCCAGCGCCCGCTACAGCCTGAGCTTGTACAAGTCCGCCGAGCTTGATATCACCAACGCGGTCTCCAGCAATCTGGGCTCGGTCAACCTCGTCATCACCACGGCCGAGCCGTGCCCGATCTTCGTCCGCAACGCTCCGTTCATCAACGTCGGCGAGATATGCCGGATCTTCGCCATCGGCCCGGACAAGGACGAATCGCTGGTGTCCAAGCTCACTTCGTTCAACAGCCCCTATAACGGCCGGCTGAGCCCGGCCGGGCCCGTGATCATCGCGGCCGGCATACCCGCCGTGCCGTGGTTCTGCATGGTCAGCGAGTGGCTCATGGTCGACAGCCCCCGGCGGGACAACTGGGATAACGACAACGACGGCGTGACGGACACCAACGACGCCAACGGCGGCGAGGACATCGTTTACGGCTGGATCAACATCAACACCGCCCCGGCCGAGGTGATCGCGGCCCTTCCGTCGCTGGCGGTGCTGCCCCAGGCCGAGCGCGACGCCATTGTGCAGAGCATCATCGACTATCGGGAGAATGTCGCCGGGGCCCGGGCCGGCCTGGGGATGGCCGGGCTGCGCACGGACAAGGGCTTTGCCGCGGCCGGGGAAATCGTCCTTCCCAGCCTCCGCGCCGCAGAGCTCCTGGGGTTGCTGCCCAATAACAAGTACACGGACAGGTCCCCCGACGCCTACGCCGTGGACCGGGTCGTCGCCGGCCCGAGATACGATGACGGCCTGAGCTTCGCCGCTGCCGATGCCGTAAAGAACGATGCAACCAAGCGGCTGATCCACTACGCCTGGATGAGCAACCACATCGCCGTCCGCTCCGATTCGTACGCCGCCTACATCCGCGTCCAGGCGAGCGACAGGACCGACGAGACGACCTTCCGACGTTACGTCGTGGTGATCGACCGGAGCAACTGCCAGACTGTGACGGATCGGCCCGACATCATCATGTTCGCGGAGATCAAGGGCTAGCGGCCCTCGGCCAGGAAGGCGTGGACCTCGGCGACGACGGCTTCGATGATGGCGTCGTCGCCGACGCTGCGGACGCACCGGCCTTGCCTGTAGATGTCGGCTCGCCCCTTGGCGCAGCAGACGGCTACGTCGGCGGAATCCGCCTCGCCCGGCCCGTTCACCACGCAGCCCATCACCGCCACCGTAACGTGCTCGTCCAGGTCCCCCAGGGCGGTCTGCACGGCCTCGGCCAAGGCGCTTACGTCCGCCTCCGTCCGCCCGCAGGTCGGGCAGGCGATGATCTCCACCCCCGTGCGCTCGCGCAGCCGAAGCGAGGCCAGCAGCTCCCGGGCCACGGCCACCTCGCGCAGGGGGTCGCCCGCCAGGGAGATGCGGATCGTGTCGCCGATGCCCTCGGCCAGCAGGGCGCCCAGCGCGGCCGTCGAGCGGACCGTTCCGGTCTCGCTCGTGCCGGCGTGCGTCAGGCCCAGGTGCAGCGGATAGTCGAATCGCTCCGCCAGGGCGCGGTTGACCGCCACGCAGGTCATCGCGTCGCGGCTCTTGGCCGAAAGCACCAGGTCGTGGAAGCCGGCTTCGGCGAAAGGCTCCAGGTACTCCGTGATCGTCTCCACCATAAGCTCGACGATCCCCCCGGCGGCGAGTTGCTGCCGCCGGCGCTCGGTGTCGCGGCGCTCGAGCACGGACCCCTCATTGACGCCGACGCGGATCGGGACGCCGGCGGCGGCGCACGCCTCAATGACCGCCCGGACCTTGTCGCGGTGGCGGATATTGCCCGGGTTGAGGCGAATCTTGTGGACACCGGCGGCCACGGCCTCCAACGCCCGAGCGAATTGGAAGTGAACGTCCGCCACGACGGGGACCGGAGACGCCGCGACGATATCGCCCAGGACGGCTGTATCCGCCTGCGTGGCGGCTGCCACGCGGACGATCTCGCAGCCGGCTTCGGCGAGCGAGCGAATCTGCGCGATGGTGGCTGCCGCGTCCGCCGTCCGCGTGGTGGTCATCGACTGCACGCTGATCGGCGCGCCGCCGCCAATGGCCACGTCGCCCACGAGCACCTGCCGGCTGGCCCTACGCTGGATCTCGGGGAGTTTCACGGCTTCATTCTATCAAGAATGTTCCGACGATGAATGAGGTAGTAGTGACGGAGGATCGTGCACTGCCAGTTCCGGACGCCGGCGGGGGCGTCGAGGTCGTGGACGGGCAGGTCCGCGGCGAGGCCGGCGTACACGCGGCCCATCATCCAGCCGGTCATGATCGAGTCGATCCACTCGCCCGAAGCCGCCGGCCAGGCGAAGACCATGTCGAACCCTTCGTCCCTGCCGGCCAGCGCCAGCGCGGTCAGCGCCCTGCCCTTGGGGAAGTCTGTCCGCTGGACGAGTGTGAGGACGTCTTGGGCGAACTCGCTGCGGCCTAGAATCAGCAGGGCGCACTGGTAGCTGCCGACCAGGTACGGATCGCGCTCGGGTCCCAGGGCGCCGCCGCGAAGTTTGCCGGAAATGACCTCGAAGGCCTCATCGACGGCCCGGCGGGGGCCCGTGTCTGACAGCAGGCCGCCGCCGCGGGCAAGCAGGGCCAGCGTCAGCGCCCCGGCCGAGCGAACGTTCCTGTTTATTTCGGGCGACGACAGGAACCGCAGGGCGATAGTGTGTGCGTGGGCGTAAGCTTCGGTCGGGTTCCAGGACGCATCGCCGGGCGGCGGGGCGAGGGCGCTGATGCCCCAGGCGACGTAATCCCCCACGAGATACGACTTGGACTCGCACGCGGTGCGAAGGTGCTCGACCGCCCGCTCGGGCGCCCGTCGGTACAAGGCTACGGCTGCCGCCGCGGAGGGCAGGGTGATGCTGTCGTACTCGGCCGACTTTACGAGAACGGCGGCGATCTGCTCATCCGTCAGACCGCCTTCCCCGCCGGCCGATGCCGGCGCCAGGGCCAGTCCCTCGGCGGCCAGGATCATCGCCAGGTCCGTGCCGGGATGCCAGAGTTCCCGGATGACCCTCACCTCCAGCGCGGGCTCCATGTGGAGTCGGCTGGCGGCGTGAACGGCTGCGGCCAGGCGCTGGGCGTCGGCGACGGTCAGTTCGGTCTTGTCCGCGGCGAGAACGGCCTCGATGGCGCTGCGAACGTACGGGCGGGCCTCGGTCAGGCTGAGCCGCCCGGCCGCCACCAGGGCCATCGTGGGAGGATCGGCCTTGTCCTGCTCGGCGGCTTTGAACACGGCGAGCACCGCGGCCGTCAGGATGGCGCGCTCGTGGGCAATGCCGAAATCGTCCTGCAGGCGTCGTCGCGTGCCCCCAGCCGCCGGCAGGGCCGCTACGTGGAGCAGCTTGCCCAGCAGCTCGCCCTTCCCGTCCTTGCGGGCCTGGCTGATGGCTTCGGCGATGGGCCGGGCGGACTCGTTGCGTGCCAGCCGCGCCAGCGCGTAGGCGGCGTTGGCCTTCTCGCTGTCGTCCGCCGCCGCGGCGAGGACTCGGGCGATGGGCCCGGCCAGTTCAAAGCGGTTGGCCAGGGCTGCATCCAGCGCGGCCGCGGCGCGAACGAGGGGGGCGTCGTCGTTGAGCAGCCGGGCGAGTGTGGCACCGTCGCCAAGCCTCGCTGCCAGCAGGGCGGCGGCGGTGCGAACGTCCGGCTCGCGGTCGCCCGCCGCCAGGGACAGACATCGACGGATGTGGGCATTGTCCCGGCCGACGCGCGTGAACTCATGCAGGATGGCCGTCCGCTGGCCGGTGGCGTCCGCATCGTCCAGAACCCCCGCCAGGCTGAGGCACTGGTACCGATCCTGGTATGCAGCCGGTCCCTCGGCCGGGGGGAAGCGTCCGATCCGGCTCAGCGCCTCGGCGACCGCGGTGAAGCGAACGTCGTCAGGGTCGTCCAGGGCCGATTCGAGCCGCCGCAGGAAGGCCGGTCGATGCCGCGCCCGGCCGGCCGCCCGCAGGATCGCCCGGTCGCGCCGCACCACGTCGTCCGAGCCCAGATCGGCGATGATCCAACCGTCCTGAAGTCGCGGGAAGACGATCCAAGCCGCCACGACCCCAAGGATCCCCGCCACCAAGCCGGTGATCATCCGCCGTTGCCAGGGATGACTGCGGAAATACATGACAAGGATGCCCATGCCGGCAGTGTATCGGAAAACCTCACCCGCTGGCCAGTGGGCATCCGCTCAATGCGGCCGGTCGGCCCGGCGGCTTTTGGGGGCATCGTGCGGGGGCTTTGTTATAATGTCGGCTTCAAAACCATGCCGGAAAGGCGCTGATATGACACGAGCCGTGCTTGCTTCCGCGGTGATAGCCATTGCGGGGATACTCGCCGCCGCGACCCATCCGACGACTCGCCCGGCGACCGCCACTTCCGCGCCGACCACCACGTCGGCGCCGGCGCCGAAGAACGTCCGGTGGATGCAATCCTACGATGCGGCTGTCGCCGAGGCGCGTAAGTCCTCGAAGCTGCTGCTGGCGGTCTACTTCGACGTCGACTCGCCGGCCTGGGAGATGTATGAGAGGGCGACGCTCTCCGACCGCACCACGCGGCAATTCCTGGCTGACTTCACTGCCGTCAAGCTCGACGTCGCCCGCGGCGATGGCAAGAAGCGCTTCGCCGCAACCGGCGCGAAGGAGACCCCGCTAACGCAAGTGCTGACGCCCAAAGGCGAACTGCTGGACAGCATCCCGGGCTGCGTCCTCCCGGCGAAGGCGCTTCGAGAGCAACTGGCCCTTTCACAGGATTACTGGCGGGCGGTGAACGCTCGGCCTTTCACGACGGACGCCCGCTGGCAGGCGGCGGCCTCCCGGTCGCTGCTGTCGACCGGGCACAAGGCCGTCAAGGACATCGACGCTCTGGGGAAGCTCGCGCCGGACAAGCTGCCCGCCGGGGTCAGCAAGGCCGGCCTGCTGGTGATGAAGGGCAATGCCCTGGCCGCCAAGCCCGACCAGGCCCAGAAGCACTACGCGGAGGCCTACCGCCTGGCCCCGGACGATGAACAGGTGGGCGGGGCTGCGCTGGTGGCTCGGGCCCGGGCGATGCTGGAGTTGAAACAGTACCCGGAAGCCCACAAGCTCTGCGTGCTCTACATCGACAAGTTCCCCAACTCCGCCGACATCTGGCCGGCGTACCTGCTGAAGGTGATCACGGAGTATCAAGGGCTGGACAATCGGGCGGCGGCGGTGGGGACCCTCAAGACGTTCATCGAGAAGTACCCGGACAATCCTGACGTGGTTGAGGCCAAGCAGTATCTCAAGGCGATCGAGTAGCCCAGACGAGGACGGTGACATGGCCCAACATCGGACAGAATCGGATTCACTCGGGGAAGTGGCCGTTCCGGCCGAGGCCCTGTACGGGGCGCAGACGGCCCGGGCGGCGGCCAACTTCCAGATCAGCGGCCGGGGGATGGACCGGCGGTTCATCGCGGCGCTGGGTAAGATCAAGTCCGCGGCCGCGGCCGTGAACAAACAGGCGGGCCGGCTGGACGGGAAACTGGCTGATGCCATCATGGCCGCCGCCGGCGAGGTGATCGAGGGCGCCCTCGACGAGCACTTCGTGGTGGACGTGTTCCAGACCGGCTCGGGCACCTCCAGCAACATGAACGCCAACGAGGTAATCGCCAACCGGGCCATCCAGATGCTCGGCGGACAGATCGGCTCGAAGCAGCCGGTCCACCCCAACGACCACGTGAACATGGGCCAGTCCTCCAACGACGTGATCCCGACGGCCACGTATGTTTCGGCCGCGATGGGGATCCACAGGGAGCTGGTGCCTGCGCTGCAATCCCTGCGGGCCGCGCTGGCGGCGAAGGCGGATGAGTTCGACGCCGTCGTCAAGGTGGCCCGGACGCACCTTCAGGACGCCGTGCCGATCCGCCTGGGCCAGGAGTTCAGCGGCTACGCTGCGGCCGTGGACGAGGCCATCGGCTCCCTGGAGGTGTCGATCGCGTCTCTGTGCGAGCTGGCCATTGGTGGAACGGTCGCAGGGACGGGCCTCAACGCGCCGGAAGGATTCGCATCGGCCGTGGCCAATCATCTCGCGGCGGAGGCGCAGCTTCCGTTTCGCGAGGCGGCCAACCATTTCGCGGCCCACACGATTCCCCTCGCGGCGGTGGGGGCGTCGGCGGCGCTGCGATTGACGGCGGTGGCCCTGTCCAAGATCGCCAACGACATCCGCTGGCTCGGCTCGGGGCCCAGGTGCGGGCTGGGCGAGCTGGTCCTTCCCGCCACGCAGCCTGGCAGCAGCATCATGCCCGGCAAGGTAAACCCGGTCATCCCCGAGGCCGTGATCCAGGTCGCCTGCCAGGTCCTGGGCAACGATTCGGCCATCGCCACGGCCGCGGTCGGCGGCGTTGGAAGCGTTCTGGAGATGGGTCTGGCCTGGCCGCTGATAGCGTCCAATCTGCTGGACGGCATCACGCTGCTGACGAATGCCGCCAGGACGTTTGAGGACAAGTGCATCGCGGGCCTGGCCGCCGACGACCAGCGATGCCGCGAGCTGGTCGAGCGGTCGCTCATGCTGGGCACGGCCCTGGCGCCGAAGCTCGGCTACGACGTAGCCTGCGAGCTGGCCAAGGAAGCCTACCGGACCGGCCAGACCATTCGCCAGGTCGCGTTGTCGCGTAAAGTACTCAGTGTAAAGGAGTTGGACAAGCTGCTCGATGTGCGCGGCCAGACCGGCGCGTAGACCGGGCACTCATCAAGCCACGAAGGAGGCAACAGGGATGAACGTCGTTTTGGTTGTGTTCGATTCGCTTCGCAAGGACTGCATCGGCTGCTACGACGGCCGGCCGGCGGATTGGGGCTGGGAGGTCAAGACACCCAATCTGGACCGCCTGGCGACGGAGTCGCTGGTGATGGACCGGATGTACCCCGAGACGCTCCCCACGCTTCCCACGCGGCGGGCGCTGTACACGGGCCGGCGGGTGTACCCCTTCCGTAACTCGCAGTTCAATCTCCGCGGCGACTTCAACGGGGCCGTCGGTTGGGGGCCGATCCCCGAGGATCAGGACACCATTGCCGAGATCCTCCAGGCCGCCGGATACCGGACGGGGCTGATCTCGGACGTGTACCATCAGTTCAAGCCGTCCAAGAACTACTGGCGCGGCTTCCACCAGTGGAAGTTCCTCCGCGGGCAGGAGAAGGATCCGTACCGTTCCGGCCCGCTGCCGAGGGAGGATGAGATTCGCGCCTTGCTGCCGGAGGATCTGGAGGTCCCGCGCAAGCGCGAGTTCGTCACTCAGATCATCATGAACATGTACGGCCGCGACCGCGAGGAGGATTACTTCAACGCCCGCGTGATGACGGCCGCCGCCGACTGGCTCGCCCAGAACCGCCGCGCCGAGAAGCTCTTCCTGACCGTCGAGAGCTTCGACCCGCACGAGCCGTGGTTCGTGCCCGAGCACTACCGCCGCATGTACGATGACACCGACGGCCCCGAGCAGGTCATCAGCGGCTACAGCAAGGTCTCTCTCAACGACCAGCAGCTCCGTCGCACCCGGGCCAACTACAGCGGGCTGGTGACCATGTGCGACCGCTGGTTCGGGCACCTGTACGAGACGATGCGCGTGCATGGCATGCTGGACGACACGGTCCTGATCGTGACCACCGACCACGGCCACAGCATCGGCGACCACGGCTACCTGGGCAAGCGGGGTTACCCGTCCGCGCCGGAAGTGTATGATGTGCCATTGTTTATACGCCATCCCGACGGGATCGGAGCGGGCAGGCGCAGCGACCTGCTGATGAACCACACGGACCTGACGGCCCAGATGCTCGAGTTTGCGGGCCAGCCGATCCCCGAGGGGCTCGACGGGAAGCTCTTCTTCGGCGCGGCCCTGGACGGCGGCGATCCGATCCGCGACCACGTGAGCATCGGTTGGCAGGGCAACATCACCGTCATCGACGAGCGATGGTGGCTCAACTGCAAGGCCGATGGAGCCGGCGTGCTGCTGCGCGATCTGGCGGCGGACGATCCCTTCGCCTCCAACGTGGCGGACGACCATCGCGACCAGGTCAGCCGTCTCTGGAAGTTGGCCGTGGACGATGCCGGCGGCGAGTTCCCCGACTTCGTCCTGGCGCTGGCCCGGGACGCACGCGACGCCCCTGGTTGCAGCGACCTGGCGGCGGGGGAGTGAACCGCCCGCAAGGACCCAGAGAAACGGAGAGAGGCATGATCCGAATCGGGATCGTCGGAGCGGAGAACACCCATACCGCCGCCATTGCCCGGACGCTGAACGTCTCCAGGAGCGTGCCCGGGTTCCGCGTTGTGGCGGTCTGGGGAGAGACTCGCCCATTTGCCGAGAAGGCGGCCGAGCAAGGCGCGATCCCCCGGATCGTCCGGCGGCCTGGGGACATGATCGGCGAGATTGACGCCGTGGTGATCGACCACCGCCACGCGAAGTATCACTTGGCCGCGGCCGAGGGGTTCCTCAAGGCACGCCTGCCGATGTTCATCGACAAGCCCTTCTGCTATCGCGTGGCCAACGGCAGGAAGTTCCTCGCCCGGGCCCGGCGGATGAAAGTGCCGGTGACGAGCTTCTCGACCGTGCCGACCTCGCGGTCCTTCGCGGCCTTCGCCAGGAAGGTCCGGGCCGCCGGGAAGATCCATTCCGTCGCCAGCTTCGGCCCGTGCGAGCTGACCTCGCCCTACGGGGGGATCTTCTTCTACGGCATTCACCAGGTGGACGTCCTGGTGGAGTTGTTCGGCCCGGATATCCACGCTGTCTCCGTCACCCGGGACCCCAAGGGCGCCGATGCCGTCGCGTCCCTGCTGTGGCGCCACGGGCTGACCGCCTCGATGCACTGCGTGAGCGAATACTCCGTGGGCTTCCAGGTGGCGGTCGCCGCCCAGAGCGGCTCGCTGTCGGTTCGGCTGGCGAGCGACCCGAATCCATACCTGACGGGCATCAGGAAGTTCTGCCGGATGTTCAAGACCGGGCGGGAGCCGATCGACCATAAGCGCATCCTCGCGCCCGTGGCCGTGCTGGAGGCGCTGGGCCGATCCGTCAGGACCGGCAAGCTCACGCCCGTCGCGAGGGTGTGATCACTTCCGCACGGTGGCGGTCGCCGCGAGTTGAAGGTCGTCGGTCCGGCCCGCCCTCAGCAGGTGATAGGCCAGTCCGGCGGTCATGGCGGCGTTGTCCACGCAGTATGTCATGGCCGGCATGCGGACGGCCACGCCGAGGGTGGCGCCGAGCTTGTCCGTGGCGGCGCGGAGGGCGGAGTTAGCGGCCACGCCCCCGCCGAGGATGATCGTCCGGGCCTCGACCGCCCGAACGGCGCGGCGCATCTTGATCCGCAGCGTGTCCACCACGGCCGCCTGGAAGCTGGCGGCCACGTCGGCGATCTCCTGCCGGCCGAGATGATCGGCCGACTTCCTCGCGCCCTCACGCTGGGCCCCGGGCACGCCGCGGACGTGGTACAGCACGGCCGTCTTGAGCCCGCTGAAGGAGAAGTCGAGGGATTGGCCCTTCAGCAGCGGACGCGGGAACTCGATCGCCTTGGGGTTGCCCTCGCGGGCGGCGCTGTCGATGGCCGGCCCGCCCGGGTAGCCCAACCCCAGGATCGAAGCGACCTTGTCGAAGGCCTCGCCGGCGGCGTCGTCGATGGTCGCCCCCAGCAACTCCACCTCGGTGGGGGCTCGGCAGTGGTACAGCGAGGTATGCCCGCCGGAGGCGATCAGCGCCACGGCCGGATAGGCGATCGGATCGGCGTCCAGCGCGGGCCCGTAGGCGTGGGCATGAATGTGGTTGACGCCGATCAGCGGCCGCCGCCAGACCCACGCCAGCGTCTTGGCGGCCATCAGTCCGACCAGCAGCGAGCCGATCAGCCCCGGGCGATTGGCCACGGCTACGGCGGCGATTCCCTCCGGTCCCACGCCCGCCTGGGCCAGCGCCTCGGCCAGGACGGTGCTGGCGGCCTCCACGTGGGCGCGCGAGGCGATTTCCGGCACGACCCCCCCGAAGCGCTCGTGCAGCTCGAACTGGGTGGCCACGACATTGGCCAGCACGTCGCGTCCGTCTGCGACGACCGCGCAGCCGGTTTCGTCGCAGGTGCTCTCCAGGCCGAGGATAATGGTCGGGGTGGCGTCACTCACGCGCGCTCGTCCTCGAAGGCGTGGCCCGTTGCGTGGTCAGCGGCGGCTGGCCCGCGGGGCGAGTGGTGGGGACGCGCTGCTGGCGAAGCAGTTCGAGCGCCTTGGCCAGTTGGCTGTCGGTTCGCAGCAGCGCCTGGCGGAACTTCCGGGCGCGGTCGGTTCGGCTCGGCCGGGTGGTCGTGGTCGTTGCGGGGGGCGGCATGACTTCCACCCGCATCCGCATGCGAGCGAGTTGGGCGGCGGCCCGGCCTGTCAGAGCGACCGGCACGTCCGGCTGCAAGGGCCCGTCCGACGCGCCTTGGGCCGTGACCTGCGTTGCCGCCGGAAGTGTGGCCGGCGCCGTTGCCGCGGCGGGGAGCCGCCAGGTCGGCGGCGCCAGGTTAAAACGCCCCGTGGTCAGGTGCACCACGCCCAGCCCGCCTCCCAGGTCGACGGTGCTCTGCACCGACCACTTCCCGTAACTTTCCTCGCCGAGCAGGACCGCCCGTCCGTGGGCCTGCAGCGCCCCAGCCACGATCTCCGCCGCCGAGGCCGTCGCGCCGTCCACCAGCACGATGGTGGGCACCAGCGGGAAGGTCCCGTCGGCGTGGGCGTAGTAAGAGTGGCGCTGCCCGTTGCGGGATTCGATCCGGCCGATGAGCCCCGTCTCGATGAACCGGTCGGCCACGGCGATGCCCGCCGATCGATCGCCGCCGGGGTTCCCTCGCAGGTCCAGCACCAGCCCCGCCGGATCCGCCAGACGACGGTACGCGCTGCGAAGCTCCCCGGGCGTCCGCCGGACGAACTCACTGACGCGGACATAGTAGATGCCCTGCTCCTCGTCCAGCGCGTGGAACCACTGGCCCTGATCGTCTCGCGCGATCCCGGTCACCGTCTCCAGTTCGAACCGCGCCGCCCGGAGCGTCCGGGTGATCTCGTTGGCCTGGCGGTCCAGAAGTTGCAGCTCGATGGCTTGGTCCGACCTCTGGGCGAGTATCTTCCTTGCCTGGGCGAGTGTCATGTCGGCCGCGGGGACGCCGTTGACGGAGCGGATCTCCATTCCGGCGAACAGGCCCCCCTGGTGGGCCGGGCTGCCGGGCAGCGGGCCCACGACGACGATCCTTCCGGCCCGTCGCTCGATCCGCAGGCCTGTTTCGAGCAATTCCCCGGAGCTGCGCATGGCGAAGTGGTCGGCCTGGTCGGGCCGGATGTACGCGGAGGACTCGTCGACCTGCCCGACCATTCCCTCGATGGCGCCCTGCGTGGCCCTTCCAGGCGGCAGGGGGGTGTAGCCGTGCTTGTTGAGCAGCTTGTACGCCTCGATGGCGCCGGACAGTTGCCGGATGGCCGGGTCGGTGGGCGCAACGGTCGGCTCCTTGCGCCGCGTCAGGAACAGCGCCGCGCTGGCCAGCACCAGCATGAGCGCCACCCAGATGAGATTGCGCCGGGACATCTCAGACCCCACTCGTATTCGAGGTTCCTGCCGGGCTCAGGCATCCCACCTCGGCTTGGCGCCCGGCTGCGGGCGCCGGCCCGGTCAGGCCACCATGATAGCCTCGCCACGCGGTGTTCACAAGCTGTCAAGGCCGGGCGCTGTGGGCTCTTGCGGCCCCGAGGCACACCCGCCATCGGAGCAAAAGAATCCGTGGACGGCGGAGCCCACGAGCCATTATCGTGTACGCACCGGGTCTGGGGCTCCCGGCGGTGACGGGTGGCCCCGGGCCCTTCGCGACGAGTCTGGGGCCATGGGTTTGAGTATCTGACCGGGCATGTCAATACGGGCGATCATCCTGGGATTGGTGGGCTCGGCCTTCATTGCCGGGGCGGGCTACCTCAACGACAACCTGCTGAGGAACACCTTCCTGGTAGGCAACCACCTGCCCGTCAGCGTCTTCGGCCTGCTGATCCTCGTGGTCATCGTGATCAATCCGGTCCTGGGCCGACTCCGCTGCCGGCTTCGCCCCTCGGAACTGGCCGTGACCGTAGCCATGATGCTGGCCGCGTGCAGCATCCCCGGCAGCGGGCTGATGCGGACCTTCCCGACCTCGCTGGTGGTCCCGATCCAGTACAGCCAGGACAAGCCCTACTGGAGCGAGCACGATATCCTCGGCTACGTCCCCGGCGCCATGCTGCCCGGGGGCGGGCGGTACGATCCGGCGGTGGTCCGCGACTTCCTCCAGGGCATCGACCGGGAGACCGAGGGGAACATCTCCCTGGCGGACGTTCCGTGGGGCCAGTGGGCACAGGCGCTGGCATCCTGGACCCCTCTGATCCTGCTGCTGGGGATCGCCGGAATCTCCCTGGCGGTGATTGTCCACCGCCAATGGTCCAAGCGGGAATTGCTGCGATACCCCATCGCCACCTTCGCCAGTTCGCTGATGGGCGGCAGGGCGGGGGACGGCAAGCCCATCTACCGCACCCGGATCTTCTGGATCGGGCTGATTACGGTCCTGGTGATCCAGGTGATCAACGGGCTCGGGACGTGGAACCCGAACGAGTACCTCCGGGTCCCGCTGCGGATCGATCTGTGGATGGTGCTCCAGAAGTGGCCCACGCTGCCCACGCTGCTGGGGTTCCGGGGCAACTACTTGAGCCTCCCATTGTACCCGGCGGTGATGGCCTTCGGCTTCATGCTGGCTTCGGAGGTGAGTCTCACGCTGGGCCTTTCTCCGCTGCTGCTGATGGCGGCGACGACCATGCTGGCGGCCTGGGGAGTGGAGATCACCAGTGAGCACGGCGTCGGCGGGCCCATGAACTGGCAGCGGTTCGGCAGCTACGTGGGGATGATCCTGCTGATCGCCTATACCGGCCGGCGGTACTACGGGCATGTTCTGCGGCGCGCCGTCACCTTCAGCGGCGGGCGGGAGGCCGACTCCACCGCCGTGTGGGCGTGCCGGATATTGCTGCTGTCCGTCGTGGGGCTGGTGGCGATGCTGACCTTCCTGGGGCTGAACTGGCCCTACTCGGTGATGCTGGTCGGACTGATGTTGATGATGTTCCTGGTGATGGCCCGGATCAATGCCGAGACGGGCCTGTTCTTCTGCCAGTGTTGGTGGATGCCGATAGGGGTGTTCTCGGGTATGTTCGGTTTCGCCGCGATGGGGCCGAAGGCGATCGCCATCGTTGCCTTGGTCAGCGCGATCTTCACCATCGACCCGCGAGAATGCCTGATCCCCTTCGTGACCAATGGCCTGAAGATGTGCGACGACAGCGGCGTCCGTCGCGGCCGGACGGGTTGGGCGATCGCCTGCGCGTTCATCCTGGCCCTGGTGGTGGCCATGGTCGTTGCCCTGTGGGCCAACTACAACTATCCCGCCTTCGAGGACAAGTGGGCCAACCAGATGGTCCCGGACATCACGTTCGGCGTGGTAGAGACGGCCGTGAAGGATCTCAAGGCGGTGGACGGGCTGAAGGAGTCGGTCCAACTGTCCACCTGGCAGCGCATTGCGAGTACCAGCCCGAACCCGACCTTCCTCAAGGCCGCCGGCGCCGGGCTGGTGCTGGTCCTGCTGTTCAGCGCCCTGCGGCTGCGGTCGGCCAAGTTCCCGCTGCATCCGGTCGTGTTCCTGGTGTGGGGTACCTATCCGATGCAGTGCTTCAGCTTCTCGTTCCTGGTCGGATGGATGATCAAGTCGGCCGTCATGAAGTTCGGCGGCTCCAAGACATACCATAATGTCACCGCGCTGATGTTCGGTATCGTGGCCGGTGACCTGCTGGGGGCGCTGACTGTCATGTCGGCGGTGGCCATCCATTACGGCGCCTACGGCACTTCCCCGCTGTGGCACCAGATATATCGGGTCTTCCCGGGCTGAGCGGAAGCTCCTCCGGCGTCCAAATCGGGGAATTCAGCGAAACGGAGTGAACCCACTGCGGGGGTGCGGTGTCCTTGGGGGTAGAGGCCTGATGGCGACGCCGTCGGACGAAATCCTGATGCGACGGATTCAGCAGAGCGACGCAGCGGCGTTTGACCTCTTGCTCGATCGCCACGGCCCGCTGGTCCGGCAGCGCCTCTCGGGGATCTTGCGCGACGGCTCGGCCACGGAGGATCTCTCCCAGGAGGTGTTCCTGCGTGTCTGGACCCGAGCGGGGCAGTGGTCGGGGCGTGGAAGCGTGGCCGGCTGGCTCCTCCGCATCGCCACGAACCTGGCGCTGAGCCATCTGCGGTCCGTGCGCCGGCGGCGTCAACGGCCGTTGGAGGCGCCGGGCCCGTCCGACGAGCTTCACCGGCAAGACCTGCCCTGGCTGGCGGATGCGTCCGCGGTCGACCCGCTGGACCGGATCGCCCGGGCCGAGGACATGGAGAGGCTGCGAGAGTCCCTGGAGGCCCTGCCGGAGGAAAAGCGGGATGTGGTCCGGATGGTCCACGAAGACCAGATGGACCTTCGGGCAGTGGCCGAGGAGCTGGGCATCCCCGTCGGGACGGTGAAGTCGCGCCTGTACCACGCCCGCAAGCGCCTGGCGAAGTTGTGCAGACAAGTGGACAGCGAGTGTGAGAACATCTGATGGATATGAGATTTTCATCGCCGTGGCACCGGGAGTCCTACGAGCGTTTCCTCAAGGAGCGTCTGCCGCAGTTGCTGGCCGAGCGTCTGCCGCTGGGCTGCTACTTGGCCGAGCCGGCGGGCGAACGAAGCTGGCGGGTGAAGGTCTCTGTCCAGGCCGGCGGCAAGGAAGTGGCTGTCGAGTTTCCGGACCTGCTCGCCCCGGACGAAGAAGGCATCTTCGTGCTTGACGGGCGGGAGCGTGTCGTTCTGCCCACGGCCTCCCAGGAGGAGCTGGACGTCGCGGAGATCCGCTGCGTCGGAGAGCAGCTCTACGATCACGTCGCCGTTCAACTCGGGACCGCGCCGCCCAACCTGGCGTGGGACGAGAGCATGCTGCGTTCCTGGTTGCCGCTGGATGCGTGGATCATCGAATTCATCGCCGGCAAGGTGATTGACCGGCGGTTCGATGAGAACATGCCCCGCACCTTGTGGGTTCCGACGTGGTTCCAGTTCATCGGGAGCGCCGCCCAACCCATCGATAATGCAAACTGGCTGTCCCGGCTGGAGCATCGCCGCCGCCTGCTCGTCGCCAACAGGAAGCGCCTGTGCGCGCGGGGGCAGCTCGGGCGGGTCGGGCCGTTCATGACACCCGAGGGCAGGAACATCGGCCGGGTCCTCTCCATTGCCGCCGGCGCGGTCATCCGCGAGGGGAAGCTGGTCATCGTCGATGACAGGCCCGAAGCGGCGCTGGCGGCGACGGAACTGATGGTCCCGTTCCTGGAGCACTCCGACGCCAACCGCCTGCTGATGGGCACGAACATGATGCGGCAGTGGGTGCCGGCCGACGAGCCCGAAGCCGCCCTCGTTCAGACCGGCTACGAGCCGGACGTGCCGGATTGCTGGTGCGGGCGGAACCTGCTGACGGCCTTTGCGTCCCTGGGGGTCGAGACGAACGAAGACGGAATCGTCCTCAGCGAATCGGCGGCGAAGCGCATGAACCAACGCCGCCCGCTGACGGTGGGGGACAAGCTCAGTTCCCGGCACGGCTACAAGGGCACGGTCAGCCGCATCCGGCCGGATGACCGGATGCCTCACCTGGCCGACGGCACACCGGTGGACATCGTGGTCGATTTCATCGCCTGTCCGTCCCGGCTGAACTTCGGGCAGATCCGCGAGGCCCTCATGGGCCGGATCGCCAGGGCCGAGGGCAAGACGGCCATCGTGCCGCCGTTCCAGGCCCCCTCAGCCGACGAACTACGCCGTCGCCTGGCTGCGGCGGGGCTGCCCGAGTCGGGCATGGAGAAACTCCGCAACGGCCCCGGCGGGGAGCAGCTCGCGATGGCGAGCACCGTCGGGTACGTCTACTGGGGCAAGACCTGGCACCTGGCCGGCGAGAAGATCCACGCTGCCGCCAGGCCCTCCGAGCCGGCGAACATGCAAGGCTTCATGGAGTACACCCAGCTTTGCGCGGTCGGGGCGACGGAGACGGTTGTCGAGACCTACAACACGCGATCGGTGAGCCGCGGCGACGCCGATACGCTCGCCGAGCGGGTTGCCGCCGGGGCCGTGGACCAAGCCGATCCGCCGAGCCCGAAGCTGGCCGATCTGGTCCGGCGGCTCGATGCAGTCGGCATCGCGGCGACGTTGGACGGGGACAAGCTGAGCTTCGCCTTCGCCGCCGGGCCCGAGCCCGCGCTGGCCCTGGCCCGTCCGCAGCCGCACCCCTGGGCGCCCGAGCGCCTCCTCGACCGGGTCGGCGTGCTGGCCGACGCGCCCGGCTGGCAGGAGTTGGTCGAGGCCAACGCGCAGCTCGAACGCATGCTCGCCGGCAAGGCGCCCGAGGGCCTGCTCGCCAAGGCCGAGGCGCAGCTTCAAGAGGCGCTGGGGGGCATGTTCGAGACGCTGCTGAATCCCGAGCGGACGAAGCACCCTTCATCGCTCGTACTCAACCAACGCGTGCTCTTCAGCGGGCGGACCGTTCTGGCGCCGGCGTTCGGTCTGGGGATTGACCAACTTGGCCTGGCCGAGGAGATCGCGTGGGTATTGTTCGGCCCGCTCGTGCAGCGCGAACTCGGGGACGCCAACGCCGTCGAGAAGCGCACCGAAGCCGCCGCGGCGAAGCTGGACGAGGTCATGGCCCGGTCCTGGATCATCCTCAACCGCGCTCCCTCCGTCGAGCCGACGAACCTGCTGGCGTTCCACCCCGTCCGGATACCCGAGCCGGTGATCCGCATTCACCCGATCGTCTGCCCGCTGATGAACGCCGACTTCGACGGCGACCAGGCGGCCGTGTTCCTGCCGATCACGGAGGCCGGCCAACGCGAGGCCGGCGAGAAGCTGACGGTGGCCGCCCATCTTCGTCGCGACCGGAGCATCCTCGAATTCTGGCCCCTGCACAGTGGGCCCACCTGGGGCCTGGCTTGGCTGAGCCTCTCGGCAGCGGGCCTCAAGCGGATCCGGAAGATCATGGGGGTCGAGGTGGCCGCGCCGGAAGGCTACGTCACGCGCGGCTCGACCCGCGCCGCACTGGGGGAGGTACTGGACCGTCACGGAGCGGACAAGATGCTCGAGGTCCTGGCGGAGCTGACGCAGGTCGGCCTGGAGGTCACAGCCGCCAGCGGGGCGTCCATCAGTCCGTTCATCGGCGAGCGCCTTGCCCTGCCGGCCGCGCCCGAGGGGGACGATCCGGCCGAATGGCAGCGCGACGGCCAAGCCATCATCGAGCGGATCGAGTCCGACAAGGACTTCACCAGCGAGGATTTCGGGGCCATTCTGCTGTCGGTCAAGAGCGGCGCTCGCGGGAACATTGGGCATCTGGTTCGGCTGGCGGGGAGATTCGGCCCGGTGCTGGACGTTGACGGCGAGCTGGTCATGATCCGCCACAGCCTGCGGGACGGGCTGACCTCGCGTGAACTCTACGCCCAGGCCGTGGGGGCACGCAGGGGGCTGGGCCAGGTGGCCTTGAACGTCTCGGACGCAGGCAGGGAGATGTTCGAGGCGAGCCTCCCGACCGGCTACAGCGTCCTGGCGCGGGCCATGCGGTCCAAGCGGCCGGGGATCGTCTTCGCCCACGCCGCCGCCACGGGCGAGGTGGACCCGCTGACGGACCTGGACAGCCGGTTGTTTGTCGGGCTGGGGCCGGCCTGACGCCGACGCAGCCCCGCCTACCTGGCCGCCACGGCCGGGGCGGCGCCGTAGCAGACCACCGAGCCGTCCTCGCAGGTGACGATCACCTGCCCGTCGCGGTCCACGATCAGCCCGCCCTGCACCGGCGTCGCCGGCAGCGCATGCTGCCAGAGGACCTTGCCGTCCTTGTCATTGAGGGCCATGAGGACCGACTTCGGCGGGGCATCGCCTTGGGCCGGAAGTTCGCACACGGCCAGGACCGCGTTGCTCGCCACCGCCACGGACACGGCGTTGAGCGTGCTGACCTCTTGGCTGACCCACCGCAAATCCCTGCCCTTGATGCGCCAGACGACCAGGGGGCGCCATCGCCATCGGGGGGTCTTTTCGGGCTTGGGCCGATCGGGTCTGCTCATGGCCTCGACGATCATCTCATCGTCGCAGCAGATGAGCTTACCCTTGAGGCCGTGGAGGTAGACGAACTTGCCGTCGTTCCAGGCGGGTGCGACGCGGCTGGCGGCGAACTGGCTCTTGCCCTTGTCGGAGCGGATGTGGAACACGCCGGGGCTGACCACCTTCTCCACGGCCGAATACAGCAGCCGCCCGCCGAACAGGACGTACTTGTCCTTGAACACGCAGACTTCCTGCCCGCGGTTGGCCTTGGGGAACCCGTTCCGCGGCGGCTTGGACAGGCACTTGCCGGTCGCCAGGTCGAATGCGGCGGGGGAGATCTGGTTGCCGGCGGCCAGGAGCAGTTGACCGTTGTGGATGGTCATGGTCCCCTGGGCCGAGACGCCCTTTCGCAGTTCGAGATTCAGATGGCCGGAGGAACTGTTCTGCCACTTGATCTTGCCGGTGACGGCGTCGAGTGCGTAGACGTAGGTGCCGTCGTAGTCGATGATCCCGGCGGCCACGTATGCCACGCCGTCGCGGACCAGCACGCCGGTATTGACCGGCCAGGTGGACCCCAGCGTGCCGTAGACCATGATGCGTCGCTCGACCGGCGCCGCCCGGAACCGCCAGAGCATCCGGCCGGTGGCGGCCTCGAGGGCGTAGACGTATCCGTCCCCGGAGCCGACGTAGGCCCGGCCGTTCCAGATGGTCGCCGGCATGAGAATGGCCCCGCCGGTGCGATAGGACCAGCGGCGCTGGCCCGTGGCGGCGTCAACGGCCTGCACCTTGCCGTCCTGGCCGGCCAGGAAGATCATTCCGCCGGCGGCCGTCGCGGAGGTGGGGGCGCCCTTGTCCCCCGTGCGGTAGCGCCATCGTAGGACGGCCTGGCTGGCTACGGCGGCTTCCGAGCCTCCGCTGCGGTCATTATTGGCCCGATACGTCGGCCAGTCCTTCGCCGAGATCGACAGCTTGGCCACGCGCTTCAGGTCGCCGGCGCCCACCTGGAGGTTCTTTGCGTCGGTGGCTGTGTGATCGAAGCGGAACTCGCCCGCCGAGCACATCGTCACCGTGCCGATCAGGGAGAGGTTGCAGTCACACTGCCACGGCCCCACGTACAGCAGGCCGTTGGCGGGGATCGCCCCGTCGTTGCAGCCGGCCCGCACCGCGCCGTTGACCGTGAACTTGTCGGCCGCGCGGTCGTAGCGCAGCAGGCCCTCGCCCCGGACGAAGAACGAATCCGGCGTGGCCGTCAGGCGGGCGCAGCTCCGCTTGGCGAAGCCCAGGTCCTTGAGCACCTCTCCCGTTACCGGATTGAGGACCTGGTGGCGGCCCTTGGGGCCGACGCCGATCACTATCTTGCCGTCCACGTAGATCGGGTTGGGGTTGTTGGTGGTCTTATCTTTCTTCCAGAGCAGGCTGCCGTCGGCGGTGGACACGGCCACCAGGTTCGCCCGCGTCTGGGCCTGGAAGAACAGGACCTGCGGCGTGTACGTGGCAAAGCAGGTGGACCGCCATCCGGGCGTGGACAGCAGCCTCTTGTCGGGCATCTTCTCGATCAGCGCCAGCGTCTTCGCGTCGTCATTGGTCCAGTCGAGCGACCCGGTGTCGGCGTCCAGCCGGCCGATGTGAGAGTCCGGGCAGTAGAAGAACATCTTTCCGTCGCCTATGGCCAGACCGCGGGAGTCGATGGGTTTCTCTTCGGTGTGGGTCCAGCGGACCTGCCGGGCCTTGAGGTTGTAGGCCGTGATGGTCTTGCCGAACCCCCAGGGAACGCGCTTGGCGTAGTAGCCCTTGCTGAGATTGCCCCACGACCAGTGCCCGCGGTTGGTGGCGAGCTTCTTGGTCTCCGCGGCCGAGCCCTTGCCGGACAGAACGAACAGAGTGCCCTTGGAGATGGCGATCCATTCCCATTTCTCGGAGAGGTTCGGGATTTTGATCCGGCCGATTTCCTTGCCCGTCTCGGGGTCTAGTACCAGGCAGTGGTCGTCTTCGATCATGTAGAAGGCGTCGTCGGTGGCGATGAAAGCGGACCGGTGGACCATGTACCCTTCGGGCAGCTTTCGCTGCCACAGCACGGCCCCGTTGTAGCCATTGCGTGCGACGAGGGTATTTAGGGTGACCCACTCTCGCTTGTGGTGGGCGATGTGTCCGACGGCCGTGAAGATGCGCCCGCCGGCGGCCAGCGTTGTGGCGGGCATGGCGATGTAGTACGGCCGGCCGTACCACTGTGTCATGTACGGGGCCTTGATGACCTGATCGTTGGAAACGGGGTTGTTGTCGGGCCCCTTATACCAGTGCGACCAGTTGTCCACGCCGGCCCGGGGGCTCTTGACGATCTGGGTCCACGTGGCGCCGCCGCTGCGCAGCAGCGTCAGCCGGCAGTCGGCGCCGCCGGCGACGGAGAGGTTCGTCGTGGGCCCGAGAATGGCCTTGCCGCCGGGCCGCAGCACCCGCACCACCTCCTTGACGGACACCTTCGCCAGCCGTTCGCCCAGGTGGGCCGAGACGACCAGATCGATCGTATTGTCGGCATACGGCAGCTTCGTGAGCGAGCCGGTCTCGGCGATGACGCGCCGGACCCACAGCCCATCGACGTCGAGCACGGCGGCCGCGGCGGCGATGGCCTCCGGGCGGTCGTCCAGCACGTGTACGGTCAGGCCGCTGGCGCGGACGATTGCCAGCGGCAGCCGCCCGTCCTTGACCCCCAGCACCGCGCAGACCCCTCGGGTCACCCCGCCTTCCTTGAGAAGGGACCGGGCCAGATCGCCCGCGTCATCGGCCCTTGCGCCGGTTGCCGGCAGGGCCGCTCCAATAGCCAAAGAGACAAGCACGAAGAAGTGTATGGATCGCATGCTTCGGGCTCCTTTTCGCGGATCGTTGGCAGCACCGGCCCCCGGCCGCCGGGGAACGCGGACATGCACGGTCCGGCTCAGACTCATATCATCCCCCCGCCTGCGGCGCCATGCAAGGAAACTGCCGGACGATGGGGTGGCCGGGAACGAACCGGGCCGGCTCCTGGGGGCCGGCCCGTGTCAACGGAAGTACTGGGCAGAGGCGGACTTGAACCGCCGACACCATGATTTTCAGTCATGTGCTCTACCAACTGAGCTATCTGCCCGTCGCCGCTGCCGCCGAAACCGACAGCGTAATCAATGCTATCGGAATCCCGGTGGATGTCAAGGCCCGCGGGCGTCCTGGCCGGTGGGCTACTGGCTCTTCCGCGTGAAGCCCGTCCGACTCTCGATGCCGATGGTCTGGCCCTGTTGGGTTCCGCGGAGTACGAACCACGTCATCAGATCCCGC
>SDBT01001853.1_pt1 | contig 37875 bp, 51 predicted proteins | sample 2277101 | NCBI WGS metagenome assembly SDBT01 (sample SAMN10404973, study PRJNA504765) | marine sediment metagenome | isolation source: marine sediment core GS10_PC15, 103 cmbsf | place: Arctic Ocean: Southern Knipovich Ridge | collected 2010 | reverse complement strand
ACAGACTACGCGATTAGGCACCGTTATGAAAACCTTAGACTGCAAACTCATCGGAAATATTCAAATCGCCCCTGAAAAGGGATGAGAAGGAACCGTCAAAAAAGTATAATAAGGCCCCTGACATCTTTTGTGCCTGCCTGCACCTGAACTTTTTTTTGTTCATATATTTTTGTGATCGATAGAACGCATCTTTATCTCTCTAAAATTTTCTGCCGGGTTAACCATAGAAATACAACTTATATTCTTTTGTTCTTATTATTCCATCGATATCCAGTGATGCGGTTATAAGCAGAGTTGAGATTTTTCCAGCCAAGTCGTTACGAGAGCATTAAGTTCTTCATCCTGGTAATTGAACCTGGCAATTATTATTTTTTCTTTCTCTGATAACCTTCTATAACCCCAAAACCACCTTTTTTGTGTTTCCTTTTTACCATTCCGGCTGAAGTATCCAGGGAGATTGACATGGAAAAATGAGATGCCATCAGCACCTCTTAATATGTTTACACGTCTCGAACCACCTATTTCGTGAAAGCGTATCAGGTGAAAGACATTATCGGCCAATTCTGTATTTACGTTACACTTTTTCATTATTTCAAGCGAGATATTAGCACTATTTAAGGCATGAGCATTCTTGAACTTATCGTAATCTTTATAATCTTTTCGCTTCACTTTACGTTTCTCAATAGCTCTTTCTATATCATGAGCTAAAGCGGCGACCTTTAAGGCTTCATCAGCATCAGGCTTTAATTTAAGCAGCCACTCCAGGGTGTTTTTTGAGTGTATCGGGTCTTCAGGAACCAGGGAATTTTTGATAATCTTTTCAATCTTCTTTTTTACACATTCGTTTTTTTTCATCTTTACCCAGAATCAATACTCTCCTGACATTTTCCACATTTGTCACTACCCCAATTATGAAAAGGATCAAGAGTATTTGATTTATTAAGGCTCCAAGAAATATAATCAATATTCTAACATCACGACCAATTCTGAAATAATGATCTTTAGGACCGAGTCTTTTTTTCATTAAAGTGTCATATTTGTCGGCAGTGTAACTGTTCATAAATGTGCCTATAAGCGCCAAAAAACCGATGATGATATACAGGAAGTTGTCGTTTAAAAAATAAATATGACAAATCAACCCGAACAGAAGAAAAGCGTCCGCATAACGATCCAGAACGGCGTCAAACCATCCTCCGAAAGCCGTAGATTGGTATTTCAGCCTCGCTATTTCACCGTCACAGCCATCAATAATAGATGCTATTTGAGCAAAAACTGCACCGGACAATAGGGTGGCGTAACCACCTTTCAAAAACAAAACTGATGATATCAAACAAAGCAAAAATGAAAAAAAAGATATCTGGTTTGGTGTAACTTTGGTTTTGACAAGAAATCGTGTGATTCTTGTGGATATAGGTCTATTGAGGTATCGTGAAACAAGACCATCGGAGTGCTTCTTTAACTTTCCTAAAATACTTTTTTGGGCTTTACGAAAGGCATTCTCATCATCTAAATCCATCCAGAAGTTTCCAGATATGTCGAGTGCCCGGACGGCACCGGCGTCGGCAAGTATCCTTATTCCACCTGAAAGCGTACCATCATTATCAAGGGTAATGCTTTTTTCTATAGCAGCAAAGATTGATGGACTGCAAAGGAAAAAGCCAGTATCAAATGCGTTGTGTTTAGTGATATTCTTACCAATGTCGAGGATTCTTCCATCTTTTACGAGGACTTTTGTGACGTCGTCAATATCTACCAGGTTGTTTGAACTTACATTTGAATCAACGGCCAATATTACTTCATTTTCTTGTATCTGTTGGGCTTTTAGTTTGAGCAGAATATCCCTATCAAAAAGGTGATCAACCATCATTAGAATAAATTTTTCATCCAATAATTCTTTCGCCTTGAGAACGGATAGACCATTTTCTTTTTGCCATTCGTCATTTATGATATGGTCTATCTTTATATTTCCCCGCCGGCTGAATTTCTCTAAAAAATCTCTTACTTCTTGGCCGTTGTATCCGGTAACAACATAAAACTCCGTAAGGCCACAACTTCGTGCGGTTAAAATTGCCCGTTCGATAAGCGATAATCCCAGAAGCCGAACAAGGGGCTTTGAATCGCCCCTTGCTGCTAATCTGCTCCCTTTACCGGCGGCAAGTATGAGACACTTCACAGTCTTAGTCCTCGCGTTTGCCCGCGATGAATTCTTCTGTCATCTCGTAAGCCTTCTCGTCGGTGAACTGTTTCGGTGGATGTTTGCAGAAATATGCAGAGGCCGAATACAAAATTCCGCCTTTGCCCCTGTCAAGGGCCAGTTTGCAGCACCTGATTGAGTCAATGGCAACGCCTGCTGAGTTTGGTGAGTCTTCCACGCTCAGCCGTAATTCCAGATTCATCGGCACATCGCCGAAAAGCTTGCCCTCCATCCTGATAAAGCAGACCTTGTTGTCATTTTGCCAGGGCACATAATCGCTCGGACCGATGTGAATGTCACGGTCGCCGAGTCTACTGGGGGCAACGGCCTGAACAGCCTCTGTTTTTGATTCTTTCTTGGAGGCGAGCCTGCTTCTATCAAGCATATTGAGGAAATCAGTATTGCCGCCTGTATTGAGTTGGTAGGTCCTGTCTAACCTTACCCCTCTTTTCTTGAATAAATCGGTTAATACCCTGTGAGTGATTGTTGCACCAAGTTGAGCCTTTACGTCATCGCCTATTATTGGTATGTTCTTTTCTTCAAATTTTTTGGCCCATTCCGGGTTGCTTGCTATAAAAACGGGTATATTATTTATAAAAGCCACGCCCGCTTCCAGAGCACATTGAGCGTAAAACTTTGCGGCCTCCTCGGAACCCACAGGAAGATAATTTAACAGTATTTCGGCTCCAGAGGTTTTCAAGGTACCCACGACATCCTGCTTTGTCGCTTCCGGCCGGCCACTGGGGACAAACGTGTAGTCATCGTCGTAATCTTTCATATGGTTGGAAAAACCATCGAGAACTTTGCCCATTTTAACTTTAACCCCGGTCCTCGGCATTTTCTTACAGAACACGACGGTACAGTTTGGCCTTTCGAATATAGCTTCATTTACATCCTTTCCGACTTTTCTCTTATCGATATCGAATGCAGCCACCACTTCGATATCGTACGGTTTGTACCCACCGATGTCCCAGTGCATCAGTCCGACAGCATCCCGGCTGTTTTTGCTCTCATAGTATTCAATACCCTGAAGTAATGAACTTGTACAATTACCCACTCCCACTATTCCAATTTTGATTTTGTCCATGGTTAATTGTTTCCTTATATTGATAGACACGTTTTTACACTTCAAAATCCCATAGAACAGCTTTGTAGGCTATGTGTTTCACATAGGGCTATTCCCGCGTATATAAAAGAAGTCAATATATACACTAAGTAGCTCGCTGCGCCAAGAGGAAATTTATCAGATTTTTGCCCGCCCCTTTTTGGCCCCTGATGCATTTTCCCGCGATTCCCCGCGATCACCTGGACGATAACAAGCCCACTGGATTGTTGACAGTTCGATAACGCAAAGGTAACATGATTCCACAGTTATGGCTCACCGCTGGTGGCTCGGGCCGAGCAAACCCGGCGCAGGTTACAGGCGATGGAACCAGACCAAAAGTGGCGGTTTTGTTAAGTTGGGTAGTTTCCAATGACGAATGTAACGTTGATTACAGGCGATGGTATTGGGCCGGAAATTGCGGATGCGGCCAGAAGATGCGTTGATGCCACCGGTGCGGATATCAAGTGGGAAGTGGCCGAGGCGGGCGCCGATGCTATGAAGAAGTTCGGGACACCTTTGCCGGAGGCGACATTTGAGTCGGTTCGCAAGAACGGAGTCGCACTGAAGGCGCCTATTACTACGCCGGTCGGGACGGGCTTTCGGAGCGTGAACGTGTATATGCGCCAGGAGCTTGACTTGTATGCGTGCCTTCGGCCGTGCAAGAGCTATAAGGGTGTGCGGAGCAGATATACGGATATTGACCTTGTGGTCGTCAGAGAGAACACCGAAGACCTTTACGCGGGGATTGAATACGAAAAAGGCGCCGATGACACCGCCGAGCTGATTGTCTGGCTGAACAAGCACAGCAAGCGGAAAGTGACCAGCGACAGCGGTATAAGCATTAAGCCAATTTCCGTCAGAGCGACGCAGCGGATTTTCCATTTCGCATTTGAGTATGTTCTTAAGATGGGCCGGCGTAAGGTAACATCGGTACACAAGGCCAACATCATGAAGTACTCAGATGGGCTGTGGCTCGAGGTCAGCCGCGAGGTGGCGAAGGACTACCCGGACATCGAGTTCGAGGACCGTATTGTTGACAATATGTGCATGCAGTTGATTCAAAAACCCGAGCTGTACGACGTGATTGTATTGCCGAATCTTTACGGTGATATCATCAGCGACCTTTGTGCCGGCCTTGTCGGCGGATTGGGTGTCGCGCCCGGCGCCAACATAGGCGAAAAAGGCGCGATTTTTGAGGCCACTCACGGCAGTGCACCGAGGTACGCGGGGCAAAATAAGGTCAACCCGACAGCACTGATATTGAGCGGCGTATTGATGCTTCGGCATCTCGATAAGATGGCCGAGGCCGACAGGCTGGAAAAGGCAGTGGCTGCGGTGATCGCCGAGGGCAAGAGCGTTACATACGACATGAAGGCGGACCGTAACGACCCGACGGCCGTTGGCACGAAAGAAATGGCCGATGCAATTATCGCAAAGATGTAAATGGTAAGAGGGATAGATTGAACCAAAGTTTTTACCGCAATCTGATTTCCGGTGCGGACGAGGGCTTCGGAAGGGGTCTGCTGCGATTTTTGCTTCGGCTAATCTCGGTGGCATATAAGGTAGCGGTGGGCTTGCGCAATTTTTGTTACGATAAACACTTGCTGAGGACGTATGGTGTGGATGCTGCGGTGATAAGCGTGGGCAATATCACGACCGGCGGAACGGGTAAGACGCCGCTGGTTATATGGCTTTGCCGATTGTTGGAGAGAAAGTCATTGAAGTGTGCGGTGCTTACGCGCGGTTATAAGGTAGAGGGGGCCAAATTTGCGGATGAGCCGATGATATTAGCCAGGTCGTGTTCGGGGGCGAAGGTGATTGCGAATGCGGACCGCGCCCAAGCGGCGCTGAAAGCGGTGGCCAAATTTGGCGCTAATGTTTTAGTAATGGACGATGGATTTCAGCACAGGCGGCTTCGCAGGGACCTTGACATCGTGGCCGTTGATGCAACCTGTCCTTTCGGGTATGGCCGTGTACTGCCGGCCGGGCTGCTGCGTGAGCCGGCAAAGGCATTGCGGCGGGCCGATGCGGTGGTGATAACCCGGTACGACCAGGCAACGGCTGAGCAGGCCGAACAGCTTGAAAAGCAAATCGAGCAAATCGCACCGGATGCTGCAGTAGCGAAAGCCGTTCACAAACATCCATGCGCCAAGGCAATCAAAGGCCGGACACTGAGCATCAGTGAGCTTAAGGAAAAAGTGATATTTGCCTTTTGTGGTGTAGGCAATCCGGATGCATTTCTGAATCGGCTTGCGGAGTTTGGATTGAATGTAGTCGGGTCGAAGGTTTATAATGACCATCACGACTACAACCACGAGGATATCTTGGATATTTATGAACAAGCGAGGTCTTGCGGGGCGGATTTGATACTGTCAACGGAGAAAGACTGGGTCAAAAGCTCTCTGCTTGCGCCGCGAGACGACGATATTATTTTTGCGTACTTGGCTTGCGAACTGGAATTTGTCGATGGAGTTGATAAAATAGAGGCATTGATTGACGAAGTTATTGGACGGTCAAACGGTTAGATGTCTGGATGGTCTTATGTATAAGAAACTGCTGAAGGCGGTAACAAACCTTGGGTCGCCGCAAGTGCTCGTCGTCGGGGATTTTCTTCTGGACAGTTACGTCTATGGCGATGCGTTGCGGATTAGTCCGGAAGCACCGGTCCAGGTGCTGAAGGTGGTGAATCGGGCGTACAGTTGCGGCGGGGCCGGGGCGGTTGCTGCGGATTTGACAGCCCTGGGTGCGGGGTGCATTTGCATTGGTGCTATCGGGGCCGATGACAATGGAAAGCTTCTGAAGGAACAGTTGACCGAACTAAAGGCGGACACTTCGGGAATAATTACACTATCGGACAGACCCACAATCAGCAAACAACGGCTAATCGGCCTGGCCCAGCACCGCCATCGCCAACAGTTATTGAGGATCGACGATGAATGCACCGAGCCTTTTAACGAAGCTGACTATGATAAAATTTTGAAAATCTACAGTGAGAAACTTTCGCAGGCAGACATTGTGTGCATACAGGATTATAACAAGGCAGTGGTCCAGCCGAGCCTTTGTCGCGAGCTTATAAGACTGGCGGCCAAGGCGGGTAAAAAGGTGCTGGTTGACCCGCCTGTAATGGACGATTATTCAAAATACACGGGTGCGAGCCTGATTGCGCCTAACAGGCGCGAGACATCAAAGACCGTTGGATTTGCGATAGAGACGGTAGAAGATGCCTCAAGGGCGGCCCAGATCATTGCAGATAAGCTGAATGTTGAGGTTGTGGTAATTACGTTGGATAAGGACGGGGCGTTTTTGCGTACAAACGAGACAAGCGAGCACATACCGACAATACCTCGCAGCGTATATGATGTTACGGGGGCGGGCGATATGGTTCTTGCGATGTTAGCGGTGAGCCTGGCAGCGGGGTGCGACTATACGACGGCGGTGCAATTGGCAAATATAGCCGGCGGTATAGAGGTTGGGAAGTTCGGTGTGGCAACAGTAACGGTTGATGAGATTGTCAACGAGATTATCGCCGAGAACCGCGGTAAGGTCGGCAAGATCCACGATATAGATACGTTAGTCGATGTGTTGGCGTTTCATCGTCAGCAGAAAGAGACAATTGTGTTTACAAACGGCTGTTTCGATGTTCTGCACAGGGGGCATATCGAGTTCCTGAAATTCTGCGAAGCCCAGGGGGACGTTGTAGTGCTGGGTCTGAATAGTGATGATTCCGTCAGGCAGATAAAGGGTTCGGGGCGTCCAATCAACAATCAGCACGACCGGGCGGCGGTTCTTGCGGCTCTTGAGACGGTGGATTATATCGTGGTTTTCGTGGAGCCGGACCCGCTTAAGACGATTGAAAAGGTCAAGCCTGATGTTCTGGTCAAGGGGGTCGATTGGGCGGATAAGGGCGTCATCGGGCGCCAGTTCGTGGAGTCGGGCGGCGGCAAGGTGGTGCTGGCGCCATTAGTTGAAGGTAAAAGCTCGACATCGACTATCGAGAAGATGCAATCAATGCAGAACAGACGAAGCGGGCCGAAAGACAGGCCGGAGGCGAGCAATGAGTAACAAAGCGATATTCATGGACCGCGATGACACTTTGATAAAAGACCCCGGCTATATCAACAACCCCGACCAGGTGAAACTTTTGGGCGGCGCGAGTGAGGCACTTATTGAGTTGAAAGAGATGGGCTACAAGCGGGTGGTTGTAACGAATCAGTCTGGTGTTGCCAGAGGGATAGTCAGCGAGCAGGTGCTCAAGCAGATACACAAGCGGCTCCAAAAGCTGCTGGCACATGAAGGGGCGGGTATCGACGGGATTTACTATTGTCCATACCATCCGGACGGCGTAATTGAGAAGTACCGCGCCGAAAGCGAGTTTCGCAAGCCTAATCCCGGAATGATTCTGGCAGCGGCCAGGGAAATGGATATCGACCTTAACCGGTCGTGGGTAATCGGCAACTCGTATCGTGACATCGCCGCCGGTCAGCGGGCCGGGTGTAAGACGATACTGATAAATGCGGCAATCGACCAGACCTACAGGAAACCAACAGACCCGGTTCCCGATAAGCAGGCGGTCAACATGAAAGAAGCTGTAAATATTATCAAAATGCACGACCGGGCTGGAAGGGCGGCTGAAGCTGCACCAAGGCAGGAAAAGATTGAGCCCACATTCAAGGCTGAGGGATTGGGTAATCACACAGAAACCATACAACGTGGGCAGGCCCGGCAGAAGCCCCAACCGGTGGAGGTCCCTATGAAAGTTAAACATGAAGAAGCTGAGGCTGCCAGGACAAACAGGCTGCTTGAGGAGATGCTGAGACACATTAAGGAAATGCAGCGTGAAGGGATGTTCGAAGAGTTCTCGATGGCAAAGGTCATCGCCGGGATCATTCAGGCTATTGTCCTGTTGTGCCTGTTTCTGAGCTTGGTGTTCTTAACAGATCATACCAAGAGCGCAAGTTCGGTGCACACAATGATCGGTTATGCGATATTATTGCAGCTTATGGTAATAGGCCTTTACATGATGCGCGACCGGAAATGATTGGGCTTTCGGCTTGTGCTGTTTGTAACATGTCGGGATAGCATTGAGCGTAAATCGGGAAAAGATTTTGGTGTGGCTGCCATCTCCTGTCGGCGATGCTGTTCTTTGCACTCCGGCTTTGCGCGGGCTTGGCAAGAGGTTCGAGGGCGAACAGATTTATTTTCTCGCAAGCGAGACGGTGCGGCAGCTTTTGAGCCCCAACAATTTCGGCAACGAGTGGGTCGATGCAGGGCGCGCCGGCCTGACCCGGCTTGCACGCAGGCTCAAGGGGCACGGATTTTCACGGGCCGTACTTTTCAAGAATTCCTTCGGCTCGGCACTTATAACTTTTCTGGCGGGTGTGCCGGAACGAATCGGGTATGCCCGTGATTGCAGGTCGCTTTTGCTGACACAAAGAATCTATCCGCCAAAAGGTGCGGACGGGCGGTTTAAGCCGGTGTCGATGATTGATTATTATCTGAAGATTGTGGCTCAACTCGGCTGCGGGACTGCGGATAGACTCACGGAACTTTCAGTAAGTGCCGAAGACACGGCGGCTCTGCCTGCGAAACTGCCCGGTGCGCTTTCGCCAGCGTCGCCATTGGTGGTTCTTGTGCCAGGGGGAGCCTTTGGACCAAGTAAGCGGTGGGGCGCGGAGAGGTTTGCCCGCACGGCTGATTGGCTGATTGAAAAATATGGCGCTACTGTGGTTCTTTGCGTCGCACCTAACAAGATGGAGGCAGGAATTGCCGAGCAAGTTTGTGAGCAGGCTGAGCGGAAGGTGCATAGTCCGGCCGGAACGGGGCTGACGATGGGCGAGTTGAAGGCACTTTTAGCCGAATCGGATTTAGTCGTCACCAACGACACAGGCCCAAGACATATCGCGATAGCGCTCGGGAAGAAACTGATAACCCTGTTCGGGCCGAACAATCCCGAGTGGACCCAGACGGGCTACAAGGACGAGGTGCAAATAGTGGGCGAGGCGGAGTGTGTGCCGTGTGACAAGCCGCAGTGCAAACAGGAGCGGCATCTGTGTATGGAGGCAATCAGCGTTGAGATGGTCTGCGGGGCTGCCGGTAAGATATTAGACGAACTGTAAAAGTGAGTAGGCGGATGAGCGGTCAAAAGTTTGTGAAATTGGCGGAGGGTTTCTTTGCCGATGCCGATTACGCGCAGGCCTTTCGGAAACTCGGCCTGACCGATATTGATAAGGTGTTTGATTTCGATGCAGGGCGGAAACTCGATAAGGCGGAGCTGGCGAAGTACCGAAGCAGGGTGCAGTTTGACCTGGCCGATCCTAAAGCGACGGTTTTTCTGAAGCGGTACGACCGGGTGCCGATATTGACTCAGATAAGGAACTGGCTACACCATCACAGGCGGGCAAGTACGAGCAGTTTTGACAGGTCCGGTGCCGAGCAGTTGGCCGCCGCCGGAATTAACACACCCGAGACCATCGCATACGGCGAGCAATGGGCGCAAGGTTTTGAAAAGCGCAGTTTCATAATAACGCGCCGGATTCAGCGGGCCGAGTCTCTGGAGCGCAAGCTGCCGGACTTTTTTTACCAGGAGCGTTCGGGCGAGAACCTGAAACGGCGCAGCGCATTTATCGAAGGCCTGGCGGATTTTGTAAGGCGGTTTCACGAAACGGGCTTTCGACATTGCGACCTGTATTTTTCTCATGTATTCCTTGGGGAGGGGGGCGATTTGTATCTGATTGACCTGCAGCGTGTGTTTAAGCCGTGGCTGCTAAGAGAAAGGTTTCGCGTAAAGGATATTTCGCAGCTTTACTATTCGGCTGGGGCGAAATATTTTTCGCGGGTGGACAGACTCCGTTTCTATCTTCGATACGCGGGCAGAAAGAAGCTGACATGCGCCGACAAGCGGCTCATTCGGAAGGTCAACGCCCGGGCCAAAAGAATAGCCGCTCACGATGCAAAGCACGACCGGCCGGTCGGCTTTGCAATATGAGCCTTTGGCGGTTATAATCAGAAAGTAATGATTAAGACGGCCCTAATAATTGAGCGAGTGAACATTGCATTAGGTGGAGCGGAGCGGTCGGTCTTTGAATTGGCTTCTCAGTTGTCGCTGGCGGATGTTAAGGTTACGGTGTTGGCGGCAAAGGGCGAGACGCAGGCCGGGAATATTAAGATTCTTTGCGGAGATGGTGGTGGCAAGCGGACGTCACTTGCCGAGTTTGGCAAGGCGCTAAGAAATCATCTCATAGATAACCGTTATGATATTATCCACAGTACGCTGCCGTTTAGTTTCGCCGACGTATATCAGCCGAGGGGCGGGACTTACCCCGAGGCAATTATCCGCAATGCCGCAAGCTACCAAAACCCGATTGTCTCGTGGTATAAGATAACCACACATTACGCAAACGTCCGCCGGCTTGCTTTGTTTCGCGCCGAAAAAGAGTTGTGCAATGACTACAACCGCACGATTGTTGCAGCGGTTTCCGAATACGTAAAGCGGCAGTTCAAGGAGCATTACGGGCTTGGCGGCAAGCGAATCGCGGTGGTACACAATGGGGTCAAGGTCGGCAAGGAGGTTCATGCGGAAAAGGCGACCGAGCTGCGCAGACAGATTTTTGTGAAGCTCGGCATTACCAAAGCGATTCAGCCGGCAAAGTTTCTGTTCGCCGCCAATAATTTCAGGCTTAAAGGTCTGGCCAATTTGATTAAGGCTTTGGCGCTAACTGCGGAGGGCAGGACGGCAAGGCCGATATACCTTATCGTCGCCGGGGCGGGCAGTTCGAGAAGATACCGGCACCTTGCAAAGAAGCTGGGGGTAAGTGAGAGAATTGTTTTTTTAGGCAGGCTGCGTAATATCCAAAACGCCCTATCAATCACCGATGCTGCAGTGCTGCCGAGCTGGTATGACCCGTGCTCGCGATTTATCTTAGAGGCGCTGGTTGCAGCGAAACCTGTCATCACTACCCGATACAACGGTGCGGCGGAACTATTTGTGAACAATCGGCACGGCATAGTGATTGACAGGTGCGATGATGCTGAAGCCTTAGCGGGCGCGATGAGCTTCTACGCCGATCCTGCAAACGCCGCTCGCGCCGCCGACGCGATAATACAGGATAATCTGGCTGAGAAGATATCTATTGGGCGACATGCAAAACAGATGGTCGAACTCTACGAACGCATACTCAATAAGGCAGAAGGCAGAAGGTAAATGATTGAGTCGTTTGTCTTTCTTATAGCGTTGGCGTATCTGTTTGGGTCGGTGCCGTTCGGCGTACTTATCGCAACGGCTCACGGTAAAGACCTTCGCAGCATCGGCTCAGGCAATATCGGTGCGACGAACGTCGCAAGGGCCCTGGGCAAGAAGTGGGCGTATGTGTGCTTTGTCCTCGACTGCCTTAAAGGATTAGCGCCGATGCTGATAGCAAAACTGATAATCGGCGAGCTTACGGTAGGGGCGCTATCGCTGTGGTTGGCCGTGGGCTGCGCGGCAATAATGGGGCACATCTTTCCCATATACTTAAGATTCAAAGGTGGCAAAGGCGTTGCGACAAGCCTGGGCGTGGTTCTGGGGCTGTATCCATATTATACGATTCCGGGTATTACAGCTCTTGTCGTCTGGGCGGCGACAGTTCTCATCTGGCGGTACATTTCATTGGCCTCGATAACCGCGGCAGTTGCATTTCCTATATCATTGATAGTTTCGATTGGGCTGCTTGGCGACTGGAGGTTCCTGCAGCTTTGGCCGTTGATTGTGGTGGCCCTGGTGATGGGGCTTCTTGTCATCGTCCGCCACGCAGAAAACATCAAAAGACTCCTCGAAGGCTCAGAAGCAAAAGTCCTGCAGAAATAAGGAGTGGTTTTCCTTGCTATACCCTGCAGCGGTTAAGACAATTTCTTGGCTAAGATTTGTGAGACGATTTTTGGGTTTGCCTGGCCTTTTGTTTTTTGCATTACCCGGCCTAAGAGGAAGCCGCGTGCCTTTTTGGTCTTTTTGCCGCCGGAGGCGGCATCGGTGACGGCATTTGGATTGGCGGCGAGGACTTCATCGACAATAGCCTCAAGCTCGCCGGCATCGCTTGTCTGAATCAGATTAAGCTCGGCGGCAATAGCATCGGGGGCTTTTTTGGTCTTTGCCATTTCCTCAAAAACAGTTGCCGAGGCGGTGGCGCTTATATCACCGGCTTCGGCCATCTTTGCCAACCTGGCGAGGTTCTCGGCGCTGACGCCTAAATCAGCTACGTTGCAGCCGGCTTCATTTGCCAGTTTCATGCCGGTCTGCGTGAGCAGGTTGCAGACCCTTTTAGCATCGCCGCCAGCTTTTACGGCGGCGTCGAAGAACTCGGCGGTTTTTCTTTCGGCGGTCAATACGCCTGCGTCATAGTCGCTGAGCTTGTATTCAGTCGCAAAACGCTTTTGCTTTTCAATCGGCAGTTCACACAGGTGCGCTTTTATTTGGCTTAGCCATTCGGCGGTCAACTCGACCGGCACAAGGTCAGGGTCGGGGAAATAGCGATAATCGTGGGCCTCTTCCTTTTCGCGCTGAAGGACGGTAACTTCGTTTTCATCGTCCCAGCCGCGGGTGCTCTTGTTACCCGAGGCCATCGTTCGGCCCGTCTCGCCGAACAGGTCTAACTGTCTTTGGACTTCAAAAGCTACACTTTTTTCGACGGCTCGAAAGCTGTTTAGGTTCTTGACCTCGACGATGGGCGTTTTGTGTTCAGCGCCGTCTTTGGTGATTTGCAGATTGATATTGGGCTCAAAGCGCATGTGGCCCTTTTGCATATCGGCGTGCGAGACGCCAAGGTACCTGACTATTCTTTGCAGCTCAACAGCCAGCGCCCGCACCTCATCGGGGCTGTTCATTTCGGGCTCTGTAACGATTTCAAGAAGCGGCGTGCCCGCCCGATTCAAATCGACGGCTGAGAAGTTGCCGAGGGTGTGCGTGTTTTTGCCGGCGTCCTCTTCGAGGTGGACCCTGATTATGCGAATCTTTTTTGTTTGACCTGATTCGAGTGGTATCTCGATATGACCGGCCTGGGCCAGAGGCAGGTCGTACTGGCTTATCTGATAGTTCTTCGGCAAATCGGGATAGTAATAGCTCTTGCGGTCCCACTTGGTGAAATTAGAGATTTTGCAATTAAGCGCCAACGCCGTCAAAACGGCAAATTCATAGGCCTGCTTATTCATGACTGGAAGTACGCCCGGCATACCGATACAGACCGGACACACCCTGCTGTTGGCGTCTTGGCCGTAGACCAGTTCGCAGCCACAAAACATCTTTGTCTTTGTGGCAAGGTGGACGTGAATCTCAAGCCCTACAACAACTTTGTATTCCAGGTCGCTCATTTTGCACAGTCCGCAAGCTTCGGCTTGCTTGTATGGTAATCGGTTTTGCTCTCGAACATTCTTGCTATTCTGAGGAGTTTGTCTTCTGTAAAAGCCGGCGAGAGTATTTGCAGGCCTATCGGCAGATTATTTTTGTCAAATCCGCAGGGGATGCTGATAGCCGGCAAACCGGCGAGATTGGCGGCGATTGTATAAATGTCAGCTAAGTACATCTGTAGCGGGTCTTCGATTTTTTCGCCGATCTTAAAGGCCGTCGTTGGTGAGGTGGGCATCACGATGCAATCAGCTTTTTCAAAAGCCCTTGTGAAATCGCCGCGGATGAGGTTTCTTACCTTGAGGGCCTTTAGGTAGTAGGCATCGTAGTAGCCGCTTGAAAGGGCGTATGTTCCGAGCATAATTCTTCTTTTGGCTTCGGTGCCGAAGCCTTCGGCGCGCGACTTTGAATAGACCTCGACGTAATCTTTCGGATTCTCGGTCCTGTGGCCGTAGTGTACACCGTCGTATCTTGCGAGATTGCTGGAGGCCTCGGCGGTGGCGATGATGTAGTAGGCTGCGATGGCATATTCGATGTGCGGCATCTGTACCTCTACGATTTGAGCACCGAGGTCTTTATAAATATCCAACGCACGGGCGAGGGCATCTTGCACATCGCCGGCTGCGCCGACACTGAACTCGGGAACGGCGGCAATTTTTAATTGGGCGAGCGGCTCGTCGAGTTTGGCAAGATAATCGCAAACAGGAGCAATATCGGCACTAATGCTTGTACTGTCTCTTTTGTCGTGGCCTGCGATGACGTTCATCATCAAGGCGGCATCGGTAACATCACGAGTAACAGGTCCAATCTGGTCGAGGCTGGAGCCGTAGGCGACAAGCCCGAAACGTGAGACCCTGCCGTAGGTGGGTTTTAGGCCTACTACACCGCAAAAACCTGCGGGCTGGCGAATTGAGCCGCCGGTATCTGAGCCAAGGGCTGCGAAGCACATCCTTGCGACAACGGCTGCCGCTGAGCCGCCGCTGCTGCCGCCGGGAACTGCTCTGGTGTCCCAGGGATTTACGGTTTGTTTCAGTCCGGAGTTTTCGGTACTTGAGCCCATGGCGAACTCGTCGAGATTTGTCTTGCCGATTATTATGGTGCCTGCGGCGAGGAGCTTTTGGACAACATGGGCATTATAGGGTGCGCGGAAATTTTCCAGAATCTTCGAGGCGCAGGTCGTTGTGCCGAAATCGGTGCACATGTTATCTTTAATCGCAACGGGCACACCGGCCAAGGGGCCTGTCGATTCGCCGGCAGCGATTTTGCGGTCAACAGCTTGCGCTGCTTCAAGAGCGCCGTCTTTATATGTGCTGATGTAGGCGCCTACCTTATTGTCGAGAGCTTCAATCTGTTCAAAGGCCGCTTCGGTAGCAGCGATACTTGTGACAGTGCCGGCTGCGATTTTGTCGCGTAACTGTTTGCAGGTCAGATTTAGTATTGCATCGGCCATACGTCACCTGTTAGTAACTATCTCGAAACACAAAATGTCATTCTGAGCGCTACCCTGTCATTCTGAGCGCAGCGAAGAATCTATTATTTCAACCAACCAGACCCTTCGCTTCCCCTTCGATTACGCTCAGGGCTAAAGGCTAATTCAGGGTGACAGTTTCTTAGTCTATCATGCACCGGAATCGTTCTCGAGAATCTTAGGCACCTTGAAGAAGCTCTCGAAGTGCTGGGGGGCATTTTCAAGGGCAAGTTTTGTATCCAGTGATTCGATTACGACATCTTCCCGGAAAACATTATAGATCGGCAGACAGTGTGCCAGCGGCTCGACCGAATCGGTATCAAGCTCGTTGAGCTTTTCGATGTAGCCAAGGATGGCGCTCAACTGGGTGCTGAAGCGGGCAACTTCATCGTCGGTCAGGTCAAGACGAGCGAGCCTGGCGACATGCCTGACTTGTGTTTCGTTAATTTTTCCAGCCATTTGCAATCGACCAAAAACAAAAAAGCGAGACAAAACGGGCCTCGCTTTTGGGGATCAATTTGGAATCCGGCGGAGGCCGACTCAGTCCGCTGCTGCCTCGGCGGGTTTATAGTTTCGCTTCGGCGGCTTTTCGACCAGGCCCATACGAATCGCTTTGGCGGAGACCCTAATCCTGCAGACCCTGCCGTTTACGACGGCGCGGACCTTCTGGATATTGGGCTTGAATTTCCTTTTTGTAATACCGGTAACCTTTTTACCGACGCCGCCGAGATATTTGGCTTTACCGCGCCTTGCGATACTGCGACCGGCCGTGGTTCTTTTGCCGGTAAAAAAACATACTCTTGACATCTCAATAATACTCCACCACAAACGATTCGAAGGTGTTGCAGCCATATCGGGCTGGGGCTTCACATCTGCCGCTAACTGTAAAGCTATACAAATATACTTCTTAGTGGTGATTTTGCAAGCATTAAAGCAAAATTTTAGTTCAAAAGGCGGTTTAATCGGCCCCAACGGCGAATTTTCTTGATTTATGGGCACTTTACTATAAGTTTGATAGTGGAAAAAGAGGTGTTTATGGGTAATGGCGACACGCGCAAACGGGTTCTGATTACGGGTTGTTCGAGCGGGTTCGGGCTACTGACGGCGGTCGAGGCGGCTAAAGCCGGCTACGACTGCATCGCCACGATGCGGAATATGGCCAAGGCTGATTACCTTCGCCAGGCCTTGAGGCAGGTCGGTGCCGATGCCGTGATTGAACAGCTGGATGTTACCGACGCAGAGGCCATCCGCGCGCTTGTCGCCAAGTACGCTCCTATCAATATCCTCATCAATAACGCCGGAATCCTGATAATGGGCTCGGCTCTTGATATTACTGAAGACGAGATGCGCAGCATCTTCGAGACCAACTATTTTGGCGCTGTGGCGCTTACCCGCGCAGTCGCAGGGCAAATGATAGAAGCCGGGGGGGGCCTTATAATTAACGTAACTTCGTTGGCCGGCCTTGTCGGCCACCCGTTCAATGCCGCATACGCCGCTACCAAACACGCGCTTATAGGTTTTTCTCGGTCGATCAGGCTGGAGCTGAAACCTTTCAATATAGATGTGGTTTCGATTGAGCCGGGCTATCATAGGACGGAGATTATCCGGACGAATGCGAACCTTACGGAAAACTTCTATGACAAACAATCGCCGACATTTGAATATAACCGCGGCTTCTTGAAGCTGATGTTAGATGAAATTGTGCCGCGTGCTGCCGATGCCGAGGCCGTAGCTAAGAAGATCGTTAAGATTATGCAGGCCGATAAACGAAAAGCCCATTATGTCATAGGCAAAGATGCAAAATTGCTGACAATGGCTAAGTGGCTGGGCCTGACCTCTTTCGTAGAGAACTGGATATACGGCAAGCTCGTCAGGGCCACCTGGCGTGAAAACAGACGCGCACAGGCGAAAAAAGAAGCCAGAGGACGGAAGACAGAAAACAGATGACAGAAAACAGAGGACGGATGACAGAAGACGGAGCACGAGTTGTCTTGCTCAAGTATAAGCAGGTCAAAACAACAGTTGTAGAAACAGTTAAGTAATTAAGGAGAGAAAGTGGCGGCATGTGAAGCGAATCAGGAACCGACAGCCCGGGTGGAGTTGAAGGTTAACGGCGAACAAATCGCGCTAAGTGATTTCGTTCGGAATTTTATTACCCATACGGTTATCGGGATGGTTAAGTCTTTGCGAGGCGTCGGAGACGTTGAGACCATCAGCCTGGATATTTCAAGAAAAGCTAAGTGATGTAACGGTGGCGGAATGATAGAGCTTGCCGGTATGCTGATGGTTGGTTCTTTGGGCAGGGGCTTGGGTAAGACCGAATTTGCCTGCTCACTAATCAAAAAGTTCAGCCCAAAGTGCGACATCGTTGGGATAAAGGTAACCACAATAGAGAACCCTGACGGCAGATGTCCGCACGGGCCGGGCTGCGGGGCATGTTCATCACTGGATGCAGATTATGATATTACCGAGGAGACCAACAGCGAATCCGACAAGGATACATGCAGGATGTTAGCCGCCGGCGCGGAACGGGTCTTTTGGCTGAGGGCATTGAAGGCGCATCTTGAGGATGGGATGTCGGCGTTGCTGGATACTATCGGGAAAGATGCAATTTGTGTATGTGAGTCGAACAGCCTTCGGCACCTTGTCGAGCCTGGGCTTTTTATAATGGTTAGAAGCGATGAGGGCCAAGAACCGAAGTCTTCAGCAGTTGAAGTCGACAGATATGCAGACTTAAGCGTATATTTCGATGGGACCGGATTTGATATTAATCTGGATGATATTGGGCTGGTTGACGGGAGATGGTCGTACAGGGCTGAGGCGACGGCGATTATAATGGCAGGAGGCGGCAGCAGGCGGTTAGAGCAGGATAAAAGCATGTTGGATGTGGCCGGACAGCCGATGATAAAACATATCTATGACCAGCTTCTGCCCCACTTTAATCAAATCCTTATCAGCTCCAACGATGGGCCCAGGTACGGCTTTCTCGGCGCGGAGGTTGTTGTCGATAGAGTCGCAGGCCAGGGGCCGCTCATGGGAATTGCATCGGCGATGGAGGCCTCGGCGAATGAAATGAACTTTGTGATTGCTTGTGACCTCCCGCAGGTTGATACATTCCTGATGCGGCGGATGCTCAGGGAGTGTCGAGATTGTGATGGCGCCGTTCCCAGATTGGGCGGGTCTTGCTATGAGCCGCTTTTTGCCGTGTACCGAAAGAGTATGCTTAGGATTATGAACGAATTGTTGGCCTCGGGTCGGCGTAAGATAGATGAGGTGTACAATCACTGCAAGATTGGTTATATTGACCTCGCCGAGGGCCGGCGACCCAGGAACATCAATACAATGGCCGACTATCGGGAATTCGTTAATGAAAACAATGATACAGTTTGAAAAAGCCCTCCAAACCGTTTTGGATTCTGCCCGCCGGCTCGGCTCCGAGCGCGTTGAGCTGCCGGTGGCGGTGAGGTTCATAGAGTATTGCCCGACCAGTGATGGAAAAGTCAGGCCGTGTCTGTATTCGGCGTACAGCTATGACCTAAAGGAATTAATCCGAGCCGGCGCTAACGACCGGCAGGTGCTGAATCTGTTGAAGAGGATAATCGCTGAGAAGAAAAGCTTCACGAGGCTAAATTCGTTTACAGAGGAATTTTGTATGCGTGATGTTGGGGGCTGAGGATTATGGCGAACGAGGGCGGCATGGTAGATGTGAGCGGCAAAGATATTACGGTCAGGACTGCAAAGGCGGATGGATGCATTTTGCTGGGCGATGAGTCGTTCGAGGTCGTCAAGCGGGGCACATGTATCAAGGGCGATGTGTTTGCAACAGCGAAGGTGGCGGCAATACAGGGGGCAAAATCGACGTCGGCGATAATTCCGATGTGCCATCCGATTACGATTGAAGGTGTCAATGTTGACTTTACAGTTAATGAGGACAATAAATCCGTTACTGTATGCGTGATCGTTAAGTCATCAGGTAAAACTGGTGTGGAGATGGAAGCACTTTGCGGCGTAACTGCTGCCTGTCTTACTATTTATGACATGCTCAAATACACGGGTAAGGCGATGACGATAGGCGAGATAAAACTGATTGAGAAGACAGGCGGAAAAAGTGGCGACTACAAGAGATGAGACGGGGCGCAACCAAGGGCGTGTGAGGGGCCGGGGCAGGATTAAGGCGATATCCGTTTCAAAAGAAAAGGGCACGCAGAAGGTCAATGTCACCGAAGCCGAGTTGCGCACCGACTTTGGCATCATTGGAGACGCTCACGCGGGCAATTGGCACAGGCAGGTAAGTTTGCTCGGAGCCGAATCAATAAATAAGATGATTGAAAAAGGCGCCAGCGTTGGTCCGGGCAGTTTCGCCGAGAACATCACGACGGAAGGTATAGAACTTTTGGCTCTTGAAGTCGGCACTAAACTCAAGCTCGGCCAAGGTGCTGAGCTTGAAATTACGCAGTTTGGAAAGAAGTGCCATAGTCGATGCGAGATTTTTGAGCAGGTGGGCGATTGCATAATGCCGCGAGAAGGTGTTTTTGCGAAGGTAACCAGAGCCGGCCGGCTCGCCGTCGGTGATATTATAGAGGTGGTTGACCGGCGTCAATTATAAATTCCCTCCGCCGACAATTATTTGCTACATCTTTGCTGCAGTCATCCGTAGCGCAAAAGGACAGGCCCAACTACTTGTCCCTACGCGACTTAAGCAATAGCGGGGGCAGGATTCGAACCTGCGACCTCCGGGTTATGAGCCCGACGAGCTACCAGACTGCTCTACCCCGCGATAAATTTTCAAATGTCAAAATACCACGCCAAACCTGTCTTATCAATAGCCAAAGTCTGCAAAACTAAAGCCTTTCACAAATCTTTTCGGCGATTTCATCGGCGCGGCCCTGTTCATATTCATACGCAGGCCAGCGTGTGAACACCTCGTCACCTTTATTTCGCGGTATTATATGAAAATGTACATGGTCCACCAATTGCCCCGCCACCCGGCCGTTGTTGCACAATACATTATATCCGGCCGCTCCCACGGCGCCGACAACCGCCTGGACAATCTTGCCCACACAGGAGCTGACCTTACTCAGAACCTCAGGCGGGCACTGATGAAGCTTCTCAAAATGCGCTTTAGGGACTACCAGTGTATGCCCGTCGCTGACAGGCCGGATATCCAGAAAGGCTAAGATCTGCTCGTCCTCATAAATCTTCTTACATGGAATCCGGCCGCTTACTATCTTGCAGAAAACACAGTCACTCGAACTCATTCCACAACCTTAAAAAGTCGTGTTTATCTTAATCGAGGGGCATCTAACTGTCGCCACCCTTTGCTTTAGAACTCTTTTTGCCTCGACCCTTCTTCTTAGATTTGGATTGCTCTTTTGCTTCCTGGGCCTCCTGGCCGACAAGCTGCAGCAAAACCAACTGCCCGTTGTCGCCCAGCCTTCTCTTTGCAAGATGAATTATCCGGGTATATCCGCCCGGTCGGTCAAGATAACGCGGCCCCAACTCACTGAACAACTTGCCAACAACTGTGCCGCTCCTGACCATCTTGCCGTCTTCATCCTTGTATATCGCCCGATTGCCCAAAAGCGATATCGCACGACGACGCGCCGCAAGGTCGCCCTTCTTGGCCAGCGTAATCAGTTTCTCGGCAAAGCCTCGCACCTCTTTTGCCTTCTGGATAGTCGTTGAAACCGTCTCATGCTCAAAAAGCGATGATACAAGATTCCGACGCATCGCCAAACGATGTCCGCTTGTTCGATTTAAACGAGCCCCTGCCACTCGATGACGCATACCATTAACCTTCCACGCTAACCGACTTCATTGTTTATTCACGCTCTTCTAACTGATTCAGCAAAGACAATCAGTCCTCCTCCGTCATGCCCAGAGACAAACCCAAATCCGCCAGCTTTCTCTTGACTTCCCGCAAACTTGTTTTACCGAAGCTGCGAATCTTCAGCAGGTCGGCGTCCGTCTTCTGGACTAACTGACCAACCGTCTCAATATGATTTGACTCAAGACAATTGTTGGACCTAACCGTCAGTTCCAGCGTCCCGATCGACATTGCCAGCTTAGCCGCCACTTCTTCATCCACACCGGTCCCCTTAGCGTCTTCCGAGACCATCTCTTCGGCAACAGTATCTTCGCCGATTTCCGAATACTGAACGAACGGGTTGATGTACTTGCGTAGAATCTTCCCCGCCTCTACCAGCGCCATTTCCGGTGAAACCGTGCCGTCAGTCCAAATCTCCAGCGTCAGCTTGTCATAATTTGTGCGCTGGCCAACGCGCGTATCATCCGTCCTGTATCTGACACGTACAACCGGCGAGTAAATCGCGTCAATCTCTATTCTACCGACTTCCTGATTAAACCTGTCAGCCTCCGCAATCCTTTCAGACGCCGGCGAATACCCACGCCCGTTATCAACCACCATCTCCATCTCGAATTTGACATTCTCAGTCAGTGTCGCCAAAACGACGTCCTTGTTGGTTATCTCGACCAGTGGGTCGGTCTCAATCATGCCCGCTGTAACCTTACCCTTGCTTTTAGCTTTGACTGTAATTGTCCTCGGTTCCGCAGCCTGTGAACGCACGATAAGCCTTTTGATGTTCATAACTATATCTGTAACGTCCTCCATAAGCCCCTTGATTGTCGAAAACTCATGGTCAACACCGCTGATTCTGACCGAGGTTATCGCGCTGCCCTCCAATGACGAAAGCAGGACACGACGCAGACTGTTACCGATAGTCGTGCCAAAACCCCGCTCAAACGGCTCAATATAGAACCTGCCGTAGGTTTCCGATGACACCTCCTTGTCGCGCTCAATCCGCGTCGGTAACTCTAATCCTCTCCACGTTATTCTCATTTATGGCCTCCTAAAAAACGCGGCAAATGTTCTCAGCAGCCTCTGTCCTCGGCCAACTTTCGACGAAAACTGCTCTCTGCTATTCGCCGCAACCATTACTTACATCAATATAAAAACTATCTCGAACAAAACTCAACCACCAAATGTTCCTCAATCACAAGCTGAATATCATCACGACTCGGCAATCCGACTACGGTAGCTGCAGGCTTGTCCGGGTCGACCTGCAGCCAGCCCTGAACCATATAGTTGGGATTGCTCGACAACTGCGCCTTGACTAAGTTGCGGCTCTTGGCCGAATCCTTCAATTCAATCTTGTCGCCAACGGCCAACGTGAAATCCGCTATGTTGACCTTGCGCCCGTTAATACAAACATGCCCGTGATTGATTAACTGCCTCGCCGCCTTGCGTGACGGCGCGAAGTTGACTTTGTAAACAATGTTATCGAGGCGTCTCTCCAAAAGCTCCAGCAGGACCTGGCCCGTGTTGCCTTTCGTGCGTTCCGCCTTGTGGAAATACCGCAAGAACTGCTTCTCGCCCAAACCGTAGTATCTTTTGACTTTCTGTTTCTCTCGAAGCCGAACTCCGTAGTCACTACTTCTGCCGCGTCGCCAGCCATGCATACCAGGCCCCATCATCCGCTCACGCTTCTCCACGGCACACTTGGCTGTCTCACACCTGCCGCTTTTAAGCATCAGTTTCATGCCTTCCCGGCGGCAATGCTTACACGATGATCCAAGATAACGTCCCATATCAACTCAACTTCCAAACATTTATAACTCAAAACTAAAAACTAAGAACTAATCACTATTCCTTACACCCTTCTTCTTTTACGAGGCCGGCATCCGTTGTGAGGAATCGGTGTAATATCCTCTATCGACGAAATCCTGAGACCAGCCTGCTGAATCGCCGATATCGCCGACTCACGCCCGGAACCCGGACCCTTAACCCTAATCTCTACTTCACGTACTCCGTAACGCATCGCCGCGCGGGCGCACTTCTCCGCCGCCCTTTGCGCTGCAAAAGGCGTGCTCTTTCTCGAACCCTTAAAGCCGACGGTTCCTGCTGAGTCCCGGCAAATCGTATCACCGTTCATATCCGTAATGGTGACTAACGTGTTATTGAACGTCGCCTTAATATAGACTATCGCACGTATAACGTTTCTTCTGACTCCTCGCCTGATACTTCTGGCCATTCGCGTCACCTATCCCAAAATATAAAAAACCAGCTCTAAAAACAACCGCTACCTCAACTCTTTCACACCTTTCTTGCCCGCGACGGTCTTCTTCTTGCCTTTGCGCGTCCTTGCATTGCTTCGAGTTTGCTGCCCGCGCACCGGCAATCCACGCCGGTGACGTATCCCTCTATAACAGGTTATGTCGCGCAGACGGGCTATGTTCTGCGAGATCTGACGCCGAAGCTGACCTTCAACAATACACTCACGGTCGATAATCTGCGTTATTCGGCTCACTTCATCTTCCGTAAGTTTGCCGGCTTTGACCGTTTTCTCAATGCCGGCCTCCTTCAAAACCATATCGGCCGTGCGCTTACCGATGCCATGAATATACGTAAGCGCTATCCAAACCGGCTTATTGTTTGGAACATCAACTCCAACTATACGCGGCATAACAACTCCTGTTAACCTCTAAAACTCAAAACCCGCTTCAGCCCTGTCGCTGTTTATGACGGGGATTCGCCGAGCAAATCACTCGTATAATGCCTTTGCGCCGAATTAACTTACATTTCTCACAGATACGTTTTACCGAACTTCGAACCTTCATAATACCACCGTCTATTCTCAATTTTCAGTTTCGCAGGACTATGCGCCCTCGCGACAGGTCGTACGGACTCATCTCAACAGTCACTTTGTCGCCCGGCAGAATCCGAATAAAATGCATCCGCATCTTGCCCGACACATGTGCCAGAACCTGATGACCATTTTCAAGCTCAACCTTGAACATCGCGTTCGGCAATGCGTCGATTACCTTCGCTTCAAGTCTGATCGCGTCTTTCTTAACCATGGCCTTTCCCACAGCTAATCATTCCTGTCCTTTTCCGCTGCCGTCCTGCTTCTTGCGCCATTATCACCTACGCCGTCAACACCTCACAACCACTTTTTATTATCGCTATCGTATGCTCAAAATGAGCAGAACACTTACCGTCTTTCGTCACAACCGTCCAGCCGTCGCGCAACGTCCTGACCGAACTGCTGCCCATGTTCACCATGGGCTCCACCGCCAGTATCATTCCTTCCCGCAGGATTATATCGTTCTTCAGAAGTTCTTCACTTACAAAGTTCGGTATCTTCGGGTCCTCATGCATCTGCCTTCCGATACCATGACCGACAAAATCCTTCACTATTGAGAATCCCGTGCGCTTCGCGCACGCTTCCATCCGGCCGGCAATCCGGCTCCATTTCAAGCCGGGGGCCGAGGTGGCTATCGTAATGTCAAGAAGCCGCTTCGTAACATCTATAAGCTTCTGTTTAGCCGCCGAAACCTTTCCGATTCCGAAAGTAACAGCCGCATCCGCACAGTAACCGGCCAGCTTTACCCCGAAATCCACGCTCAAAATGTCTCCATCCTTCAGCAGCGTCTTCGGCGACGGAATACCGTGAACCACCTGTTCATTTATCGATGCACAAATGGTACCTGGAAACGGTCGCTTTGCATAGGGACTTTCAACTCCCTTAAACAACGCCTTCCCGCCCGCACCGGCGGTTATCTCGGCCGCCAGCTCGTCCAGCCGACTGGTACTCGTCCCCGACTTCGCTGCGTCCTGCACTTTTGAAAGAACCTCGGCCACTATCAACCCAGCATCGCGAAGCACTGCTATTTCTCTGCTGCTTCTGAGCGTTATAGCCATCTAACCAACCTGGCTGCAGAGCACGTCAAGTTTCGAAAATATCGACGCCGTCACTTTTTCAATCCCACCGGCAGCGTCAACATCAATAACCGCTTTGCCTCTGCCCTCATAGTAGCCCACGACCGCAGCCGTCTGCTCATGGTAAGCCTTAAGCCTGTTGGCAACTACCTCAGGCGTATCATCGGCTCGCTGAACAAGCTTCTGGCCGTCCTTGTCACAAATATTTTCCACACGCGGCTTCAGGTTTTCTATATGATAAACCGCGCCGCATTGCGGACAGCTTCTTCGACCCGTCAGTCGGCCCGCAATACGGTCGTCTGACACCCGCAAGTTGACAATTCCTACTATTTCCTCGCCCGCTTCAGCCAGCGACTTATCTAATTGGTCAGCCTGCACCACCGTTCGTGGAAAACCGTCCAAAACATACCCCCCAACCGCCTTTATCATCGCGTCAATCATCATGCTGATAATAATACCATCCGGCACCAACCGGCCCGAATCCATATAGCTTTGAGCCTTTTGTCCGAGTTCGGTTCCCGCCGCCCGCTCAGCTCGAAGAATGTCGCCACTCGACAAGTGTGCTATCTCATACCTGTCGGCAATACGCTTACACTGCGTACCCTTGCCCGCACCGGGCGGTCCCAACAAAATCAGTCTCACCTGTACGCTCCTTTAATCCTGCCAACATCAGTGAAGCCTTCGTAGTGTCGCATTATCAGGTTCGCCTCTATCCTCTGAACCAGGTCAAGCGAAACACTGACGACAATCAGTAAGCCCGTCCCGCCCAAAAATGTCGCAATTCGCCATTCGACCCCCATCAGTTGAACTATGAGGCTCGGCACTACCGCGATAAACGCCAAAAATGCGGCACCAAAGTATGTTATTCGAATCATCACCGTCTCAAGGTATTCCGCCGTTCGGTGCCCGGGACGAAGACCCGGAATGAAGCTGCCCGAATCACGAAGACGCTTGGCCATATCCTTGGGCTGAAACTGAACCGTCGTCCAGAAGTACGCAAACGCAAATATCATAACAACAAACATTACATTGTAAGTGAAAGAGGCAGGCATAAATGCCGCCTGCAACTGAGACAAAAAAGCCGTGCCACTCAGACTCTTTATGCGCTCAAGCTGCTGGATAACAATCGGGGGAAACATCATCAAACTCGAAGCAAAGATAATCGGCATCACTCCGCCATGATTGACCCGAAGAGGCAAATAATGCCTCTGGCCGCCGTACATCCGCCTGCCACGCATTTGCTTGGCCTGTTGAATCGGTATCCTTCGCTGCCCCTGTGTTATCAGTATCGCCCCGGCCACGACAAAAACAAAGGCTGCCAGCAAAAACAGTATTGTGCCCGGCCCATATTTGCCCGTGGCAGCCCCAACACGGAAATCTGCATTGTTCCAAACCGTCATTATCGCACCGGGCATCCGCGAAACAATCCCCGCCATAATCAGCAAACTTATACCGTTGCCGATACCGTACTCGTCTATCTGCTCACCAAGCCACATTAAAAACAGTGTCCCTGCTGTCATCCCCACAACGCCCATAAAGACCGCCTGCCCTCCCATTCCGGCGTAAGTGAGTCCTCCAAACATCTTCATAATCATCATCGATTGGATAATGCACAACGGCACCGTTAAATATCGCGTATACTCCTGAATTTTCTTATAACCGGTCTGGCCCTCCTGCCTGAGCTTGCGAAGGGCCGGAAGAACCTCGCCAAGAAGCATCAAAATAATAGAAGCGGAGATATAAGGCATAATGCCCAGACCGAACAAACTCGTCTGGTCAAGCCTGCCGCCGCTAAACATCTGAAGGTATTCAGCCACCCTGCCGATCGGCGAATCCGCACTCCGGCTGCCCGTCATTTGCGATATCTTAACCTGGTCATATCCCGGAAGCGAAATATGAAACCCGATCCTGTATATACACAGAAGAGCCACTGTAAACAGAATCTTGTTCCGCAAATCCGGAATCTTAAAGATGTTTATTACTCTTCCTAACATTTCACTCTATCCCTGGCACTGTCTCGACACTAAGCAACCACTTTCGCTGTACCGCCGCAGCCGGATATCTTTTGTTCGGCACTCTTGCTGAACTTATGCGCGGCGACATCCAGCCTCTTGGTCAATTCACCATCGCCAAGAACCTTGACCCTGCTCTTGACACTGTCCACTAATCCCGCCAACGCCAACGCCTTGACGTTTATCGCCGCACCGTCATCAAATGAATTCTCAAGCTGAGATACGTTTACCACCTCATATCGCCTCTCGAAGTTGTAATTGCTGAAGCCGCGCTTCGGCAGCCTTCGGAAAAGCGGCATCTGACCGCCCTCATAAGTCGGACGAGTAGACGAACCCGGCCTGCTGCCACAGCCCTTATGCCCACGGCCGCACGTCTTGCCACGACCAGAGCCTTTACCTCTGCCCACACGCCTGGGCCCTTTATGCCCACCGGCAATCGCAGTTATTTCGTCGCTTAACATTTTGACATCACCACCTTCTAACTGTTTCAATCTTTACTCCACGGAGGGATTCAACCGCCTCCTTATCGCGTAACTTTAGCAAACCGTCCATAACGGCTTTGACGACGTTCTTGGCCGATGTGCTGCCGTTAATCTTAGTCAGAACATTACGAACGCCGGCATACTCCAAAACCGCTCGGGCAGCGCCCCCGGCAATCACACCGGTACCAGGACTGGCCGGGACCATCGTTATGCTCGTTGACCTGCACTTGCCGACAACCTTATGCGGCAGCGTACCGCCAACCAATGAAACATCATTCAGATTCTTTTTAGCGTCCTTGACCGCCTTCTCAACCGCAGGAGGAACTTCATTCGCCTTACCGTAGCCGATGCCGACCGTCCCATTGCGGTCTCCAACAACCACCAGCGCAGCAAAACTGAACCGGCGGCCGCCTTTGACGACCTTCGCACTGCGAAACACCTTCACTACGGTATCCTCTAACGGCTGCTCGCTTGGTATTCCAATTTTAACCGCTTCTTGCGCCAATTATTATCTCCATCTAATTCTTAAAACGCCGATTGCATAAAAACTCAAAGCGAAAACTTAAAACTCACTACTCAAAATGCCAGACCCGCCTTTCTCGCCGCTTCCGCCAAGGCCTTTATCCTGCCATGATAGCTGTACCGGTTCCTGTCGAAACACACACATTTGATGCCAACGCCTATCGCCTGCTTGGCTATCGCTTTGCCAACCGCCTCGGCCGCAGCCTTATCACCGCCTTTGTCTGTCTCCATACGCAAATTCTTCGCCCGTGTGCTCGCAGAAGCAAGCGTCGCCGAAGCATAATCATCTATTATCTGGGCATAGATGTGCCTGTTGGAGCGGAAAACCGAAAGCCTTGGCCGCTCAGGTGTGCCAAAAATCTTCTTTCTCGCTCGAAACTTACGCCTTATTCTCGCTTTTTTTACTTTCTCAGAATGCACAAAAACCAATTCCCAAATATCGATCAAAGCAAACTAAACACCATTCACTAACGACTACCCACTAAGCACGATTCACTTTTTTCTACATAGCTCCGGATGCAAATGCCTTACCAACCTTGCGCCTGACGACTTCGTCTGCATAACGAATCCCCTTACCCTTGTAAGGCTCTGGCGGACATATCTTGCGAATATTCGCCGTAAATTGGCCCAACTCCTGTTTGTCAGGCCCTGAAAGTGTAAATAACGCCGGCACATCATTACCTCTGGTCGCAGGAGTCTTTATTTCGACTTTCACGCTCTTTGGAATCCCAATCTCAACCGGATGCGAAAAGCCAACTTGAAACACCAACTTACCACCCTGTTCTTTGACGTTGTAGCCGGTACCGAAAATCTGCATCTTCCTCTCAAATCCCTTGCTCACTCCGACCACCATATTATTAAGCAGCGAACGCATCGTACCGTGCAGAGCCTTTTGATGCCTGATATCGGGCTGTGTATTGCTCACCAAAATCTGCTTTGACTCACCCTCAACCTTGACCTCGATCCCCGCCAGGCAATCTATCTGCAATGTCCCCTTCGGGCCGGAGACCTTTATGCTGCGTCCAGCCTGTTCTACCTTGACACTTTTTGGAATAGATATCGGTTTTTTACCTATACGACTCATCAGCTCACCGTACAAATCAACTCGCCGCCAACGTTCTCTTTGCGACAGTTTCTGTCACTCAGCACGCCCTGGCTCGTGGACACGATCGTAATACCCATGCCTCCAAGAACATCAGGAAGGCCCTTTACGGCACTGTAAAGGCGTCTTCCCGGCTTGCTCGCTCTCTTTATCTCACTTATAACCGACACACCTTCCTGCGAATACTTCAGAACTACCCGCAGAAAACCCTGCTTGCCGTCGTCAATCCTGTCATAATCGTTGATATAGCCCTCTTCCTTCAGAACACGGGCTATACCTTCGCAAATATTCGAGGCCTTGATCTTGACCTCAGCCTTTTGAACACGCACACCATTGCGTATCCTTGTCAGCATATCTGCTATCGGGTCACTCAAACTCATAATTTCCCTCGTATAGCGTATATCGTATTGCGTATTGCGAACGACGCATCACGCATCACGCACGACGAAATTACCAACTCGCCTTTTTCACACCTGGTATCTTACCTTCGTTAGCCATAGTCCTGAAGCATATCCGGCAAATCTTAAACTTACGGTAAACCGCTCTGCCTCGGCCGCAAATCTCACACCGAGTATAGCCTCTGCTCCTGAATTTCGGTTTCTTCCTGGCCTTATTTTCCAGTGCCGTTGTCGACATCAATTAGCTCCAAAACCTTCGCCCTTTTATTTCCTGCGGCACTCTACGACTCTCTGAACGGCATGCCGAATAACCGCAGCATCTCATGTCCTTCCTCGTCCGTCTGGGCCGTTGTAACAAACGTTATATTCATGCCCTGCTGGTTCTCTACTTTCGAAGGGTCGATCTCCGGAAAAACGCTCTGCTCAACCATACCCATTGAGTAATTGCCCCTGCCGTCAAAGCTCTTCGCGCTCAACCCACGAAAGTCCTTCACTCGCGGAATCGCCAGATTGATAAAGCGATCCATAAACTCAAACATCCGCTCTTTACGAAGCGTAACCTTCAGCCCCGTCTCATAACCTGCGCGAACCTTAAAGTTCGACACGCTCTTCTTGGCCTTACAAACCAGAGGCTTCTGAGCCGAGATAACAGCCAAATCTTTTATGGCACCGTCCAGAAACTTCTTATCCGCAACAGCCTTACCCACGCCCATCGAGACAACTATCTTTTCCATCCTGGGCACCGCCATCAGATTCTTATAGCCGAACTTTTCCTGTAAAGCCGGAGCTACTTTCGATCTATATATATCTCTCAACCGCGACATCTGTATAACCTGCTCAAAAAACCTGTTCGGTCCTCAATTCTTACTGGCTGGCTTTCGTTACCGCGCCAATCTGACCACCACCAATGGCGACCCTGTTCTTAACGCCCTTGTTGTCAATCTCAAAACGCACCCTGCTGCCTCTCGAACTCTTCGGGCTGATCGGTAGAACATTGCTTGTGTGAATAGGCCGCTCAACCCGAATACGCCCGCCCTGAGGATTCTGTCTGGAGGGACGAACATGCTTGTATGCCAGATTAAGCCCTTTAACCAACACTTGATTCTTACCGGGAATCACTCTCATTACCTCACCGGTCGAGCCTTTATTGTCGCCCGCAATTATCTCTACCATATCACCTTTTTTTATATGTCTGGCCATAATCAGTTAACTACAAACTCCGAACTAACAACTACCAACTGTTATACCACCTCGCTTGCCAGCGAAATTATCTTCATAAAGTTCTTCTCACGTAATTCCCTTGCAACCGCTCCGAAAATCCGAGTGCCCACAGGATTCCTTTCCGCGTCAATCATTACCGCAGCATTGCTGTCAAACCTGACATAACTACCGTCGGTCCTGCGAACAGGATACTTCGTACGAATTATCACGCACTTGTGAACCTTCTTATCATCCAGTTGACAGTTCGGCAGATGCTTCTTAATCGCAACACACACAACATCGCCCACCGTCGCCGCAGGACGTGCTTTTTTGCCCTTGCGCGAACTGACTCTGCCGAGCACTTTAATACACTGTGCCGTCTTCACGCCGCTGTTATCGGCTATGTCCAACATCGTTTCCTGCTGAATCAACCTTTTGGACCCTTCACTTACTGATTCCCTTTTGAACCACCCTCACAAGACGCCAACTCTTTCTCTTGCTGATCGGCCTGCACTCGACAATATCAACCACATCTCCCACCTGCGTTTCATTGCCCGAGTCATGAACACAAAGTCTCGTCCGGCGTTTTATATACTTGCCGTAAACCGGATGCTTGACCTTGTAGTCTATCTGCACCTTAACACTCTTATCTCCGCTCTTGCTCACAACCGTACCCCGCCTGGTTCTTATCTTCATCTGTGATTCCATATGTCCCTCATCCCGACTTGTCGGGACTCAACTGCCTTTCTTTCATTATCGTCTTAATTCTCGCAACATCACGCTTTACATTGTTAATAGCGTGTCGGTTTTCAAGGTTCTCCGTCACAGCCTGAGTCCGCAGTGAAAACAACTGCATCTGCACATCATCCAGCTTGTCCCGAATCTCATCGTCTCTCAACTCGCGTATTTCCGCGGCCTTCATCTCGTCTCCATCTTATCTGATAGTATGCCTTCGCTCCACAAACCGGCATCGCACGGGCATCTTATGAGAAACCCTTGCAAGTGCAGCCCTGGCCACTTCCTCATCAACGCCGCCGATCTCATACAGTATCGTTCCTGGCTTGACTATTGCTACCCACCCTGCAATCTCAGCTTTTCCTTTTCCCATCCTCTGCTCCAACGGCTTTGCAGTATATGAATGCTGTGGGAAGATCCGAATATAGACCTTTCCTTCCCGATGCAGAAAGTGCGTCGCCGCTATTCGCCCCGCCTCAATCTGCCTGCCCGTTATCCAGTGCAAGTCCAGTGACTGCAGGCCGTATTCACCGAACGCAACAAAATTGCCGCGCGTAGCGTTGCCCTTCATGCTGCCACGCTGATGTTTGCGATACTTCACTCTTTTCGGCATTAACGCCATCTTGCCTATCCCTTTACAGCTTCACCTATTCACTGTTCTGTGTCTCGTTTTCCTTTTCAGTCTGGTCCGCAGCTTCGCCGCCCTCTGCCGCAGCCTCGGTCGGCTTCACCGCGGCCGGCCCTATCCTCGTCTTCGAGGTTTTTGAACGGCTGCCCCTCGCCGTTAATCCGGCACCGCCCCGTTTACCACCAACTGCTGAACGGCCCCTGCCGCCACCGCCGCCACGCTGCGGCCTTGGTTGACGGCGAGGTCTCGATACCGGCACAATCTCTTCGCCGAACTTGCCCTTGTAAATCCAAACCTTGACGCCAATCGTGCCGTATGTCGTGTGCGACGTCGCCACACCGTAATCAACGTTTGCATCCAGCGTCTGAAGCGGTATACTTCCCAGCTTCTGAGTCTCACTGCGAGCTATCTCGGCTCCCGCCAAACGGCCGCCACATATAATCTTTACTCCCTTCGCTCCGGCATTCATTGCATTCTCGCACTGCGCCTTCATCGCACGACGATACGAGGCCCGCTTCTTCAACTGCATCGCAATCGCCTCAGCCATCAGAGTTGCGTCCAGCGCAGGCTCCTTTATCTCAATCACGTTGATATTAATCTGCCGGTCAACAAGCTCTTCAAGTTCCTCTTTGAGAGTCTCAACCTCAGCTCCGCGGGGGCCAATCACCATACCGGGCCGGGCGGTGTGAAGCGTCACCTTGACCTCGTTACGCGTCCGAGCTATCTCAACCTTCGATACCGCCGAATAAGGCGGCTGCCGATTGAATCTCTTGTCAATATATTTTCTAATCTTCCAGTCTTCTACCAGGAACTCACCGTAATTGGCCTTCGGCGCAAACCACGTACTCTGCCAGCCGAGCGTAATTCCCGTTCTAAAACCAATTGGCGATGTCTTCTGACCCATACTTATCCTGCCTTCTACGAACTACGAACTCAAAATCATTTTTCCGCTACCGTTACATATATATGACTGGCATGCTTGCGAATCGGATGTGCCCTGCCGCGATCCTTCGGTATCCAGCGCTTGGTCCCGATACGCAACCCCGCGTCATCAACACACACCCGGCAAACGTACAGCTTCTCAACGTCGGCCTCTTGCTCATCCGCGTTGGCTATGGCACTTTCCAGTACCTTCGTAATCATCTGCGCCGCTCGCTTGCCGGTAAACTTCAATATATCCAAAGCATTCTGCACTCCTCTGCCATTGATAAGCTGCGCCACCAGCCTTGCCTTCCTCGCCGACATCGGCGCATAACGATAAGACGCCTGCCATTCTGAAAGCTCTGCCGGTTCAACTCCAAGACCGCTTGCAAGTCGTTCAATATCTTCACTTCGTGGCTTCGGCTTGTACAATCCCTTCTGCCAGTTCTTTAGTGCCACTGCCGCCTCCTTATGGTCAAACCCCCCGCGAGCCAGATGACCGGCAAGCTGGTCAACACTCGTTTTCTGCTGCGAACAAAGCTCTTTTAATCTACTGCAGCTTAACATCTCAAAACCTTATAAACCTTTCTGACGATTCAAATCCGCCAGTCACTGGCCCTATTAAATAAAAAACCGTTCCCTTACCTTCTCTTCCTGCTGCCGGCGTGCCCCTTGAATGTCCGCGTCAGCGAAAATTCGCCTAACTTGTGTCCTACCATATCCTCAGTTACAAAAACCTTATTGAAAATTTTGCCGTTATGCACAAGAAACGTAAATCCCACAAATTCCGGTATAATCGTACACCTTCTCGCCCACGTCCGGATTGGGTCTCTCGTGCCGACTTCGGTCTGTCTGCTCACCTTACGCAGCAGCTTCTCGTCAACAAACGGCCCTTTCTTCTGTGATCGGCCCATTAAAATCCCTTAAACCACTTCGTAACTAAAAACTAAGAACTCAAAACTCAAAACTCAAAACTACAAGACCAACTGTCCACTTCTCTTATTCTTGCGTCTGCGAATAATTCGCTTGTTGTTCGGGTTGCGCGGATTTCGAGTCTTTCCGCCCTTGGCCAGCACACCCGTCGGCGAACACGGATGACGACCACCGTTGCTTCGGCCTTCACCCCCGCCCATCGGGTGTGCCACCGGGTTCATCGCCTTGCCCCGAACATGGCCCTTGCGACCCATGTGACGCTTTCTGCCCGCCTTGCCGATTTTCACGTGCTGCAAATCAATATTGCCAAGCTGCCCAATCGTCGCCCGGCACTCCTTGCGAACCATACGCATCTCGCCGCTGGGCAAAATTATCGTTGCCCAATTACCTTCTTTAGCCATTAGCCTGGCCGAGCCGCCCGCACTTCTGACAAGCTTGCCACCCTGCCCAGCCGTCATTTCAATATTATGAACCTCAACGCCTACCGGTATACCGCTAAGCGGCATCGCGTTGCCCGCTTTCGGCTCAACGCTGGCGCCGCTTTCCACCACTTCGCCAACCTTTATCCCGTTTGGAGCCAGAATATATCTCTTCTCGCCATCGGCGTAATGCAAAAGCGAAATGAAGCAGCTCCTGTTCGGGTCGTACTCAATGCTCGCAACCCGCGCCGGCACACCGTCTTTATTGCGCTTAAAATCGATCATTCGGTAAATACGCCTTGCTCCGCCGCCCCTGAAGCGCACCGTCGTTTTGCCGTGATGATTCCTGCCGCTGTGCTTCTTAATCCTCTTGCAAAGCGACTTCTCCGGCGTCGTCGCCGTCAGTTCGGCCTTGTAATCAATCACCGAAGCGTTCCTGCGCCCCGCGCTCGTCGGCTTGTAAAGTCTAATTGCCATGATTTCCGCCTTACATATATCGGTTCACCAGAACCAAATCTCTAATCCTCACCATCTACGAACTACGAACTACCAACTCAATCAGAATAAATCTATACGGTAATCCTCGCCAAGAACCACCACCGCCTTCTTCCAGCTTCGCGTAACACCGTAGTGCCTGCCGCGCCTTCGCGGCTTGCCTCTCACATTGGCAGTACGCACATCCAAAACCTTGACGTTATACAGCCGTTCAACCGCGTTGCGGATCTGTATCTTGTTCACCTTCTTGTTAACTTCGAAAGAGTATGCATTCCTCGTATTCGCGAAATGCATTCCCTGCTCTGTAATCAACGGCCTGATTATAATATTGTGATCATCCACAACTTATTCTCACTCAATTCTCTTTACGGTCCCTGTTGATTAGCGACAAAAATGCGTCCTTCGTGAACAGCATCTTCTGACGGTTGCAGATGTCGCCGGCGTTCAAATCCCCCACCACCAACACATCCACCTTCGGCACATTCCTGGCCGACTTGTAAAGATTCTCATCATGCTCATTGACGGTCACCAGGCAACTGCGATTGATGTTCAGATTGCTCAGCGTTTCCGCAAAGTCTCTTGTCTTCGGCGCCTCAAACCTCAATTCGTCAACAACCACCACGTTGCCGGCCTGAAACTTCGCTAAAAGCGCCGAATCCCTCGCCAACCGTCTTTGCTTTTTCGGCATCGCCCTGCCGAAATCCCTCTTGACTTTCGCGAATGTAACTCCACCGCCGACACGCTTACCGGTTCTCCTGTTCCCGACACGGGCATTGCCCGTACCTTTTTGCCGAAACAGCTTTCGCGTCGAGCCTCTGACCATGCCTCGGCTCTTTGTCGCAGCCGTGCCGACACGCTTATTCGCGTGATACATCACTATCGCCTGCTTCAGCAGAGGATACCTCACGTAACCGCCAAACACCTTCTCATCAAGCTGAAGGCTTTCGACCTCTTGGCCTTCTCGGTTATATACCGCAACATCAATCATTTCTAATTCCTGCCCGTTGCTTCTTTCCAGCTCGTCAACCGCCTTTAAACCGCGGTTTTCGAGCTGCGAACCTCAACATAACCGCCCGACGGTCCCGCAACAGCGCCCTTAACAATCAGCAGATTCCTTTGTTCGTCTATAGAAACAAGGCGGTGATGCTTCGTCGTAACTCGTACAGCGCCCATATGCCCTGCCATCTTTTTACCTTTTTTCGGATGACCACCGTGACCGGCGTCGCTGGCGTAACTTGAAATAGAACCCGGCGCTCTGTGCTTTCGCTCGGTACCGTGCGAAGCCGGAAAACCACCGAAACCGTGACGCTTCATCACACCGGCAAAACCCTTGCCTTTACTCGTACCGGAAACATCAACAAACTTCACTTCCGAAAACGCCGACACTGAAATCTCATCGCCGACTGTGTATTCCGCCTCGCCACTATTGTCCAGACGCAACTCACGAACAAACTTCTTCGGTGACGTGTTCGCTTTATTGGCATGACCTGCAGCCGGTTTTTTCACGCGGGACCGCTTTACGTCACCATAGCCTAATTGTATCGCGCTGTACCCGTCCGACTTGTTCGTCTTGACCTGCATCACCATGCAGGGCCCGGCCTGGATTACCGTCACGGGTGCAATCTTGCCCGATTCATCATAAACCCGGGTCATTCCAATCTTTTTTCCAAGCAGCATCACCATCATATATCCCTGCGCTACTACCACTGCCTCTGACTAAATGCCAACAACTAAATACTAACGACTATTCACCAACGATTAACTCACGCCTTTATCTTGACAAAAACGCCCGCCGGAACCACCAATCGATTTAGTGCCTCAATCGTACGGGCGTTAGCATCGTAAATATCAATAAGACGCTTGTGCGTCCGCATTTCAAACTGCTCGCGCGATTTCTTATCAATGTGGGGACTCCGCAATACCGTATATCTTTCAATACGCGTCGGCAACGGCACAGGACCGCTGACGCGAGCATTTGTCCGACGAGCCTGCTCAACTATTTCCTTGGCGGACGTATCAAGCGCTCGGTGGTCGTATGCTTCCATTCTTATCCTGATTCTTTCAGTTTCCGTCGCCATTTTTATTCCCTAATTCTAACTACACACTCTCCACCATAAATCCGTTAAACACACAAATATAGCATTGCGCAACAAAAAAACAAGAAAATTGCACAAAATTTTTGCACAAATCCTGCGATTTCAAGATTTTTACTAAGTTTTTCAGGCAGGAAAGGCTTTTCAGCTTGCCTTCCTTAAAAAAGCGCCCGCAAAGCCGGAAAAACCGACACTTGGCCTCAAATCAATCTGCAATTTCATCGTCTTGAACGAGGCAAGCTCCTTCACCGGCCCGCCAGACCCGTATCTATCATCCCTGAACCACTATTTTCCGAAATGAAATCAGCCCAACTCGAAACGCACGAAATCCTTTTCTGTGCTCGCTGCGGCTGCAAAATTGGCATTTTACCACATAATTTCCTACCTGTCAATAGTGACCTGACAAAATTTTTTCGGAAATTTGTTCCGGGACCTTCTCATAACTCAAAGGCTCCATCGAAAAACTGCCCCTGCCTGCCGTGGCACTACGAATATCGCCCGAATACCCAAACATCTCCGCCAGAGGAACCTTCGCGTCAATCACTCGCATATTACCATGTACCCAAGTGTCGGTAATCGTACCACGCTTAGAAATCAGATTACCGTGGACCGCGCCGAAATTCGCCTCCGGAACCACCACCTGCACCTTCATTATGGGCTCAAGCAAAATCGGCCCGGCATGATTAAGCACCTCCCGAATCGCAAGCACCCCAGCCTGTTCAAAGGCTATCTCAGATGAATCCACCGCGTGAAAAGAACCGTCAAGAAGCGTAACCTTCGCTCCAACGAGAGGATAGCCCGCCAGCACACCACTGGCCAGCCCTTCATTTACACCTCTTTCAACTGAGGATACGTACTCTTTGGGAACCGCATCGCCCCCAGCCGTATTCTCAAACTGCGTATCTCGGCTGTAGTGACCATCCTCGTCAAAAAACGGCTCGATCCGAATAACGACATGGCCATACTGACCCCTGCCACCTGTCTGACGCACAAATTTCCCCGCACCTTCTGCAACCTTGCCTACCGCCTCTTTGTACGCCACCTTCGGCTTGCTCAC
>SDBT01001851.1_pt1 | contig 37905 bp, 59 predicted proteins | sample 2277101 | NCBI WGS metagenome assembly SDBT01 (sample SAMN10404973, study PRJNA504765) | marine sediment metagenome | isolation source: marine sediment core GS10_PC15, 103 cmbsf | place: Arctic Ocean: Southern Knipovich Ridge | collected 2010 | reverse complement strand
AACAATATAAGCCCCAGTTTTTCCGCGTATCCATATACCTTCATGTCTATCTTCAATGCTTGCTGTATCACCAGTTATATTAAGTGGAGCCAACATATCGGTTGCAGTTCCAATCCCCACCCTACCAGTTCCGCCAAGAGCGAGGTTGATGTTGTCGGCTAAAAGAACGGTAGCATTTGATATGCTTGCTCTTAATACTCCATCCGTGGAGAAGCCAAGCACAGCATCACCAACAGAATACATTCCAGTATCAATAAATCCGCTTCCGTCCACAAATGAATACGAGGGGTTAGCTGCCGAACCAACACCAGATAGAAACTGACTCCCTGCTGTTATGCTAGTTGTTGCCCATATATTAGCGGGCCTTTGAGTCGTTGAACTTCCACCGATGTTTCCGCCGCCGTCTGTATTCCAGTACAAGTCTGTGTCAGCACCAACTATTACAACATTGCCAGTCCCAAGCCCTGCGGTTAAAGCTATGTTAGAGCCAGCAAACTGTGTCGAAATAGTAAGATTGCCCGTTGCCGCCAAGTTAAAATCAGCGATTTCTCCGCTTGCATTATTTATTAGAAACTGTGGGTCATTCGCAGAGGTAATGGTAATTGAGCCACTGCCGAGCATGCCAACATTGGAAACATTCTGTCCATTTAAATTAATGGCCTTTGTAGCACCTACATAAGGAATATAACTATTACTTACATATGACTCTAAAGCAATTACACCTGTAGCATCAGGAAGAGTAAATATTCTATTGTCAGAGAGCGAGCCAAGTTGAAACTCAGCTATATAACCTGTAGACTCATCCACAAGTTTAAATAAATCATCTCTAAATCTATTATGGTCTAATCTTCGTTCTAATGTCATAATATCTCATATCCGTGCTTCGCACTCTCGTTTCGCTTTCGCTTCGCTCCAGCTCCACTCACAACGGTTTTTCCATTTTACCCCGATTTTAGCAAATGAATTCAACATGTTCAAAGATTGAATATGTGCAAGAGAGTCAGTCTATGTAAAATGTCGGATGGGCAACCGTTAAAGCCCACTACCCGTAGTTTTAAACTGACTCTCTTGCTTTTCGGAGTTAACCATGTCAAGAGTTTCTTTTAGTATTGCGATATTAGCACTGTCTATAAATATGTGGGCATTAGAACCGCCTTCGATTTTTGTCTCTTTAGGATAGCCCGTTCGGTCAAGGATTTCTGATGCCGATTTTAACTTGATTTTTTCGTCAGGTGATACAAGCCCACCAACGAGAGTTTGAGCGGCAGCAAGGGTAGAATTCACAAGTTCAGCGCGTGTTATGTCTAGGTCAACAACGGCCTGTTCAGATATCTTCTCCTCATGCATCGCACGGCGGAGGCCAAATTGATGCTTATAACATGGTGAGGAGACGACAAGATTCACTTGTGTTAGAGACATACATAACTGTTCCGCTATCTCTTTCGTACTCTTACCTAAGATTGCCAGATCAAGGATGGCATAGTGCCTAGGTGTAAGGGATTGAATTTGACGGGAGTTAGACTCAACTATGTGGTTATGTTTATAGATAGGCATTTTATATTACACCTTAAAGGGAGAACAATATACACTGTTATATATGGATATAAGGGTATTTTTGGAAGAAAAACAGGTACTCAAATATTATTATTTTTTGAGGCATACATCATATACAAAAAATTTAGGAGTGACCTTATACTAACGACGACGGGGGTAGGTGGGGGGTTTCGCTATCCACAATATCGCTTTTGTTTTGTGATGTGCTAACACGCCCGTCCTGTTTGGTGTATAGTAAATCGGGCTATCCAGTCGTACTCACATACACTAGAGTATTTATACCAGCAGTATTTATACGCTACACATATCCAGCACAATCGGGCGTATTATGTGGGTATAAATACCCGTGACAATTTGGCAGTCGCATGTCATTTTGGCAGCGGGTGTAAACCCTTACGCGATAAGGACTTACGCACAAATTGTCAAATATGTCAATATTAACGGAACATACGCAATTTTGCACAAGCGTTTGTACCAAAAATCAGCGGGTGTAAACCCTTACGTGTAAACGATTTATGTCAAAAACAATAATATTGCTGAATATTCACACGTTGGCACACAATTTGCAATATTGTATTGTGTATAGCGACATTTATCTTTTAAACGCTATTGAATAAAACATCGCTCATTGACAATAAAATATGTATAATTCGGTATCGCTTACAAACAACCGAAAGCGGTGTGATATGAATAATATTGATAAACTCAAATGTTACATTGAAGCGCATAAAGCGATAAAGAATATTGCTGATAACGATGCTGGTGATGTTGATGCTCAAGGTGCATTAAAAGTCATCAATAGTTTAGTTCGGATTTTAGCCGAAGCAGTTAGCGATGATATTGCTGATATTGTCGGAAACTAGTCAATAGTACTCAAGCGGTATCGAATTATACATATTTGATCTTTGATAACTAAATATACCATCGCTGATAATTGTATTAGTGAGTATAAATACACAAACCATATTTGAAGGGAAATGTATTATGGCTAAAAAAGCAATTACCAAAGTGATTGACGGTGTAGTGCATTCGGTGCATAGCACAAAAGCAACGAAAACACTTAAGCCACTGGATGATGTGTTGTGTCCTATACACAACACTTTCGAGTCTTATATTGGCTTCAAGGGTTTCAAAGCGGACGAATTATTGTCCATGCTTAGGTCGGCAATCGTCATTCGGTTGCAAGCACAGTCTCGCTCGCTCGCTAGTGGCGGTAAGATGCCAGATGCGTATAGATACGCTAAGATAGCAGAGTTGATGCAAGAAGATGCTGAACGCTATACCCTCGAAGTCGACGGGGTACAGACACTCGATGCGAAGTTGATGCAGGCAGATGTTGAAGCTTGTTGGGAGAATGAGTCTAAAGACTCAAGTACTGAAGATGAGTAGTATTACGGTAGGGCTGTCTCATTTAGGACAGCCACTCCGTATTATTACTTGTAAACTGGAAAGGATATAATGATAAAATACAATCTTATATTAATAGGAGGTTATGTGCTATCTCAAAATGATAAAGTAAAACTAACACTAAATAAAGTTGGTGCTACGGAAGAGTGGAAAGTAAGATGGTATGACTTAGGCGATAATCATGAGTGGAGGCTTAATGAGCCTAAGTGCTATTACTCTGATGATAAAGAGGATGCATTTAATACTATGAGAACAATACTTGAACATTATAATAGGCATGGTAATTAACATATTCAAATTGTGAATATGTGTTTTGTTTATGAGAACATAATTGAAAGGAGTCAATCATGCAATTCTGTAGTAATTGTGCCCTCTATCAAAAGTGCTACTATCGAGGTATCATCAATCCTTGTTCTGACTGGCGTGCTAATCATCACATTCGTCTCTTAAGACTAAAAGCGGAAGAGATGAGAGGATTACAAATGACCTTTGATGAGCATAGATTTGTAGAGTCATGTGAGACGCTCATATCATTCTCACCAAAGCAGGAAGCGTGGCTTATGTCAGTGTATAATAGACTTATGTATGAGAGGATGTGATTATGATGCTTAAAAACTTTCTTCCAAAAATACACTATATTAAGGAGTTTAAAGTAAAACATTATTCAAGTTGGTTTCTCTACATGATACACCATAATTCAAGAGTCTTAGGTATGTGTAAACATAATCCAAAAACAAAAGAGACACATATATACATTCTTAAAGGTAGTCAACAAAAGAGAACACTAATACATGAATTATGTCATTGGATAATTAGTATATGTGGTAATATTTCAATTCTTCATGAATTATTAGATAAAACGCATCAACCTAAAACATGAGCAATCTAATCCAGGATATATTGATGCACTATATAAAATGTTCGCTACTAATTAGTGTCCTAGCTTTATGTAGCTGTACTCGCATAGCACATATAGATAATAATGGTAATGTAGTTATAGATAGACCTGACCTATACTCAGAAACAGCAAGACTACATGAAGTAGAAGGTCATTTGTGGGGATTACAACACTGTAACAGTAAGAAGTGTTATATGTACTTTATGGATGTAGGTAGTGTTATCTTATGTAGTAAGTGTAAGGCAAAATTGAGAACTACTACGAGTGAGTGGTTATTTAATCGTTAATATTTATTTTAAGGAGTTTGTTATGAGTGTAGAATTAGAAGTCAAAGGTATCTTTGTGAAAGATAAAGTATGTAAGAATAGTATAGTATACAAACCTAAAGATGAAATAGCATCAGAGGTTGCGTCTGCTATATATTTGAGTAAAGTCGGACTTAATTGCTTAGGCAATCCAAAAGAGTTAATTGTTAAGATAAGTGTTGATGCTGCGGATATGAAAGGATAAGTTATGGCACATTTCTGGCCTAAGATACATTTTGTTAAGAAAATGCCTCAAAGATTAAAATGTAGACTTAAAAGAAACAAACAACACTCTTTCACGAATTATTGCATTGGGTTGCTTTTAACATTCTTAAACAGGTACCTGATGGCTGGCTACATGATTGGCTAGATGATTAAAAACACATATTCACAATTTTCAAATACATCTCTGTAGTTGTATTGTGGATATGACTTATCCAGATGCTGGAAATTGGACAGCCCAATGTTCCGGTGTATGCCTCTTTTCTGAATTTGATATGTACAAGATATGATGTTAGTTACTCATCTAACAAAGGGAGTTTGTTTGTTATTTATTTATATAATAATTTTTAAAGTAGAGAAGATAAGAACTCCCTACTACAACTATACAAGAACGAAGGGGTATGGCGGAACATTGGGCTGTTGTGATGCCAGCGAGTATGATTACCCTATAATTGACGATATTGTGGATATATAATAATAATACAAAAAATCCCATTTTTAAGCCTGATTTTTACTGATAATTGTGCTTATATCCATATACCAATTGATTTTGGTTTATACATGGTAAAAGAAAGAGGTGTATTATGATGTATTAGTAAATTTTATTGAGAGTGCGTCCAGTACACTACGGCATATTATTTAAGACTCGAGAGCTGGAGTAGAGTCGATATTATTTATATAACCTGCTGGATTTTATCATAAGGAGATAAAAGATGAAGGCAAATGTTAGACCTACTCGTAAGAAGTACAGTCATAAAATTGCTAACATGCGTAAGGAAGAGAGACGATTTGAAGCAGAATTTAGACAAGAGTGTAGAGATAAAATGACTGACCGAGAACAGTTAGAATACCTTATTAGATGCGGTCATAGAGCATTAAAAGAAAAAGCACGTCTGTTAAAAAGGATTAACTTTGCACATATCACTAAATAAGAAAAGTCTCATCATAATTGCATTTGAATCTAAGCGTAAGCGCTTAGGCTTTACTACATCTACATCTGCAATCATCCGAGCGATTGAGATATTCCTCAAGACACCTGAACCAGAGTATGCCCGACCACCTGTGAGCTTATCTGCCCATAATAGTATCAATTCAGAGCATAAAGAAAAGATAGATGCTATATGTCCTGGTTGTTCTGGTACAGGTAAGAGTGGTGGAATACATGATGGTTATCCTTGTCAAACATGTCATGGAGATGGAAGAATATGAACAAACAAGCAATTAAGACATATATTATAAATACATTACTCGAGAGAGGTTATACCATCTATACATCTATCACAACAGATGATTTCGTAATCTCTCGTCATAATGTCTACGGTTCATGTTTAATACTCCCAACTACAACTACAAGTGATGGACGTATAATTGTTGACCTTAGATGTAGAACTGATAAAAGGAAGACATTTACCCATACATCATATACATATATTATCGCGATAGAGGTTAAAACCAAAGAACTATGGCTCATACCCGTAGATGATATATCACAACATTCAACTATTACACTGTCAATAAATAAAGAACACTACATAATTACATCCCTTAAGCAGGATGAAGTTAACCTTATAGCACAAGTTCGTCTAAAGGAAAAGACTAGTAAAACTGCGGCTAAGATTAATGAAGCCGATTTTGCTAAATTATCCGTACAAGAACAGAGAGATGAAGTTCATGAAGTACTTGAAAGGAGTTAAGTATTATGATAAGTTTTGTAAAGAGAGATGATGATATATATGTTGGTGATATTGTCTTCATCCAAACTGTTGTGAGTATAACACCAACTATTGAAATTATACCAACATATTCAAATAATGAATATGAGGGTAATATTGGCACTATCATGTCAAAGCAAGAGTATATTGATAATCATGCATCTATGATAAATGGAAGGAAGTTGAGTATTAAGTCATTTGAGAACCTAACGCCCGTTAAACTTGCAGATTCTAATGAAGCTATAGTTGTATCGCCTTCATTTTTATTCAAACGTAAGAGTCATAAGTTAAGCCCGCTTGTGAAGATAATGATGAAAGAATTAGAAATTAAAGGAGTATTATCATGAAGAATTTTGATGTTTATTTGACAAGAGATACTTATACATTTGGTATTAAAGTATGGAAAAACATACAAGTAGGAATAACTAAATGGAGAGGATGTTGTTTTTATGCTAGTGGTAAAAGTAATATAAATCCTAATTTGACAGGAAGTAAATTTATAAGTCAAGATAAATGTAGAATAAAATATAAATTTGTGCCTCAACAAGGAACTGCATACAACGTATATACTAAAAATGATAAGATAATTAAGAAAAAAATAGATATAGCATATTCAGGATAAAGAGTTTTCTCCCCTCCAAAAAGTGTGGGGTAGTATTTCACAATGGTACTGCCTCACATGCTATTTTTATAAATGAATATGGGACAGTGGCTACTGTCTGATTAGCTACCAGAGGGATAGCCAGTTATGATGTACGTGATAACTCGTGCCTGTCCTACTCGACTGGATAGCTTAAAGATAAGAGTTATCTGTAATTCTTATTGTGAAAGAGCGGAGCGTTGCAACATAAAACATTGAGCTCAAGATGTAGGTGCAAATCCTACTCCAGTCATTATTAAATAAAGGAAGAACATAATGAATAGACGAGAAATGTTAAAGTCAGCTTTGATAGCACCTTTAGCTGTTTTAATTAAACCTAAGAAAAAAGAAGAATCTAAACTTATTGAAGATACTATTCAAACTTGGCATACATCAGGTTCTGATAATACTAATCCACTATATATGATTACTTATACTATAGAACCTACCGGAAAAGTAATAAAAGTAGAAAATAAGAACAAGCGTATATTAACTAGTTAATATTATTAAATCACAAAGGAAAGAAGTAAAAATGAAAACTGTAACAAAAAAAGTCAGGCACAAAACTAAAGTCGTGGCAGAGATTGATGTCCCTGTTTATGATAATGTGCAAGAAATTGTAGACAGTGAGCCAGATGAGAGAATTATAGCTGTCTTTAACAATGGTAATCACGTCCGCCTCATGGGTAATGAACGTGCTAAACATTCTGGCGTTCGGACGGGTAAGAAACTCAGAAATCGCATCGCTTTTGAGACTCTTACAATTGATGAGATTATGTCTTGTCAAGGTGATGGTGTAAAGCTTGAACAATTACTCGATAGTCCAGAGATTCAAGCTCGTATAGATGTAAAAATTGCTGAAACTTCTGATGATACTTCAGAAGCGGCAACAGAAGGTGAAGAATAGTAACTTTTTCATCACTCCCCTCCGAGGTGGCTACTGTCTTGTCGATGGTAGCCGCCTTATAATTAAAACATATAACACTAATATTAAAAGGAGTTAAACATGTCAGTAAAACAAGAAAGTCCATTTACAGTTCTCATTACAGAAGAAATTGAAGAGAGACATGATGTATCTGGTGTATTGTTAAAGGTATCACAAAAGATACACTTTGACAAGACAGTAACTGCCGTTTCAGATTGTGCTGCGAAGATTATCGCATTGTGGAAAGTTAAAGAATCAAGTCCAAAAGCTAATCCAGATATGATGCAAGTTGTGTGCAACCCCTTTCGAGGTTAGAATAGGCGTTGATGTAGGTATTAGTGAGAGTAAGTTTGTAGTATCTATGGATAGAGTTAAAGATAATGAAGTAGATAACCCTACTTGGAAATGGGCATGTCCTGTTTCAATTAATAATAAGGAATTGCATCTCATTAAGTTTGGACATATCCTAGAGCTTGACTATTTTGATATAGAGAAGAAATTAGTAATAGTCTATAATGATGAAAACTACGACAAAGCTGATAAGTATATCACAGCTGGTAGTGGTTACAATAGACTATATGTTTCTGATGATATGGCTAATATTAGAATAGTTGGGTCTACTTCAAAAATATCCTCAGATGCAGTGTCAAGAAGCTATGCAAACAAGATATTGCAGAAATTAACGTCTACTAAGATAGTTGATGCTAAGCCTAAGCAAGATGAATACATTGATGACTACTCCATAGTCAAGCCTGGAGATATTGTTACTCTTGATAAGTTATTTAAATATACTGGAGTTCAAAAATGTGTAGCCTTTTCATTTAAAGATTGTAGCTCAGGAATATTCGTATATTTAGAAAAACATGACTATTTTATACTGCTAAATAATGATAACACAAAAGGACTTAAGATAATAGGCCATAGCAATATAACACCAGCAGAATTTTCTTCTTGGCAAGATGCTCAATCTTATAGAGATAAAGTCTTTGCTTATGTCGAATCAGCAGATGAATACATCACCGATTTCTCTAAATTAAAACCAGGAGATATTGTTGTTCTTGATAATTACTTCGGATGTGCAAAGGAGCCTTGTCTTGTATTTGAAAGTGACGCATACTTAGGTAGTAAAATGTCGATTATCTCTAAGAATAGTGGATGGGCTAACCTGCATAAAACTGAGAGTATTCAAGGAGTTAAAAAAGTCAGTCATGTAGATACATTACCATTAAAACCTTTTAATTATGACGCTTCACGAAAGATAGCAGATAAGATTCTAAAAGATTATTAACATGAAGTTACCACAACTCACATTGGGAGGCTATGAAGTTAGGTAGGTTCGACTCCTACTGTGGTGATTGTAGCGGTGGCGTGATAGCCAAGACGTATCGGTTGCAAATTCCGGCTGCTAGACAGTAAAATGATGATAAGGCTCATCATCATAAGACGTTGCAGTATCAACTGCCCGCTACATATTATTATCATATTCAACATATGAACATGAGGAATTAGATGTACTTAACCTTATCACTCGCTGAAAAAATCGCACTCCTAACATCTCTCCATAGCATGAGAAATATGCTCAAGAAGCAAGCCCTTAAAGTCCGAGCTAAGCGGGCATCTAAGCCTAGAAAGAAAAAAGATATATTGTCTATGCTAACGCTAGAGCAATTAAAAATATTTAATAAAGGTAAATCTTAAAGGAGTGTACTATGTCAGTAAAAGAAGATGCACAGGAGATAAATAAGCTAAAAGATTCACTTCAAGCGACTAAAGATAAAATAAAACAATGTGAAGAGACAAAAAGAATAAAAGCAAAACAAAAAAAGTGTATACATGAAAAAGTTACATTTAATCTTAACTGGGATGATGGATGTATTGGAGGAATAAGATGTGCAGTATGCAAAAAAACTGCCCTATACATACCTTTGAGTATTTTAGGTAAATTATTAAGAAGAAAAGTAAGAAGGCGCATTAAAAAACAAAAGTAGAAAGGAGTCTAATTATGCTACCAGACGATATTGTTTTGAAAAACACATATTACTGGGCATCTAAAATGGTCTGTAAAGAGGTAGAGTTCAATGAACTAGTATCTATCGGTTATATTGTAGGTAAGCAACTTGATAATCCTAAGAAACTAAAGGATTGGATTAGATTTACAATGTTACACTTTATAACTGATACTATAAGGCATAATAATGAGCATATAGAATTTAAAGAAGAATTGGGTTCTAAATACTATACTCAAAAAACACATGACTATTCTGTTCTATACAAGCACATAGCAAAGGCTAGGCTTACGAAGATGCAGATGAGAGTCATTACACTTGTATTCTTTGATTCATATACTCAAAAAAAATCAGCGGGTATATTGGGGATTACACCTGCTACGGTGAATGAACATGTTAAGAGGGCGCTGATGAAGATACAGAGGACGTATATGTTTAATAGTGTTAAGTCTAGTGTTATAAAGAAAAGGAGTTAGTTATGCAGAGAACAATTACAGTAAAAAATATGGGATGCGTGTTCTATAAAACAAAGTATATAGGCTATTTATTTTCTATGTTATCTAAAGCCCTCGGAATTGCTCGTACGAATAAGCCTAAAAAGTATAAAGTAATACTTACAGAAGTAAAAGAACAACCCAAAAAATTATGGCTAAGGCATAGACAAGCATCTAATACTGTAAGTTTTTATAATAATAATATACCTCTAGGTAAACGTTGTTACCTTCAATTTAAAAGACTTTTTAAACTTAAAATTGGAGCTATGTACAGTATATCAATAAGTAAAGGAAACTAAATGCTAAAACTAAATCAAAAATTTGAAATCAACTATATGGATAACTCTACCATAACTAAGTTCAATCGCTGTCCTGCTGCTTATGCTATGTCCAGACTCCTAGGCCTAGAGCAAAAAGATAGAATGATGATTGCTCTCGACTATGGTACTGATATACATGAGGCATTACCATATATGTACAAACGAGAGACTATGCAACATGGACTAGACATCTTCAATGCCCGCTGGAAAGAGCGTTCTTACGGGTATAGTGATAAGAAGAGAAATCCTGAGACTGCTGAGAAGACCCTATGTAACTTTGCCAATACGCATATAGATATGTGCCCTTATACTATTGAATCATTCCCAGAGATATGTTGCGAATCTGACCGGATTTCAGAGAATGAAGTGCCGTTCTTAATCGACATTGGCGCTAATCTCTTACTCGCAGGTCGCATTGATGCTCCTATTAGATGGAAAGCTGATAGTTCTCTCTTCGCATTAGATTATAAAACATCATCTGAAGTATCAGCACGTTTCTTTAAGAACTTTGAGAACTGTAGTCAAGGATGTACTTATACACTTGCACTATCGCAACTTACAGAAGAGCCCTGCCGCGGATTTATAGTTGAGGCACTTAGAACATCTGAGAAAAATGTAGAGTGTGTAATGAACATGACACTCATTAAACCGCATCAACTTCAGAATTTTATAGAAGAGGCTAAGAGGACAGCTGATGATATTATATACTGTAACGAAAAATGTGAGTGGGAGCAGAGATGTACTGGTTGTGCTCCATATAGCATGTTCGGTAGTCCTGGATATCTATGTGAATATATGCAAATATGTGACTCGCCTGTTCCTAATGATATGTTTCGTTTTTATAATAAAGTTGAGCCGTTTTCACCCTTTAAGATTAAGAGATGATACCTAAAAACTGTAACTGGTGTCATTATTATAGTGCTCATGAGCACTTATGCCTAAAACATAATGCACCCACTGGAAATGTTAATACTTGTAAAAATTGGTTTCCTAATAAAAATATAGTTAATATGTATGAGACACCTGAATTAGCTGAGTGGGAGTATAACATTAAGAACTGGGAGTTAAAGAATGAACTTAAAACGAAAGAAATACTGTAAGAACTGTAAATATTGTAATATATGGTATTTATCATGCTGGTGTCTTAAGATGCATAAGCGTGTGAATATACATAAGCGTATGAATATACATAGTGTAGTATATTGTATAGATTATAGTAGGAAATGGTGGAAGTTTGGGAGAGCAAAATAATGAAGTATGAACGTGCTAAGATGTTAATAGAAATACGACAAGAGTTTCAAGAAAATCACTGTCCAGACTGTAAAGATTATATAGTTTGCATAGGTGCTAGAGGATGCACTGATTTTGATGATTATCTTGAAAATCTTTTTCTTAAAGCAGAATTACAAACTAAATGAGTGAAACAGTAAAACAACTAACGGCAAGAATGAAGAATCTTGAGATTCTACGCTTATCTAATATGCATGCTCAATTAGAGAAGATAGATACTATAAACTATCATGATAAAACATATAAGGAACATGCGCTGTACTACATAACACAAATGTTATGTCAGCGAAAAAGGAAATATATTATTAAGGAAAAAGAAGATGAAAAAATTACTAATATTTCTGGGACTTAAAATTGCAGAGACACTGGCATTTATGTTAGTTATCATTAAGTGCCCATCATGGTTAGGAAGATGGATGCATACTTGGACACACTATCTATGTACTCCAACTGAGCACTGTCCAGATTGGTGTGTAGGCTTCATCTCAATACTACTAACATTAACTTTCACTGGTATCTCAATACTTATTATAAGAGTGAATTGGGTATGGGCAGAGGATTTATCATGAAAGTAAAAGACTATGCTAAGAAAAAGAGATACCCATCTCTCTTATTCTATGGTCCTGCTGGAACAAGTAAAACTGCTCTATCATCTCAGGCACATAATGCCTACTGTTTTGATTTTGATGGAGGTATGGCAACCGCTGTTAATTTAAAAGATAAGTTTCAATCACTAAGATATGAGTGTGAATTTGATATATATAAAGATGCTAATCCTCTGATACCTAATGCTTGGCTTAAGGCGGAAAAAAAGTTAGAAGAATTACAAATTCAAAGTGCTCAAGAGAAACTACCGTTTGAAACTATAATTATTGATAGCTTGAGCGGACTTGTAAAATGTATGCAGTTACATGTTATGTATGTAGCATATCAAAATTCATTCAAAAAACCACAAATACAAGACTGGGGGACATTAGTCAATAATACGGAGAAGGTACTGACAATGCTACGTTCATATAAATGTCTTCTCATTGTAACCGCACATGAAATTAATGTAGAAGTTGATAAGCGTAACTGCATACGTCCACTATCTGTAACAAAGAATCACGGTATTGATAAGCTCGCTTGGCTATTTGATGAAGTTCTACACTTCTCCCTTGAAGCAGCGGGTATGGGGAAACATAAATATATGGCATCAGGTATGAGTACGTCTAGTATACTAGCACGAACTCGCTCATCACTCACGACAAAAGTTAATGTAGGCGAAATTGGACTTGGTGGATTATTAGATAAAATTGGGTATAAGAGAAAGGAATAGTAAATGTTAAAGCCAAAATTTGATGTAAATGATGTTCTAGGTTTAGTTATGGATAGTACTAATAAAATTAAACTTCATGTTATTGAGGTTCATACTCAAAAATGTCCCGCTGGTATTGAACAAATAAGGTATATATGTAGAGTATTTACTGAAAGGTTTAAAGGTGATGCTCCATCATTTATAGGCCGTCTATTTGAATTTAATGAATTAGAAGTGGAGAAATTTGAGGACATAAATATACAATAATATTAATTTTAGAAGGAGAACAATGTCATGAGTATTATTAACGTAGATACAAGTAACCCAAAGTTAACTGAGAAAAGGAGCTTTGACCCAGTTCCTAAGGCAGTCTACCCGATGGAAATTGCCAATGCTCTTGTTACAGAGACAAGTAAGAGCACGCCTGATAATATGGTTGTACCAGTTGAACTTGTTGTTGTAGATGATGGCGAGTTTAAAGGTAGAAAAGTATTTGACAATCTAGTCATCTGCGGGCCTAATGCTGAGGCTAAGAGTAAATCTGGATGCGACCAGAAGATTGCAGCATTCGCCATGTGCTTTGGCGTTCTAACAAAAGAACAAGTCGAAGTTGGTGAGGGTATTGACCTAGACCTCTTCAAAGGCTGTACTGGTATGGTTGACGTCATTACTAAGGTTAATGTATATGAAGGAGTAACGTCGCAGAAAAATGTAGTTCGTGCGTATCTCTTTGATGATGGTAGTGAGGCTAGCTAAGTATAACGTGCTTAGCACATGTGTTCCAATATGAGAACAACGGGTTAGTCTTGTGGAGTGCAGTAGCTCAGAACAGGGTAGAGCAATCGAAGTTAACTAGATGACATGGGTTCAAATCCCATCTGCACTTTTAATGTTAAAACTAAAAGGAAATGAAATGAAATGAAAGGAGAACAATGAAAAAAATCTTAACAATAACACTAGTGCTCGTTGCACTACTCATTGGATGTGAGCAATCGACACTCACACCCGCTGCATCTACGAATATAGACACTGCTATCACAACTGTAGAATCAGTGGGACAGATTACCTCTATGTTAGGAGTCTTAATGCCCGCTCTACTCCCCATCGGTGCGCTTATCCTAGGCATAGCTGGAACGGTCAAAAAGCTAAAACCCAAACTCCAACTAGCTAACACAAACGCACAGATGTCAGCTGCAGTTATACATGATATAGTCGCAGCTATAGAAGAGTTTAAGGTCAAGAATCCGACTGAGTGGATAGCACTCAAGATAAAATTGGGCAGTAAGCTATCTCCCATAACTAAAAAGGTAATTAATGATAACAAATAACAACATATTCAAACAATGAATATGTGGAAAAAGGCGGGCTAGTATATTTAGCGAGCTCTAACCCAACGGCTGTTATCTCGCGACTCTGACGCTAGCCCGCCCATTCTTAAACGGGGTCAGAGGGACAAATGCCGTCTAGTTGACGAAGTCAAATAGTGAGGCCAGCGAAGCTGGACGAACGTTGATAAGGAGTATAAAGATGGGTGCATCTTATAAATGTAATTGGTGTGGGAAAAAGCTAACCGCTCATTCTTGTGTTCGTAGTATTAAGTTTGAAATGCCCGAGAACGCATCACATCGCAACATTGCAAAATATATCAAAGTATCAGTTACTATATCAGTACCTAATGGTTATAAACAAGACTTTGATATTTGTGATAGTTGTATAAAAAAAGCTAAAGACCGAGCTGCTAAAGAGCTCATGAAAATAAAACTTTAAAGGAGAAATCTAAATGCCCTTAAGTAATAATGCAATCATACTATTAAAACAGCGCTATTGTAGAAAGGGAGAATCGCCCGCTGATTTATTCGAACGTGTATCGGGTGTACTCTGTAATGGTGATATGAAGTTAGGGGAGCAGTTAGAGCAGGCGATGATAGATGGATACTTTTTACCTGCATCACCTACGTTGAGGAATGCTGGTATTAAGCACTCACTCATGCATCCCTGCCATGTTTTACCATTAGAAGATAGTATAGAAGGCATCATGGAATGTCTTACAAATGCTGCAATCATCTTCCATCATGGTGGAGGAGTTGGCTTCAATGCATCAAACTTAAGACCTAAGGGTAATTCGCTTACGTTAGGAGGAGAATCATCAGGTGTTGTATCATTCTTAGGCCTCTTTAATGAACTTACTGAGATAATAAAGCAAGGAGGGTTTAGAAGAGGGGCTATGATGGGCGTTCTTAATAATGACCATCCTGAGATACTTGAATTCATAGCTGCAAAGATAACGGGTAAACTTAGTAACTTTAACTTATCAGTATGTGTAACTGATGATTTTATGAAAAAGGTTGTAAGTGATAAGATTCAGAAGACTAAATTAAAGTTTAATGGTAAGATGTATGAGGAAATAAAGAGTGATAACATTTTTGACCTAATGATTATGTCTGCATTCCTATGTGGCGATCCAGGTATATTGTTCTATGATAGAATTAATGAGGATAATGATTCATCTCACATAATCAATGCCACTAATCCTTGTGGTGAAGTACCACTTCCACCTTATACCGCATGCAACTTGGGTTCTATTAACTTGAGTAAGCTTGTAAAGAATGGACAGTTTGATTTTAATGAGTATGAAATATATGTTGAGATGGGAATGAAAGTACTTAAGAATATTAATCAACTTGCATGGTATCCTTTTGATGAAATGACAGAGAATATGAGAGAGTTAGATATATGTGGCTTAGGTCATTTTGGTCTTGCTGATGCTCTTATTATGATGAGTATTTATTATGACAGTACAGAGGCTCTTAATTTTCTTGATAAGTTATCTGTACCTTATGTATACATAACTAATACTATAGGAAAAAATAGCTTCTACAAACGCTCACAAGCTCCGACTGGTTCCTTAAGCATAATAGCCAACTGCTCAGCAGGTATAGAACCAATATTTGAACGGGATTTTGAAAGGCATTTGACAGTAGGTATAATACATGAAGTACGTGAGTTATATAAATCACAATACTGTCAAACAGCACATGAGATATCCCCAGAATGTCATATTAATATACAGGCTAAGATACAATCCTTTACTGATGCTGGTGTGTCTAAGACTATAAACTTACCTCATGATGTTAGTGTAGATGAGGTAAGGAAGATATATATTAGTGCATGGAAAAAAGATTGTAAAGGAGTTACGATTTTTAGAGATGGGTGCAAAGAGGGCGTGCTTAAGAAAACAACAATTAAGTGTGAGGATGGATTATGTTATCTATAAAAGAAATACTAAATGATGGATGTATTGATTGCATACATTTTAATGTATGTACCATTAAAGAAATATTTTTTAAAGGGATTAAAAAATGGATGATTAATTGGAATGTTTTTAAAATCTCTCCAAAATTAAAAATGAGTAGATTAATTGGGAGTATATGCAGACAATATCGATATAAAGGAGATATGAAATGAAAAAGGTAAAGTTAAAATGTATAGGACATTTTGAATGGTTATCTTCAGTAAAACATACAAAAAAAGATTTAAAAGAAAGACTTGATAATCAAAGACATTGTTCTAATTTAGATTGTAGAAATGCATTTTTATTATCTTTTTATGATACTATAATGAATAAAAGAACACTTCAAATTCATACATTATAAAGGAGAAACATAATGAAACCATCTGCTTTATCTATACATAGTATAATGTTAGCAAATCAAATCATAATACTAAATGTATTAAAGGTTACATCAAGTGGAGGTATGATGGTAGGTACTGATAAGATAGAAAATCAGATTCAAGCATCAACTAAGTTATTTAAAAAAATAGATGAGTTAATTATAAAGGATAAAAAAGATGATACTTCGTCCAACTAAAGATCAATATTTTATGAAATTAGCACATGAAGTAGCGAAAAGATCAATAGACCCTAACACTCAACATGGCTGTATAGCAGTAGATAAGTTTGGGGCAATACTAAGTACGGGTTATAATGGACCTCCCCGAAATGTAGATGATACGCAGATACCATTAACAAGTCCAGATAAATATCTCTACATAGTACACGCAGAACAAAACTGTATATGTAATGCGGCTAGAATTGGTGTATCTCTAGCAGGCTGTATCTTCTACGTTACAGGCATACCTTGTCCATCCTGCATGAAATCTATGTATCAAGTAGGATCAAATGAGATTGTTCTTACGACTAGAGAGAGTAATAGTACAATAGATGATTGGCATAATTTTGTGAAGTTTATATGTGATTACATTAAGATTAGATATATGGAGTATAAAGATGAATGAGTGTAAGCATAAATGGAGTAAATGGATAACTAAGTATAATGGTTGGGAAAGTAAACAGCGTCAATCATATGGTATAGGTTCACAAGAGTATTATACCGTTGACTACGGTGCAACAGAATATCGTAAATGTAAAACTTGTGGAAAAACTCAAATACATAAGATTGAAATTATAAAGGATAAAAAAGATGATACTTCGTCCAACTAAAGATCAATATTTTATGAAATTAGGTATATGGAGTATAAGATATGATAGAAATACATCAAATAGGGTCAAGTCTTGAAAATGATTCTCCAAATGATTATGATTTCTTAATAGTAACAGATAAGCCAGTTGATATTTGTATCTATACTCCTGAACAATGGATATTATTTAAGAAGCATGGATGGAGTACTGAGGGATGTCGAACTGTAATCCATCCACCAAAGCGTAAAGGTGATAGAATTACAAATATAAGACAAATATTATAAAGGAAATAAAGAATGAAAGTAAACATCAAAGATATTAGAATTGAAAAAAAGAACTTAGACACAAAACGCATAAGAACTGAGTTTGGAGATATACATAAACTTGCTCAAAGTATAAAAGATCATGGACTTATGCAACCGCCTGTAGTTGCAAGAGATGAAACTGGTGAGAAGAAGTATGTCTTAATTGCAGGTGAAAGACGCTTACGTGCTATGGCTTTCATCATGATGACTGAGACTGAAGTTATACTCTTCGAGGATTTAGATGATATAGATCAGAAGATTCTTGAAATAGAAGAGAATGTCATGCGTAAAGACTTAACATGGCAAGAGCAAGTCAGCGCACTTAACCAATTGAATGAGCTTAAGAAGAAGAAGTATGGTGAGCCATCTAAATCCCGTCAGAATACCGGCTGGACACTTGAAGATATGGCAGAGGCATGTGGTATGTCTAAAGGAACAGTATCGCAAGATATTATGTTAGCAAAAACTATAGCAGAACGACCCGATTTAAAGAGAAAAGTATCTAAACTACCAAAACACGCCGCTCGTAAGATTGTGAATCAGATGTTGGAAGAGGAGGTGCTTAAGAGGCAGATAGAGAGAAATCAGTTGACTATATCATCTGACCTTAAACTAGGAAGATGTGAAGATTTAATTAAGGATTTAAAAGATGAGTCAGTTGATTTATGGCTTACTGATCCACCTTTTGCTTCTGCACATATTGTAGGTTTAAGCGGAACGGACTCTCCATCAAAGGGCATGCCTACATATAATCTTACAAAATCAAATGTAAGTACAGATGATGAAATGCAAAAAACATATGATAAACTTATACCTGAAGTATGGCGTGTATTAAAACCTGGAGCACATATATATGTATTCTTTGGTCATGCTTGGTATACGAGGTTATATGGGATGCTTAGAAAGCAAGGATTTCATGTTGATGAACAGCCACTAATATGGTATAAAGAACGTGTATCTGTGATGGCGAAAGATATGCATTACATGTCCTCCTATGAGGCAATATTCTTCGGACATAAACCTCCAATTAAGAGGATTTTATCTAAGCCATGTGCTAATGTCTTAAGTGTTCCGGCTCTACCGCATCAACATAAGACACATCCATTACAGAGACCACATGATTTACTTAAGATATTAATCGAGAACTCCTCAGGTGTAGGTGATACTATATTAGATACATTTGCAGGTAGTGCTAGTACACTTGTATCTGCGAAGAGATTGCAGAGACATGGTATAGGATTTGAATTGGATGAAGGAAATTATATTCGAGCACAAGCTTGGATGGATAAAGAATTGAAAGGATAATTAGAAAAAGTATTCATAAGCAAAAGAACAGGAAATAAAACTAAATTATTAAAGGATGTGAAATGGAGTTAATATGTGTAATTGTCCTAAAAAAGCTAAAGTATCTTATAATAAATTTAAAAATAAATGGAATAAAGTATTAAATAAGTTTTTGTATGGACAGTGGCATTTTCCAAGTTGTTCAAAATATAAGGAGATTTAATTGTGTTAGTACTATCAAGACAAAAGAATGAATCAATAATAATAGGTGATGATGTTATAGTTACTATTGTAGATGTTCGAGGTGATAAAGTTAGATTAGGAATTGTTGCACCTAAGAGTGTGTCGGTGCATAGGCAAGAGGTATATGATAAAATACAGTTGGAAAAGAAAGACACTTAATTATATGATCAAAACTAATCCAACTTTATTATCCACACAGACATTCTACTTTCGCTATTGCACTAACTGTCATATTAACTGGCATATAGATAAGTTAACTATAATAGATAAATGTCCAAAATGTAGATTAACAAGAGGCGAAAATGACTGCTAATACTAATTATCAATGCGATTTATGCAAAAAAGAAATTAACAAGGCTGAGCAGGTAGTTATGACAACTCTTTCCGAGACGAAAGAGCTGGAGTTTTCTGATGACCTGTTGAGTAGGGCCAAGGAGTTAGGCGTCGTTAAGAATGTTGCCAAAACTTTCGCAACCCCGGAAAGCCTTGAAAGGGCTTTGATTATCTTAAAAACACCCTCAGAGAAACTCAAGACCGATGGCAAAAAGTACGACTGCGGGTTTACAGTAGAAGAAGGCTATGATGCAGGTCTTATCAGATCTCTCGATGCGATAGGTCAAGCGAGTCGAGACATAGAGAGTCAAGGCGACAAAACCTTTCATCTTCACAGGACTTGTGAAGATGAATTTTTGGGGAGGCCGAGATGATTGACTCAGGCCCTCATGACGCAAAAATAATGATAGTTGGGCAAAGTCCATCATCTACTGACCTAAAGACTAATCAATATTTCAGCGGGCAGACTGGTGAGATGTTAAAGCATATGCTCCTACATGCTGGCATAATATATGATAACTGCTATGTCACCTGTGTCAGTACTGTATCACCTATACGCGGAAATTTTAAATACTATTATGATGAAAGACCTAAGAGACCTAGTGCCGAGTTAGTAGTTATGCAGGCTAGAGTACGACAGAAGATTGATGATGTTAAGCCAAATGTTGTCATAGCCTTAGGTACTGAAGCACTTAAAGCCATAACAAATAAGCAAAGCATTGATGCTTGGAGGGGATGTATTCTAACATATAATAATGTTAAAATTATATCAACATATAATCCACAGAAGGTAATTAAAAATTATAACTATCACCCGATTGTAGAAATAGATTTAGCTTGTGCTGTTAAGGAGAGTAAAACTAGAGAGTTAAAATATGACCCTTGTGAAATTAAGATAAGACCAAATTTACAAGAGACTCTTAACTGGCTAAACTATGCACTAAAAGCTGATAGAGTCAGCTGGGATATTGAGACTATAGGTAAGCATGTTAGATGTATATCTTTAGCAGTAATGATAGATGGTGTACCTAATGCTATAACAATACCCTTCATACAATTTCCATCCACTACTATGGTAATGCCAGGAAAGCATAATATTATTCAGATAGGTAAACCTATAGGAACACTATCAAACTACTGGTCTGTATCAGAAGAGTTAGAGATATTAGACGCACTTGCTAAAGTTATAGAGAGTAATATAGGTCAGAAAGTAGGACATAATTTCATATCTTTTGATGCTCCATTAATGAAAGAGGAGTTTGGTTTTGATATTAAGAGTTATTACATGGACACCATGCACGCATTTCATCTCATGTACTCTGAATTTCCTATGAATCTTAAGTTTGTATCAACTATAATGACCAACTTTCCTAACTACTGGAGTGAAAAAGTTACAAATGATGATATTAGTGAGTGGACATACTGTGGATATGATAGTATATGTACACTTGTTATATCATATAAGATTGAGAAGGAGTTGAAAGAAGCAGGTATGTGGGAGTTATATCAACATATCAACGCACTTGCTATAACTATTACACGTGTACAAGAGAGAGGCGTATTTATAGATGACAGTGCTAGATTAGAACTCATTGATAGTAAGACAATAGAGCTTAATAGTATCATGGAGAAGCTTAAGAACATAACAAATAAGGACTTTAATCCCGCTTCATCTAAACAAGTTCAAGAATTATTATATAATAAACTTAACCTACCTGTGCAGAAGAAGAGGGATAAGTATGGACATATGCAAGTTACAGCGGATGAGACTGCCTTAAGGAAGTTGGCTGTTAAGTTTCCTGAGCAGAAAGTATTGCGTAATCTCATAGGACATAGGAAGGTATCTAAGTTGATATCTACATTCTTAGATATGACATTGATAGATGGGAAGATGGTTACTTCATTTAATACTAGTGGGACTAAGAATGGACGTCTATCATCATCTAAGACACTATGGGGTACAGGGATGAATTTGCAGAATATTCCTACTGGTAAGAATAAGGGTGTTACATCTATAAGACACTTATTCATACCTTCTAATTGTAAAAAGTGTAAAGGTAGTGGTAAGCTTACAGCTGTATCAGGTAATGCATCATTTACTGGTAGATGTGTTAGGTGTTACGGTACTGGTAAGCGCGTATGGATTACTGCTGACTTATCTCAAGCTGAAATTAGAGTAGTATCTGAAATCCTATACTATAGAGTTAATGACTCAACACTTAAAAAGTTATACCAAGAACCAATGTTTGATATACATACGTGGATGGCTAGTAACTTTTTAAATAAACCTAAAGAAGATATTACATATAAAGAGAGATGGGCTTTTGGAAACATACCCAATCACTCAGGTAACTATGGTGCCGGTCCTGGAGTTATGGTTACTAAAGCAGCGAAGGAAGAGATAAAAGGCATTACATATAAAGTATCTGAAAAAATACTTGAGGTAAGACATAAAATAATTCCAGGATTAAAAAAATGGTGGAGATGGGTTGAGAATGAATTATCTAAGTCTCGTACATTAACAACTTGCTTCGGTCGTAAGCGTATATTTTTTGGTAGACTAGATAATGTTACATATAGAGATGCTTATGCTTTTGAACCTCAGAGCATTGTCGGAGATGTAACTAATAGGATGCTAACAAGAATAGAGATGAATCCATTGTCTAAGCTTGATATATTATTACAAGTACATGATGAAATAGACGGAGAATGTGATGCATGTGATGTTGAAGAAGTAGTGAAAGAATTACAAAAGGCATCACAAATACCTATATTCATTGGAGATGTACCATTAATAATACCATTGGATATAGAGGTAGGAGATAACTGGGGTAATACTATTGATTGGAAGGAATGGACAGATGGCAGATAAATTATTAGCTTATAATGAACCTCATATTTCTGGAGGAAATTGTGAAGTTACTATGACTGAAATACAAGCGATTAAATGGACTCAACAAATTCATCCAGAACTTAATAAAAAAGAAGCTCTTCAAGATTTTATAGTTATTCATTGGGCACATTATAAATATTAAGGATAACAATAATGGCAGATAATGATAAAGTTAAAATTCAAATTGCAGATCATAATTTAAGAATTATGGATAGTATTGTTGTAACTAAATTACATGCGCTGGATACTGTAAGTTTATTTACAGCTAATATAGTTACAACTATAACTATTCATGGGTATTTAAATGACATAGATGCAAATCCTGTATCAATAATATATAGATCTGAAGATATCGGTTCAATAACTATAGTTGAAATAAATAGTATGTAAATTTATCATATTCAATATGTGAATATGAAAAGGAATATATGAGGCAATTGAAAAAAGGCATCCTTGATGCTATGACACGCTATACTATTAACCTCGAAACCTCTGCCATCTTCACTTTATGGTGCGGTATATCAGCCATCTCCGCCGCATTAGGTAGAGACTGTTGTCTTGACTTAGGTTACTTCACTATATATCCCAACATGTATATTGTCCTAGCCGCAAGTTCTGCCAAGTGCCGTAAGTCTACTGCTATAAGAATAGCCGGTAAGTTTATGAAGAACTGTGAACCAAAAATAAAAGTCTTATCACAGAAGACTACAGCTGAAGCTATCATTGGTAATCTCAGCGGGACGTCTGTGAAAGAGGAGAATATGCTAGTTAATGAAGCAGATGGTATCTTAATTGTAGATGAAATGGTTACATTAATAGATAAAAATGCTTTCAAATCTGGACTTATACCTGTACTCACAAGTCTATATGACTGTGATAATTTTAAATATGAAACAAAGGCTAGAGGTATAGAGGAAATTGTTAATCCTTGTTTATCAATCTTAGGCGGAACAACGATTGAAAATTTGAAAGAATCTATACCAATTGCTGCTATAGGTAGCGGCTTTACATCAAGAATAATGTTTATATATAAGAGTGGCATGGATAAGATAGTAGCATTTCCTGAGCTATCAGATGAAGCAAAGAAACTTCAATCAATGATACAAGTTGATTTAAATGATGTTGTTAAATTAAGAGGTAAATTTACACTAGACAAAGATGCTAAACAAATATATGAGAATGAGTATGTAGACTTTATGGAGAATAGTAAACTGTTTGATGACCCGAATTTAGATGGATATGCAGGTAGGAGACATGTTAATCTACTCAAAGTTGCTATGGTCATGTCTGCCGATTTAGAGAATAAACTCATCATAAATCGGAAGGATATGCTTATTGCAATTGCAGCTATGAAATTGGCGGAGAAGGATATGAGTCAGGTGCTTAAGAGTGTGAGAAGTGAATTTGTTGGAGAAGTTGCGGAGGAGGTTATCAACTTGATACGTTCATATAGGACTATAACCCGCTCAGTTTTGGTTAAAAAGATGTCATATCGTCTATCAGCACAGCAATTAGATATTATACTTAATACACTTTTAGAGTATGATAATGATAAAGGTGGGAAGTTATTAGAGATAATTAAAGAAGGCAGTAGAACTAGTTATAAATATTGTGAATAGGAGATATTATGAAAGATGAGCTTAAAAAATCAATTTTAAAAAGGACTAAAATTAAAATAGATAAAGTTACTTTTTCTTTTGAAGAAATATGTACATTAAAACAAAGTTGTGAAAGAGATATAGGACCTTCTTTTACTTTAACTAATTTTATTGATACCCTAGAAGATATAGCTTGGGGAAAAACATTAACTTAAAATCGGGTCGAAGGGGAAATCAGTCGAGTAAAGCCAATATACTAAACTGCAAAGCCTTCGACCCTATTTTTCAAATGTCTCATTAAATGGTTCATCTTCTTTATCTAAGTCAGGTAAGATTTTAATTAAGTCATCTAGTCCTTCATACACAACTATAGCGGCTGCCCTTAAAGCCTCTTCTTTTGTAATATTTCCTTGAGACTGTTGCCATGCTATCATACTAACATCATTTAATGTCTTGGCAACAATTGCAGTACCTGGTTGTAGTAAGTTATATACTGAACGAGATAATTTATATGCTCCAGCATATCCTAGTGTAACAAGTATTGTATTAGATATTGCTCTGCCTAATAATCCTTTAGCCATGCTCATTGATGCCCGTTTAGCTTTACCAATATCACCTTCAATTATGCCCTCATATACTCTCTTAACTCCGCGATACATGTATAAGTCATATACTCCACGAGGGTATGTCCATATACCTGTGAGTACTCTTTGTTCAGTTGTCCTCTCTATACCAGATCTACCTGCTACACGATATGCTCTATGAATATCATATACTGTCATATCAGCTACATAGTTTGATAGTTCTCGAATATTACCTGCTTGTAATAAATCCGTAGCTGTCTCTACCTGAGCATCTTTCATCATTACATCTATCTGTGTTAAGTCAAAGAACTTGTTAGCACTTATCTCTCCTGCCTTATATCTTAAAGCCGCCTCCTTAACACTCTTATACATAGCAGGCCATGCTATCGCCCTATCAAGATTATCAATACCAACATAACCACCGCCAGTTTTTTCAAGTATGAGTTTTGTAGTTTGAAGTACTTTAGATGGAAGTCCCTCAGCCTGAGCCTTCTTACCTAAATCTATAAACATACCCTCTTTATATATAGATGCCTTCTGTGATACATTAGAATGAAATGATCTTCTAAAATCCTCTACCATCTCAGAGTCAAGGTTATCAAAGTTACCTGTAATCATAGCTTGTGCTACTATTCTAGAATTATTAATGAAGGATCTTGCATGTACAACTTGACCGCCTTCAGCAAGAGGTTGTAATCCATTACGAGCTATTTTTTGTAACGCTCTAGGGAAGTTAGTTATAGGTGATAGATTAGCTAGCCAGAACACACCAGATACTTTAGATAAAAATTTAGCAGGCTGACGAGTTAATTCACCTTTTCGTAATACCTTATTATATAAATCTTCAAGATATTGCTTATCAGTATTGCTTAAGTCTACTGTATTAAACCTTCTATATAGTTCCTTAATGTCCTCAGCTACTGCATTTCTAACTGCAACACGTTTGTATGAATTCATTATGTTAGTAAATACATTACCCTTCTTAATACTACCCTTACCCTTACGAGCAAAGGTCTCACTACCGAATAAAGATGGTGGTTGTGCTTCTGATGTTAGTATTTCAGTTAATCCTGTACCAGATGCACTCTTGATGTAATCTACAATAGCTGCAGTCTCGCCTGTTTCACTTTGATAATAATATTCTCTAAGACCAAAGCGTATATTATTATCGAAGAGCATATTTACATATTGCTTAAAACTTCCTTCAACTCTAGCCTTTTGACCCCCCTCAAGAATAATTTTCACAGTATCATCGTCGTACTTCTTAACTTTACCCCTCTGATCACCTGGAGCCTGTTTATAGTCTAACCATAAGCGTAGTGATTCCTCCATCCTCTCACGAGCAATAGGTCCTTCTTGTAGTAAGTACTCTAGCCTCTTTGCAATAGTAATAGTCTTTTCAGACATAACATCTATAACTTCTTTTCTACTATCCTCACTAAAGAGATATTTTTTAATCTGCTCATTCTCAAGAATAGTAGTAGTTGAAATCATATTATCTAAATTTTTATGATCTTGACCGATTGATTGTGGAGAAGATTCAAATGAAGCATCTCGACCATTTATGATTTTACCAAAGTTAACTTCTGCACCATATGCAGACATATTAGATTTTTTATCGACGTCATAAGATAACTTCTCCACAATCGCACCAGTTGATTCTTCTAAATCAGACATAGCTAAACGAGTAGGTTCTTTTTGATTTATATAATCATGTTGTTTGCCTTTCCTCTCAACAGTAATAGCCCTCTTATTTGTCTTATCCCTTTTATTCTGTTTTCGTTTATTAAGTTTATCTTGTTTTCTCCTCATCTGTTTATCATCATATATTATAGGAGCATTACTATCAGATGCTTTAATCATTCGACTTATGATTGTTTTATTAGTATCTGTATTTGTACTTTGTATAGCAGTTTTAAATGTCTCCATCTGTTCTTTAGTCATATCAGTTGTAGATGTTTTACCAGTTGATTGTACTGCTATCTCGCGATATAATGGTGTAAGTTTTTTACCATCATACATATTCTTCTCTCTTGCTAATATGTGTATATCTTTTTTAAGTTGTTTAGTCTCAGCTATCTCAGCCTGCTCTACTATGTATGTAGGCGAACTTTCTTTTATGACTTTATCAGCGAGAGTCTCAATTTCTAATTTATCTTTCAAATTTATAGTTTGATTCATAAATTTATCTAAATCACTTACATTAGTAAACTTATTTAATACATCAGTAGCTGCTTCTTTACCCATACCTATTTTTATCAATGTATCTTTAGCGCTCATCATAACTTCAACAGTAGGCTTAGTCTGCTTCGCTAATGTATTTGTAATATTATCTACAACAGTTGCCTGTGCATCCTTTGCTATAGTCTCAGCAGCTTCACCTAATCCTTTCCTCATAGTATCTTTATCAAACATCATCTGACGCATGGTTTCTTGATTACGTATATAGTCTATACGCCTGCCCATAGTCTTAATAACATTCTGAAATGATTTAGGCATATCAGTTATCCTCAAACTATCAGGAGTCTTGCCTAATCCTTGTAACTCCGCTTGATATTTCAAATCATTAAAAGCCATCTCTTGACTTGATGCACTGGGATTCCCTCTCATCTTATGCACCGCCTGAGACATATTTGGAAACTTAGTATCGAATTTTAATACTGCCTTCTCAAATGTCTTAGTAGCAAATGCTGCTTTACCAGTTTCGGATATAAGTGGTACAGCTGCGGATAATATAGCTCCCCATGTTACTCCACTTTTATATCCATCACTAAATTTCTCGCCTCGTTTAACTGAACTTATACCACTCCATACTCCCATGAATTGAGTTGTCTCAGGTAGTGCTCTAACAGTTCCTCTAATAACATTCTTAGTAAACTGAAGTCCAGTACCATAGTCTATAAGAGCCGATTTACCTCCAATTTTTATAAGTTCATTTTTAAATATACTATTCGCAGCTTTATTACCAATTCCTTGTAATAATTTAGTTGCTCCAGTTACTCTAAATATACCTTTTAAAACTACATACTCTAAATACTTCTCACCTACCCAACCTATAAGTTCAGGAGATTTCTTATACCATTCTAAATTATCCAACTTCTCTGCATATTCTAACACATCATCACGAGCGGATTCAGGAGTATCAAGTAATAATAACTCATTACCCATTCCAGGGAAGAGAGCATTAAGACCCGATCGAAAAATTCTAGTATCATATTCTACTACTTTACCAAAAGCCTTAGATATGAGAGATTCATCAGTTATATCTCCTATGAGATTAGAACTTCTAAAAACAATTGGATCTTTAAATGGGTCAGCTACAAATGTGCCATCAGCAGATAGAATACCAGCTATATCATCTTCTTTTCTTCTAACGGTAATATCAGGAGTAAATGTACCTTCAGAATCAAGCATGCCAAATTCATTAGTTTCTTTATTCATTACTCTTGTAAACTGCGTAGTGGGCATTATCTAATAACCTCATATTTAGAAGTATCTACTCCAGTCTTACTAGTATCTTTCTGTGTCTTTTCTATTTGTTCTTTTCGTTTCCTTGCAATCTCACTAGCCTTTTCACCTTTTCTCCAATCTTTCATAGTAAAACCCTCATCAGCAGCGGTATTTAAACTATAAGGCTGAGTTTTCCACTTTCTACTAAAAATAGTACCTTCTTTACCGCCTGGAAACCATCCTTGAGATAAGAAACGAATATCAAGTAATGTTCCTTTAGTAGACGGGTCATCTGCCCCATCATAATGTCTATAAACTTCTGTTTGTAAAGGCCCTGGAAGTTTATTTATAAAAGCTTGGTCATAGTTACCTTGTTTTAAAATAGCAGCATTAGTTAAATCTGTCTCAGCTTGTATAGCATTTGCTGTATCTATATCTTTTGCTACAACTTTTTGTTGTTCACGAATAGATGCCTTCCTCTCAAGATCATCAGTTGTTACAGCTTGTATTTCTAGTTCTCCATATCTATTAGCTAGCACTTTACCCTCAGCTGTTTGAGCATTAGCCATCATTGAGTTAGTAGCATCATTTCTAAGCTGTTGTATATATTGCATAGTCTTCATTTGACTAGCTTGTTGAGCAAGCATTGCTTTATACACATTAACTTCTTGTTGCTGTGCTCTCCATGCATTTGTAGCTACAGCTGTATTAGCAATTGTAGCACCATATGCTATTTGTTCATTAGAAGATAAATCCTTAAACCTATTATACTTTTCATATACATCAGCCTTACTTCCAATAGTACGCCGGATTCCTGAAGACTTAAATCTAACATCTGCTTCACGTTTAAGTTGTTGTAACTTATTATTATATAATGCTTGATGCATAGCATCTTGTCTAGCTTCATTCCTCTTTTCAATTTCCTTTAACTCTTCTGATACCTCTATTTGCTTCTTTCTCAATCGCCTATCTTGAGCAGCATTAAAACTAGGAGCAAATGCTGTAGAAAAAGCGTCCCAAAATTTACTAGCCATGTTATTTATCCTTTCTTAACCAAAAATATTAGGAAATAAATTTGCTCCTGCTGCTGCTCCCAAAGGTCCACCTAAAAATGCTCCACCTAATGTTCCAGCTATAGCTCCAAAACCTCCGCCACCTCCACCGCCTGACTCAAGAAAATTCTGTATGGTAGGTGCAGTAGCTGTAGTACCTAATAAACCTGCATACTGTCCTGGGTCAGTCCTTTGAAATTCTTGATATGCTGCATTTAAGGGAGCAGCTTGATAATTATATAGAAGACCTGCAGCATTTGCTTGATTAGCAAATTGATTAAATGGTATATTTAATGCCTCAGGCTGTCTTGCTGCTGCTGCTTCACCAGATTGAAATTGATAATCTTGTCCTCTCTGCTGAGCAGCAAAGAGTGATGGAGCTACATTTTGTCCATAGAAATCACTAGTTTGCTGACCTATATAATCACTATAACCTCGACTATATAAGTTTCCAGGAACTTGATTTATACTCTCCCTCAATCCTGGAAGAACAGTCTCTCTCCATGCTTCCATAACAGGAGCAGCAAAACTCTCTTGCCATTGTCTAGCCGTCCTTGCTTCATCATACTCATACGCGGGCTTACCAGATATTAAATCTCGTATAGTACTACTAGATATATCACTATACTGATTACCAAAAAACTCATTATACGCACCTGTAAACTCTCCAGGAATATCAGGAGTTAATTGTCCTGTATATGGCTCAGCAGCGGGACGAGTTCCAAGACCAGCACTAAGCCAATTAAGAACTTCACTAAGTCCAGCTTGTTGATCTGGATTAATTGTAGGGGCACTTTTAATTCCCATTTTAGTATCTCCTTATTACATATAACAACGCTCGCTAGCGCTCGCTATGCGACTTCGTCGCCTTGAACGACATTATCCCTCTCACCCCGATTTAAGATAGAACCGGCTACGGGTGAGAGTCCAGGTTGACTGTCGTTAGGTCAGAGCCTGTTTAGATGTAGCCGGCTCTACATGTTCAATGTTTGAATATGTGTTTTTATAATTTTGCCTCTATGCGTGTTACTGTTGCCTTGATTACAGCGACATCTGTTATTAGTTTAATTTGAGTACCTTTTGTCTCTTTCACATCTATCTCATTTTTAGTTATATGTCTAGCATTAACATCTACTTTATCTTGGAGACGAACACCAAAGACTAGGATAGCACATAGTGCCATGACGATAGAGAATGATGTTCCATTGATAAGTTTACTTATTTTAATCTTTAGTTCATTAGTCATTAGTGTTTCCTTAATTACCAATTATACCATCTTCTAAGACGGTGTTTATATATATACTACCTTTTAATGCATCTTGTAGTATATGCTCTAGTTCACTTATATAATCTTTCATCTCTTCTGACTGGTCAGATGGCAGAGTTGGAAAGTTAATTATTCTAATATTAGTTTCTACCATTATCTATCCTCTAATATCTCTATTTTCATATGACCCGCTCGAATTTGTAAATCTGTAGAAGATATTTGTGTTAGACGAAATCGGATTCGTCTATTATTTACATCAATAGGATGGCGATGTTGTTGCCATGTATTTAAGGCTCCATCTGATATGCTTGCGTTTTCTTCTATAATTACCCAATTTTTTCCGCTATCAATACTGTATGAGAGTATATATGTAGAATTAACAACAGTGGACATGAGGTTAAAAGAAACCCAAGCGATTCTAAAGTAGTGCTCTTCACCATCTGCAGTTATGTCCATAGTTTCATATGTACAGGGTATATCCATATCAAAATCTTTATTCCCTGCTTCATCAAGTTTAAATATATAACCATCATCAGTTAATATGATTGATACAGGATGGCCTGATTGAGTAAATGATGCATTAGCATATAGTGTAAATGTATCAGCATATGTCCCCGCTAACTCTGAACCATCTGCATACCACCCAGTTAAAGTTGTGAATATACTCATATCTCTTACTGTATGAGCAAATTCATGATACTCCCAAGTTTGAGGACTTTGCTTATAATTATATGCATATGCTTTACTACTATAAGTATCACCTGAACCAGGATAAAATATGTAAAGTTTATGTTTTGGGCTATCTATTCCAAATGTAATATTATGTTTATTAGTAACATTTATTTCACTAAAAAGAGTATTCTCAATAGCGATTCCTATATGAATAAATTGCTGCCCTCCGTAGTAACCATATATCTTCTGATCTGTTCCTAGTATATAGTGAACATTAACAAAGTCCCATAATGCTTTCTCTGCAAAGAGGCCTGTCTCATACACGAGTGTAGGAAAGGCGAATAAAAGAATTCCGCCTAAATATCTACATGTAGTAATTGAGTTTTCAGAATAAATGATCATATCTGACCCAAGTTTTCTCGCTCGAAGTAACTTGCCTCTAGTATCAGTTAAAGCATTAGCTCCACTTGTACCATTAGTCCAGTCAACTATATCACCTAAATCGGTAAATGCTACATTACGAACATTAGAGTTATAGTTAATAACAAAGAAGTGATTCCAAAACTCTATTATTTCTTTAGCAATCGTCAAACCAGAAAAATCACTTACATCTAACACAGCAAGAGTATCTCCTGCATCGCCTTCAAAATATCTAAAGGTATCTACATTATTACCTATTATCAATGCTGAGCCACTATTATTACTAAAGTATGATGTATCTGTTGCAAGTGTATGACTCCATCTATTACTTGCTCCGCCGGTAAATCCAGTAGTAACCTTAACATCATCTAGAAATATATCAACTCCATCAAGTTCTGTATCATGGTTACAATATACTGCTATACTCTCAATCACATTTAATGTCGTTGTTACTCTGGCATCTGTGAGGGCAACGTTAAAGTTATACCATGTATTAGCTAACATTGCTAACGGATTAGTAATCTCAATATAATCAGTTGTTATTGTTCCCGTCTTAGCTCCGAGTTCTGCTTCTGTAAGCACTATCTCAATTGAACCCGCTGAAATCGCGGCAGTAGCTCTAAGCCAGAATGTTATCATATTGTGAGAAGTTATATCTGTAGTTACTAAATCTTCATAGCATAATATATCTCCATCTGATGCGTCAGCTACAACTTCAATTTTTAAAGCATTTGAACCTACTTTTTTAGTAGTTGACTGAGCAGCAGCTGTATCTGAGCCAGCTCCAGATACCCAATCATCTTCACAATCTTCGATTACCGTAGGTGCACATATGTTTAACCATTGGTCACTATCACTATCATATTGAAATCCACATGTAGATGTTAGTGCAATTTGATGTATGCCTCCTACTGCGTCTAGATATTGAATAAGCTCCATGCCAATTCCAGGAAGAGGTAGGTTAGTACCGCCTATAGTATATCCTAATCGCTTACGAACACCCCATCTTTCAACAATCATATTAATCATGTTAGGCGATGCAGAGGGAATCTGTGTAGGCTGTAAATCTTTATTAAGTCCGTTGGTTGCGATAGGAATAGGTATAGTTTGATAAGCCATTATATCACCTTTAATCTTGGTCTACTGGAGCTGATAATGTTCCAAAGGATTTCCAGTATATATCAGGATCTGCCGTTCCGGTACCCGTAACTGTTATTTCAAAATATTCTCCTTCTGCCACAGGAAAAGTTACACTGAATAATTTTCCTGTAGCTCCAGATTGACCATTAGATGCTACTAATAATCCACCAGAAGCAGGATTATTATCTGTATCAACATATCCATTTAATACATCATTGTCTGTATAAGTTCCTCTGGCACAAACAATACCATCTGTAACTGCTAAATAGGCATGAGTCTTTTTCATAGCATTACTATCAGAATCATTTAATGTATATGCACTTAAAACTCCAGTTTTAGTTGCTATTAAAGCATCTATATATTTTTTAATGCTCTGTTGTGTTGCAAGATGTGTGGCACTATCTGTAGTTAAATCATCTTCATCAAGAACACATAATGAATTTGCTACATCAATACTTCCATCACCATCAAAATCAATAGCAATCTTAGATGGAGTATCACCATCATCTCCATCATTAAGAACTATCCTACATCTACCCTTCTGGTCATCAGCAACACCGCTATGTGCAAATTCGATATAGCCAAGTGTAGTTTCCTCATCTCCAGACTGTGTACCTTTAAATATAAATCTACCTTGTCTACCCCCTTCTGTATCTTCACTATCAGTATTTATAACTGTAAGAGTAGGGTCAGCTAAACTTAACGATACTACTGCAGTAAATATTCGAGCAGATGCAAGTAATGTAGCTATAACCTCAGTACTAATAGGTGTCCAAGTAGGCCCGCCAAAAGCAGTAAGAACGTACATTATATTATCAGGACTACTATTAGTATCAAACCATATAGAACCATGGTCAGTAGATGTAAATGCTGTACTATCTGTTCTAGCCGATGGTTCTGTATCTGATGCAATTAATCTTGACTTAAGTAAATCCTTAAGATTTCTTACTTCATCCGGCCATGTTGCATTAAGGCTATGATCAATTGGATTAGTCAGCGTCCAGTCAGAGTTAGACATTATTTCTTACCTCTTTTCTTTTTACTCTTACGTTTTTTATTAGGATATTTAGGTCCTGGCATTTTATGTCTCCTTAATACCATGTAGCATAATTGCTATAATTAGGTTCGCCTACTGTATCATTAAGTACTGATACACCATTCTCTCTAAGCCTATCACTACCTCTACCCATATTCTTAGACTCACCTGCTAATGTTCTATCTTTATTAATCGCGGCTAATAACGCCCCTCCAGGAATACTTTTCTTGTCATAATCCCGTCCAAGTGCCATTATATACCAACTAACATATTGATCTATCATACCTAAAGATAAAAATGTCATAGCAGTAACAAACATTTCTACAAAAGTATCTAATACCTCAATAGGGCACTCGGTAGAATCACCAGCATAAGTTGGGATAGTTTGTACTCTAAGTCTTAACTCTAGTCCATCATCCAGCGGGCGGTTGAACACCATATTAGAGCCAAACTTCATTCCATATATAGGCCATCCTTGCCCGTTATCTTCAGGATTAATAACTTCCCTATCCCACCACTGACGATTCTTGAGCGTTAGGATACGATTCATAGTCCCGTTAGCTTGAACAATTCGAGCGGTGATAATGTCTAAAGTTGTACCAAGTGCGACAGATGATTCTGTTAATGAGGAGAGAGATACAGATGTTGCACTCTCTGTGAGTGTAAGATCATCTGCCAAATGCAAGCTATCATTGAATGTATGTTTAGTACACGCAATCTTAAGAGCATTATCACATTGTCTGTCTATATATGTAGCTTTATCAGAGCGTCCAGTATTTAGAATAACATCTGTTTGAGTTTGTAAACGTGTCCTTGCCATAATTTATCTCCTTATCCTATTTCGTAAGGTTCTATCATATAGACCATCTTGCATTATTTGAACTATTCTTGCTTGTGAGAGTTCTTCATTATAAATTCTTACATCACTCATAGAACCATCAGCATAAGCACTTTCTTGTCTTCCTATCCAAATAGCATGAGTGAGATTTCGTACTGAAGCAAAAGTAGCATTATTGCTATCTTGATCATCCACTCTTTTTCCATTTAGATATATCTTAAGTCCAGAACTTAGTATACCACCATCATAAGTTCCAGCCACATGAATCCATTGATTTTCATATATAGCAAGGTCAGTATTATAATAACGACTAATAAAGCAATCTGCAATATTTTCATCAAATATTACAATCTGCAATAAACCACCACTTTCTGTACTAAAACGCCATTCTCCATCTGTATTATAAACCCCCTTAGAAATTATCAAAAAAGAAGTTGCGTCAATCATATTTATCCATGCAGTAATGCTAAATGGAGTTAATACAGGAGAAAATATATCTGCGTCACCGATACTAATCTCTTCATCTGTTCCGTTAAATAATAGTCCACTGCCCACAGGAGAAGCAACTGAACTTACACCTGCTCCTGACCATGTACCATTATTACTACCAATAAAATCATTAATAGCAGTTCCACTTCTCTCATCTAATTTATACTGTGCAATCAGCATAATCAATACCCCGAGACTTCAACTTTAACAGGTCCTGGAAATGTGGGAGCTCCGTGGAATAGGACAACATTTGCTCCATTCAAATCAAACTTTAACCTAGCCATATGATCTCCACCATCTGCTGACTGAATTGCAGAAACAGCTGAAATCCAATCATTGTTAGTTATGATAATCTCATCAGCATAAAGTGTATATGTAGCATCATCAGTCTGCATAAGTCCAGTTTGTACATCTAATGTACATACCCTAGCCATAATACAATCTGACTCTCCTATACCAATCCTACCCGCCCATACTTCCATTAAGTTATTTTCACCATTAGCATCACTTAAAAATCGAGCTAAAAGATTATTAACTCCAGCGGGAACTTCCCAATAAACACTATTAGTAAGAACACTAGCCGTAGCAAAATCTCTTTCACCAACAGCAAGAACAGCATCTGCATCAGCCGCTGCTTGAGCAATTACACCTAATGATACCCAAGGAACTTGCTGTGTCTCAATAATTACTCTTACATTATTTCGTCTGCTAGTAATTGTTTTAGCCATAATCTATCTCCTTTTTTATTAAGTATCAGAAGTCATCTGATCCCATTGTGCAGATGATGTATATCTCCAAACTTCATCATTTGTTTTATCCAAACATAGATCACCTACTGTAACTCCAGTTGGTGCAGATGTATTAGGACTTTCTGTTCCGACCCAATATCTAGACCTCTCAAGAGATGAGCCTCCAACGGGTTTATCAGCTTGTCCAGATACATTATGTATCAGTGCTATGACTTTCCTTTTAACTCTACCTTGATTTTTTGCTACGCTAGGTGCAGCCATTTTATTCTCCTAATAATTTAATATAGTTTTAACAATATACTCTCTATCTTTTTTACTAACCCACCATCCACAAGGGATGCAGACTACTCTCTGACTAAAGTAATCCACTCCTGGGAGTGATGTTTTTGATTCTTTAAAAATGGCTTTAGTATCATTTCTTCCGTGTACTTGTGAGCATGCTATACCATTCCTTTTCATATATAATATAAATAATTCAGCATCTTCTACAAGTAAAGAATATAACCAGTATACACTATCATCTCTATAAGCAGGTACTTTTATCCTTCTTGCATCAATAGAAGCAAGATGTTCACTATAATAACGAGCATTATCTTTTGCATCATGATTTATTAAACTTAACTTCTTTAAATTCTCAAGTCCAATAACTGCATTAACATCATTCATATGCATCTTATAACCAAATTCAGCAGGGTCTTGAGTACATCTCATTTCACTTCCTAATGTCCTATCAAAACCATACCATCTCATAAGTTTAGCTCTATCACATTCGCTCTTAGACTTAAAAGCAATAGCTCCACCGTCAATAGATGTTACTTGCTTTATAGCCTGAAAAGAGAAGCAAACATAATTACTATAATTACCTATATCCTTAGCACCTAATGCCTGAGCAGCATCTTCTATAACTGGTATGCCATATTGTCTAGCGAGCCGATTTATCTCAAACATTTCACAGGGTACTCCGCCCCAATGAACACATAAGATAGCTTTAACTGGATGATTTCTTAATTTTGACGCTAAATCCATAACATCCATATTACCATCTTTACCTACATCAACCCATATAGGTCTTGCACCTAATGCTAAAATCGGTGCATTAGTTGCAAGACAAGTCATAGGTGATGTTAGAATACAATCATAATGTCCTACGCCAGCAAGACGTAATGATATCATAAGAGCAGACGTGCAACAATTAGTAGTCGCTACATTATCATTCCCTATAACTTTTGAAAGAGCTTGTTCAAATTCCTTATTCCTATCATTCTCTCCTATATAACCTGAATACAACGTATCAATAACAGCTGGCTTCACTGTCTTTGACATGTAAACTTTAAAAAGTGGTATCATTTTCATTTCCTTAAAATTTCTTACCGTGTAAATAACCTCTTGTTTTATTAAATTCCATCTTCTTAAGTAACGCTTTAGATATATCAAATCCATAGCCTACTTCTATATCCATCAATATTCCTAATACATCTGATAATTGAACTTCAGCTCCTGACATTTCAGATATATTCTTATCAGGAGGATTTCCTAACCTCAAACATTCTAGTGCCTCAGATAGTTCACTATGAGCGAGTGCAATCGGATTACATACATTACGGTTACTTCCTTCACTCCAAAATCCTTGTATCGCCATCAAGTGATGTACCTTTTCAGCAACCCTTTTATAGCTTTCCTCAAAATCTTCATCTCCAAAAAATCTAACGGGTCTTTCGCCTCTAATCTCTGAGGCACTAATCTCTTCATGTGTGCCACTGAGTCTTCTAAAGTTATACCCTACATCCCTACCATAACAAACTTCATCAATAGGCGGAATAGTTATAACCTTAATCTTATCACCAAAAGCCTCAGTTAACATATTAATCCTCTGCTCAACAGTATAAGGATTATTTGTACTTATACATGTATTCATTATAGCAACACAGACATTCTTGCCATCATCTAACATAGCCTGTATAAGTTCTTTATGTCCGTCATGTAACGGTTGAAATCTACCAAT
>SDBT01001850.1_pt1 | contig 37905 bp, 43 predicted proteins | sample 2277101 | NCBI WGS metagenome assembly SDBT01 (sample SAMN10404973, study PRJNA504765) | marine sediment metagenome | isolation source: marine sediment core GS10_PC15, 103 cmbsf | place: Arctic Ocean: Southern Knipovich Ridge | collected 2010 | reverse complement strand
CCTGAACCTGAACCAATACCAGAACCTGTCCCAGGAAGAACTGAAGAAGAGTGGGTTAAATTCGGTGAGAAGACTATCAAGCAATTAAGAGTTGCTATACCTCGGTTGTCTCACAAGGACCTCGAAGATTTTTATACTGTAGAAGCCCGTAAGAAAAATCGCAGCGGCGTACTGAAGTTAATCGAGGCTCAATTTGAATTGGCTTGATGTATTTCTTGCTGCGATGGCAACATGGCGATTAACCTTGATGGTAATTAACGAAAACGGTCCGTATATGATCTTCTCCAAGTTTAGAACTTGGGCAGGGGTTTCAGTTAACATTGAAACAGGCGAGCTTAATACGCCTACTAACTTATCTAAGTTAATTACCTGTTCCTTCTGTCTCAGCTTCTGGGTTGGAATTGGATTTATGGAAATCTTTTTCTTAGCTCCATCATGGTTATTTCAAACTATAGCACTCCCCTTTGTGCTAAGTGCTATAACAATTTTACTAGGCGACGGAGGTCTAGATGAATAAAATAAAAATGAGTTTTCTTTTCGTGATAGTCCTACTTCTATCATTACCTTTTACGGTACTGGCACAAGATCCAGCACCTCCTCAGGTAGTCGATACAGCAGTTGGAACCTTGGATGGGCTGGCTCAAAACGCCCCGTATTTTGTAATGGTTGTGGTGGGGTTTACGAGTACATATATAACTAATCTTTTGAAGACGGCCAGCTTCATGTCAATGACACCCGGATCCAAGACGTCAATACATCGTTTTCTTATCTTGTTAATTAGCCTTATAGTTCCAGTAATATTATCTTTAGCCATTACAGAACTTACACCCCTGGCTATTTGGTTAGATGATAGCGGGATCTGGATGATTGTTATAGCTCTCGGGGCTATTGCCGCATCACAAGGCGGTTTTGTTCTTGAAAGCCTTCGCAAGTCAGTTAAATCTATCGCACAAACCAAAACACTTTAGGATAGTATTATGGCTATAGCAGAAACATACACACTCTTAGCACTAGATAGGTATGCACAAATAATGGGTATGAACCCTGTTCACTTCAATCAGGCTTCCGGGGCAACATATTGGCCTGGAGGCACAGGAAGTACGTGCACAAATATCTTCTACCAATTCAACTACCAAAAATCTGATGCTATTAGCCGTGAAGAGATTGCAAGGCAAATTAAACAAGCCGAAGAAGACATTACTACAATCCTCGGTTTTGCCCCAGCGCCCGTCTGGTCTATAGATGAACAACATGCATACCCTTCTTATCACAGACCTGACTGGCTTCAATTAAGTGGTGGTAATGCTCGTGGGCAGTGGAAAACAATTCAAGCTAATTCAGGAAAATTCCTTCAAGCAGGGCGCCAAGCGTTTGAATCAACCAAGTTAGCAGCGGCTGTGACATACACAGCAGGAGCCACTGGCTTCGCATACGATACGGCAACAATAACATTCGACTTGCCTGCAGCATTTCCCACTGATGAATGTTGTAACATAAAAGTTTACCCCCCTACTGTGACCGACCCCGCTACGAAAACTGGAGAAGAAATTAGACCACACAAAACATTCGCAGTAGATTTCACAGTTACGCCAGCTGTTGTTACAATTACTTTTGATGGCTGGCAGCTCATTGATCCAGTGTTGTGGAGAAATCCACCTACTACTGGATCGCCAAATGATTTAGGTATCGATGCAGAAGCAGTTGCATCATATCTCACAACTGTGAATGTATTTCGAGACTACCCTAGCCAAACTCTTTCCCCCTCTACCCTTTATTGGGAACGTAGATCCGGGGGAACTTTTCCAATAGTTGGATTATGTAGTTCTTGTGGTTCAGGTACATCAGGCTCAGGTTGTGATGCCTGTCAAATTATAGCTCAAAACGGTTGTTTAGTCGTGGCAGACCCTGAGAGCTCACAACTCTCCGCAATACCAGCAACGTATGATACAACAGATGCAAGATGGGAACAAACAACTTTAGTCGAATGTAGAGCGCCTGATAGAATTACAGTTTCATATTTAGCAGGTGAAGTTTCCACAGAGTATAAGCAAGGCAGGTCATGTGACCCTCTTAGTGATTACTGGGCGCATACAATTGCATGGTTAACAACAGCGAGACTATCCCGAGACTTGTGCACTTGTGGAACAGTACAAGCATATGCACGAGATCTTCAATCTGACATATCAGTTTCCACAGAAGGTGCTTCCAGGTTTAATGCTGAGTCTATTTTAGAGAACCCTTTAGGTACTCGAAAAGGTGAGGTGATGGCTTGGAATAGAATTGGCAAAACAATTTCAGCTAATATTGGAGTTGGCACAATATGACACTTGTATTAATGCAATATACAGATGCTGAGGGTTTCAAATATCGATCTTTCGTTCGAGATCTTCCAGGTGAGGATCCCCGATGGGGTATCCCATGTGGAATTCCACAAATAAGTTCCTTGTTACTTGCTGAAGATGAAAAGTTGGTTTTGCACAATGCATTATTCGATGCGGAACTTTTCACTTATGATGACGTACTTGATTCCAAGGGAGGCCTTACAGCCCTCCTTAAACAAATTAAGTTTGAATCAGTAAGAAAACAATTAATTGTACTCTATAAAGTAGAAAAGTTATTAGCTTCCGGAGGTAGTTAAGTAATGTCAACTCAAGGTTTTATTCCACTGACACGCGGAGAAACACGCGTGTTTCTAATTGAAGGGGGTGCACGCGGTGACAATTCACCCGAGTACCAAGATTGTGCGATGGGAGATTCTCCTGAACGTAGCTATGGAGATGTTACTCCCATCCAAGTTCCAAGTGCTACAAAGTATGGTGACTATGATGATGTTGGAGAGATTCAAGGGGAGAAAGAACGTGCTACCATTAGTTTAGTAAGTCGAATGGCTCTTGGGACGAAGAGTAACTTTCTTCAGTTAGCCGAACGCCGTTGCCCCTTTGATATTCAAATTCATATGGGTAAATGTACAGTACCTAACAGCTTCAATGAGTTTACAAAAATTCTTATCATCGAGAACTCACGCATTTCAAACTGGTCCACAGATCAAATTGGATCTTTAGAATCTGGTGATGCTGAAAAAGTCAATGAAACTATTGACGCGTCAGGGGCCGTAATTTATGAAGTGGTCCAGTCTAACTTTGCCGAAGTTGGTGGAGATGCCGTACAAAATCCGTTGTTAGACGTGATCATTGCCAGCGCTGTAGCTTGTGGAGATTGTGACGACGAAGATGATGGTTGTGATAAGATTTATGCAACTGGTGCTAGCTCACCTGGTTCTCCGGGTACTGCTCCAGACGTAACGTATTCTCTTAATGAAGGAGCTGCGTGGTTAACAGCAGACATTAATACCCTTACTCCTGGATCTACTGGAAATGGTATTGCAGAGTTGGGCCGGTATATCGTTGTGGTTTCAGATACCAGCGCAGCCTTGCATTGGATCTTAAAAGCTACTTTGGATGCTACGGCACCTGCTAATGGCTTTAGCACAACTGCGACCGGCTTTGTTGGTGTGAATTATCCTAACGATATTTGGTCAACTGGTTTGTTTGCCTTCGCTGTAGGAGTTGGCGGCTATGTTTACGGGGCTAATGATCCGACAGCGGGTGTCACTGTTTTAGACGCTGGTGTAGCAACCACTAGTGACCTGGAATGTGTTCATGCTGTTTCAGCTAACATCGCTATTGCTGGTGGAGCTTCTGGTGCACTTGTAGGAACCCGTAACCAAAGCACCTGGTCTACAGAAACAATTCCTACAGGCTTATCAGATACGATTACTGCAATCTGGATGAAGTCTGAACGTGAGTGGTGGATTGGTACTGATGCAGGCGTATTGTACTACACCATTAATGAAGGAACAGACTGGACTATAAAGACTTTGCCTGGCACCGCACCTTCATCGATTACTGATATCAGTTTTGCTACAGACACCATTATGTACGTAACGGGTCTTGTAGGTGCTGTAGGTACTTTGTATCGATCCTATTCAGGCGGAAACACCTTTAACATCATGCCTGATAGTGGAGCAACCTACCCCACAAACGTAGGGTTAGCCGCTCTTGCAGCATGTAGTAATGACGCCGACTTTGTTGTAACGGTTGGCGATAAAGATGCCAGTGATGGCTTAATTGTATTAGGGCAGTCATAATAATGACGAAAGTAAAGGATACCCAAGTGGACAACTTGAACACGAACGCAAGCAAAATAAAGGTACTCAGTACGGGCGTAGAAGTAGAAGTAACCCCTGTGCCTGACTTTTTAATGGGGCAGGCACATGCTGGAATGAAAGAGCCTGAGGTTCCATACATCGAAGATGATCGTTACGATGATGGCCGTAAAATTTTTAATAAAGAAGATCCACAGTACCTAAAAGACGCAGAAGCTTTTAACTTGGCTTTAGGGTATGCCCGGATTAACATTAAGCTTCTTTGGGGTTGTACAATTGTGAAAGGCTACCCCGATAGCGATGAATGGCTAAGGAAATTAAAATTTCAACAGCACTTAGGCGCTATTGATCTTGAGGAGTACGACTTAAATGAAGAGTTTGTTCAAAAGTTTCTTTATCTTAAACTCTTTGCCATTGGTAACGTAGTAACTGAGGCCGGAGGTAACGCGGACTTGGAGATGCTTCTAAACGCTCTTGAAGTTACTGAGGAGGGCGTGGCGGAAGCTACCCCAACCTTTCGGAGTGATGAGGAACGGGACACCAATCCAAAACGCCGAGTTAAAAAATCCAGGTAGTTTTCCGTCCTCAGGTATCACATATGAGATGAAGTTTGAAAGTTGGGATGCCTGTGTACAATCAGGTTTGGATTTATGGATGTGGTACAAATATGAATACCCAGTTGAGTTTATGACTCAAGTGGTTGCCTTTCACAGATTGAAATCATTTCAACGAATGCACCAACAAGATACTACCATTGTGAAACCTAAGACAGGTAAAAAAGTAAAGTAAAACACTATGGCTAATTTTTCTCAAATAGGCGTACAGGTTGTTGCTACAGGTATAGGCAAAGTTAAACGCGAGCTTCAAGCCTACGAACGTGCTGTACACAAGGCTTCAAGGACAGGCAAAGAACTTGCAATGTCTGAAGCTGTCATAGGTAAAAGACTTGGTATGACGGCAGTAGCTTATGCGAACACTGCCCATGCTTTGGCTGGCCTGGGTGCAGTACTGGGAATTGGAGCAGGGGCTTTTAGTGTACATGCTATTAGTATGGCCGCACAAGCTGACAGGTTGCAGAATGCTACGGAATTATTGGCGCCCTCTTTTGGTTCAACAGCTGACGGAATGGTTTCAGCTATTGATCGAGCTGCCGAAGGTACAATTTCAGACTTTGATGCAATGCGTATTGCTAATAAGGCAATGCTACTTGGCGTGGCTGGAAGTGAAGACCAACTAGAATCCATTTCTCTTATCGCTATACGTCTTGGGCGCGCAATGGGATTAAATGCTACAACGTCTATTGAAGATATGACTGTGGCGTTGGGTCGTCAAAGTCCTTTAATCCTTGACAACTTAGGTATTACAATTGACTATACTGCTGCATTAAAAAGATACGCTGCAGCAAACGATGTAGCAGAAAGTTCCTTAACTGAATCAATACGTAAGCAAATCTTTATGACTGAAGCTTTACGCGTTGGTAAAGTTGAAGCAGACAAGTTGGCAGATGCACAACTAGGAATGGCGGGTGACTTTGAAGTAACGTCAGCCTCACTCAAAAATTTCACAGTCGAATTTGGTAGACTTTTAGCAGTCTTTATCGCCAGTGACGCTGCTATAGGTACATTACAACATTTAGAAAAAGGGGCAAGAGCTTGGAAGTTAGTCTTAACTGAAGTAGCTCCCGAGCTTGTTAAAAATAATAGTTTGACCGAAATAATAACTGCCCACTATTTGGCAAAAGGTCAAGCCATTGAGAGAAATATTCTTGCTCTAGGCAAAGATGTTAATGCCATGAAGGGTTCTAATGCTGGGGTAAGAAAGTCCATCAAAGTAAATACCGATTGGCGGAGAGTTTCAGCCAAGGCAACCGAAAGAATTGCCGCAGAAGAAGCAGCCCTAAAAAGGACAACTCAAAAATGGGCTGAATATACTACAGCTATATTAGAGGCTAACCCACCCACAGAAATATTAATTTTAACTCAAAAAGAACTTAAAGAAGCGATGGATGAGACAACCTTATCCAATTTGCAATTAAGACAATCCTTTTCAGATTACAAAGAAATGGAAGTCGCATTTACAATTACGGGAGCTCAAAGCCTTGCACAAGCAAAAGAGCTTTATGCTATTACTATTCAAGGCGAAGAAGATATTGCAGACGCTCGAGAAGAAGCTGCTAAAGAGGCTGCAAAATCAGCGAAGGAAGCTGCGGATGCTACGAAAGATGCTTTCACAGGTGCCATTGATACTATTAAAGGGGCTGTCGAAACTCAATTAAAACCTACTCTTGATGAAGTATGGAAGATTCCTGAAGAATCTGTAACAAGGGTCGACGAATCAGCTCGGCGATTAGCCACAGTTAGTACATCTGGTTTCGCAAGTGAGTGGTTGGGGCAGCTTACGGAACAGTTTGGGGAACAAGAATTCTTCCAACCTGTGATGGATGCTATTGCAAGTGGGGATGAAGCGGCGCTTAAAGCAGCAGCAGATAAAGTTTTAACTGAAAATATAACTAAACTTTGGAACGTCGAATTAATTAAAGAAAAGACCCGGGCTGCGCTGCGAGCACAAAATGCAAGACAAGCAATTCTCGATGTGATTACTGAAGAGCTTATTGGGGAAGGCCTTGTAGCTGCTGGAAGTGGGGGTGAAAGTGTAATAGCTTCAATTTTAGGATTAGGAGAGAATGGAACTTTCGCCGTTACTGCTTCACATTTGACAGGTCAAACATTACCTGAAATGGCGGGTGCGTTTGAACGAATGGCGTTCAGGGCACAAGAGGGGTTCGAAAATGTAATTATTAACATTGAAGACGAGGATTTAGCTTTACTGAACCTTATAAATAGTACTTTCCCAGACCTTGAGACTCAAGCAGGTACCACCTTGGACTCAATGATTTTAGGCTTTGATAATTCTACAATATCCGTGGATGAAACTAAAAAGTCAGTAGGCGAAACAGCAAGTAAGTTAAAAAACGAAATGGTAGACGCAATTGAAGACGTAGTTGACGCATTTAATAATATGAGAGATGCGGCAAGAGAAGCTGCCAGTGCTGCAAGAGATGCAAGTGGTGCGAGCGGAAATGCAGGTGCAGGAAGTATAATCAGGTCCATCAACCCCGCATATCATCGTGGTACGCCCCCTCAAGGAGTTATCATTCCTGGTACCCGTGCACAAGCCAGTCAGGTCATTGTGCATGGGCACGAGCGTGTCTTTGTGCAGCCTGCCAGGAAGTCTTCACAAGGTTCAGGAGGTGGCGGCGGTGATAGGTCGTTACAAATTGATACTGTTATCATTCAAGACGAAATGAGTATGATCGTCTTTGAAGAGCGTGTTAGAGTAATCTTAAACCAGGACTAAATAAAATATGTCAGATACAAACTCAGTTGTTCTAAAAATATCAGATGGGGTTGATGAAGTTAGTTTCTTAAATGGTACCGATGGATACTTTTTAACTCGCTGGCGCCCCAGTATTGCACAAGCTAAACGGGGTGGTACTTATCAATCATCAAGCCTGGCTAATCTGCGACGATTGATTGATAGGAAACTTGAAACCACCTTTGAGACTTTCGAGATTAAAATAAAAAATACTACTCAGAACAGTGTGATTCAAGACACTAGAGACTTGTTTGAATTGCTTGAAAAAGCTGTAGCTTTTGGGACTACGGATTGGCAAACTAGCCCAGTCTGGATTGAAACTAAAGCCGGTTGTGAAACTGTTAGTCGTTTTGCTCAAATTATTAATTACTCAATATCTGAACTTGATAATCCGTTTGCACAACCGTTTGCTTCAGCGGATAAAAATGTGATAATGGATAATCTTACTCTTATTATTGAGCGAACTCATTGGGCGGCTACAATCCCAGCGGCAGGTGAATGTCTTAAAATAAGCTCTACCCAAGTGTGGCAATATATCAAGGAATGGGTAATAAACTTCGCAGGGTTAGGCACCAGATCAGAAAGTTTATTGCAAGCCTCTAATGGGTATATGTTTTCGGGGGATGTTGGCCAAATTTGGCGCTCCGTAGACAATGGGGATAATTGGGTCTTAAATGAAACTGGTCCGCTTGGACAAGCCGTTGAGGCCATAATACAACTTGCCAACGGAAGGATAGTTGCGTGTAACGGAACTGAAATATGGTATACAGACGATAATGGAGATACCGCTTGGACAAATTTAATTATTGGTGGCGGTGGTTCGTTCAAAGATTTAATTCAACTTGCTAATGGCAATGTACTTTTAGCAGGGGGGTCAGCAGGAATTTATGAGTCTGATGATAATGCTGCCAGTTTTTCAAACATCAGTACTGATATGATAACCACTTTGTGCTTGTTGCAAACAACTGATGGATATATATATGTGGGAGATACAGGCCAAATTTGGAGATCTACAGACAATGGGGGTAGTTGGGTTGTGAATACTACATTACCCCCAACAGGATTCGTTCATGAATTAATCCAAACAGCCAATGGTTTTATTTATGCTGGGTGTCAAGTACAGATTTTACGTTCACCAGATAATGGAGAAACTTGGGAAGTTAATGAAAGTACCATTCCTGTAGGGGCAGGGGGTGTTACGGCAATGTTGCAAACCGCCAATGGTGACCTCTATGCCTCAGATAACGGTGGTGGTACCTCTTTTATTTTACGTTCAGTAAATAATGGTGGCTCTTGGTTTGTAGATTCTAATTTACCTGATGACCCCCAGCACAACGCCCTGATTCAAATTGCTAACGGAAATATTTTTGTGGGTGGGGATGATATAATTGAAAAGTTACAAAACACAACTGTAACAATGGGCGCTACATCAACATGTCTTGACAGCCCCATAATCGTCAACAAGCAACTTATTAGCAACTTAACTCACGTAAAAAGCGATGATGGCGGGGTATTTACAGACTTACTCCCAATGACTAGCTTTCCCGTAACACTGTTCCCTGCCGTTCCCGTAGTTGATGATGCCTTGTACTTTGGCACAAATGAAGCTATTGAAAATGCAAATTTATTTTCTAACGTGGTGGTGGATCTTGGTAAGGGTTTTACAAATGATACTGCAGGGGCTGCTTTTGCCTTGGCCTGGGAGTATTGGACTGGATCTTGGGATGCACTAACTACAGCAGATGAAACAAACGTAGGTGATGATGCTTTTGTTTTATTAGGTGTCGGAGTTATTTCTTTTGACCCCCCAGCCGATTGGGTGACAACCACAGTTGATTCTATTGTTGGATTTTTTATTCGTCTTAGAATATCTACTATTGCCGCGGGAACTTTATCCCCACCCACCCAACAAAGTCGAGATATTTACGCCTCTAATCGATCTAATATTGATGTGGCTTCAATACAAGTATTAGGAGACCTACCAGCCCTGGCAAAGATAAAAGTACATAATCGTAGCGGCGCAAACTCCAATTTCGATGTAAATAGAGTATTAGTAGGGGTACGTTCAACCTCAAGAGGTTCAACTTTTCAATCTTTTTTGAATGTATCTGATTCCGAACAAGCCGTAACAACCGTTACAGTAGGCGCTAATACAGCTTTTACTACTGATAATTTAGCGCCTACCGGAAGGCAAGCTACTTATGCTCCTGCGGGGTTGGAAGCAATGGCTACTCGAGCAACTCTTACGCTTTTTGCAACTAATGTAATTGATTTTTATGGGGGTTTCAGAGTTTTTTTACGTGTGCAAAGAACCGCTGGAGCTGCGGCGGATTTTAACATTCAACTTAAAGTAACGAACGGTACGGGCGGAATTGAATTTACAACGGAGAGCGTTCAAGTACAGACAACAACAGCCTTTGAATTACTTGATATGGGGAGGGTAACTCTTCCTGTGGGTGCTCAACTACCCAACACTGTTACAGGCGATACTTTTACTTTTGAAATACAATCCGATGCTGCCGGGGCCACCCCACCAGACTTAATTTTATATGATCTTATTTTATTGCCAGTTGATGAATGGAGTATTGATAGTAGTGATTTTACAAACTCAACTAATAGTATTTCTGGCCTTAACAGACTTATAGATATAGATAGTATAACCAACCCTAAAGTTTCCCTTCAAACCACTGTGAAAAAAGCCGATGGCACAGACTATGTTACTTCTGTTTATTCAGCAATTTCAAGCGGCCCGGCTTTCCTTCAAGCAGAGCAAAATCAAAAATTATGGTTTATAGTAGCTCAAACTAGTGCTACAGGTACTAGTTACAGTTGGATTTCCCCGCCCTCTATTGTAAGTAGTATTCAAATGTTTAAGGAAGAACGTTATCTTGGTTTTATAGGGACTGGTATATCTACAGAAGCGAGCGTTGTGCCTCTGAAGGGTCCAGGTATTTGTCCTCCGGATTGCCAAGACCCATGCTGTCAACCAGGAAGAATTCAAGGTGGCGATGCAGCAGGTACAGGTTTCTTAGCTTAGAAAGGATAACAAGTATGTCGACATTTCCAATAGTAAAAAATCCAACAATTATAGAACTCCGAAATGATACGGCTGCTAATTGGACTTCATTCAATCCAATACTCCATGTTGGTGAATTAGGGTATGAGTATGATACAGTAAAGTTCAAAATTGGTGATGGCAGTACCGTTTGGGCCAGCTTGGCTTACTTTGAAACTGGCGATGGCTTGTGGAATGCAAACGGCTCTGATATTTACTTCAACACAGGCAATGTCGGTGTTGGCACGGATAGTCCTGGTTTGGATAATGGTTCATCTACAAGAGTATTAGAAATAGAAGGCACTCAAAATCCTGCTTTAGCTATTTACAATTCAGCTGCAACTCAACAATGGGCAGCTTACGTTGCTGATGTGGGTGGACTTTTTAATATATTCGATGCTACAGGTAATACAGTACCTTTTCAGATTGAAACAACCGCCCCGTCAAATTCTTTGTATATTGATTCAGCAGGACAAATTGGCATTAAAAGTGCTGGACCAGCGACTATGCTTATGGGGCAACTGCCATCTGCCGCAGCCTTTGAGAAGTTCACGATCCAACCTAATACAGAAGGTACTTCAGCAGCATTAGGTAAAGCGGGATTTGGTATGAACGCTATAACGGCTGATGTAATACGGGCGGGAATGATAGTGGAACAAATCTGGGACGGAGTTTTCACTGACTACCAGATCTCATTTCAAACCCATGATGGGGGTGTAGGCGATAAAACAGGGTTGTTGCTTGATAAAAATGGCAGAGTGGGTGTCGGTACACTTTCACCAGATCGCTTGTTTCATGCAGAAGTTGCCGATGCTATTACAAATGTTGTAACTTACGCTCAACGCCTTTCACATATCACTAGCGGCACAGCAGCGGCATCATTTGGTACAGGCATTGAATTTGAGCTTGAGGGTGCTGACGGTACATTTCTAGTATCCGGGGCAATTGAAAATGTATGGACTGATGCGTCAACGGGGGCTGAAGATGCTGATTTAATCTTCAAAGTTTCAAAAGGGGGAGCAGTAGCCACAGAAGTAATTCGTGTTAAAGCCGATAATGTAATCCTGGTCACTGGTGACATAAACCCCGAAGCTGATGGCACAAGGGATTTGGGAGTACAGACAACTGCACAGTGGGCTAACGTATGGTCTGATTTAATTAATGGTGCGGACTATTCTTATCTAAATGGTTGGCGTACATTGGAGGCTGACAAGTACTTAGGTTACCCCGCAGGTTTTGCGATTGGTACTGAAGGTTTCAAAGATGGTCAAGTTACAGCGGCGATGCCAGGTAACTTAAAGCCCTTGTTTGTAGTCGCTGAGGATTTTATAGAATTTAAGGGGCGTCGCCTAACGACGAAAATAATGGATAAGTTGATTGCTTTAATGGGAGAATAACATGGCAAGTAGAAAAAATAAATTTGCAGTACAATGTCAATCTGTAGATACAACTATAGCTCGGGCAATAGAAGATGCTCGGGCTTTAGAAGAAACTTGGTCTACTAGAACTTACAATGCTGGTGGCAATGATGAATTAGTAGATGCAGATGTGGCAGGTCTTGAAATTACAGCCGCACAAGTTACAGCATTTATCGTGTTGGCAGGAGAATTAGCTAAACTTGTTGATAATGAAGCAGTGACACAAGCATACTATAGCATTACTCTGAATGCAATCAGGACAGATATATAAATGAAAAGTAAACCAGAAAATAAGGGTACATTAGACCAATTAGAGGCCAATGGCCGACAACAATTGACCATGTATTATCAGCAAATTCAACATCTCCAAGCGGAGATTGGTAAGGCTGAAGTAGCTATGCAGGCTGTTATTGGAGTGATGAGTTGGTCAACGGATCAAGCTAATGAAGTTTTGGGTGTTGTTGTGTTTACCGAAAAGCGCAAACCCGAATCGAACAAAACAAAGACCTAGATTATACAGGTAGAAACGTAACTAATGAGTCAAACTCAATCACAAGACATTAGTATTCAAATACAAGATCCATTAATTAAACCTAACCGTTCTTCTTTAGGCGAGTTTAGAAATATTTTGTCTACTTATAACCACGAAATTAGAGCAATTGGGGGTTACTGGAAAGCCAATATGAGAATTGCTGACAACCAACAGCAGTTAGAAGATTGGATTCAGAATGGTATATTCAGACATATCGTTAGCTATAACCCCTCACAAGAAATCATTTTTGAAGGTTTCGTTAATAAAATTGCAGTTGTTGAAGGCCCTTTGAGATTTACTATAGGCCCTCTTATTAATATAGGTAATGAAGTCCGTACTACATATTCTATCGTGGACAATTCAACAACCCCTCCAACTGTAGGACTTCGCACGACAACTTCGGCCTCAACAAATACCGACAGTCAAACTAAATTCGGAGTATTTGAACGAATTTTAGCCATTGGGGGAGCTACGGAAACCACAGCTGAACAGATTAGAGATGTGTGGTTAGCCGAAACTAATCTTCCGGTTACTTCTATAAATACTAATACATCAAATGATTCCCAACCTGGTGTGGTTCTTGACATACTAGGTTACTGGCACTTATTCAAACGTTACACATACAATAGCACAAATGTAAATGAGGAAGATCTAGATGCAAAGTTACTTGCTGTGCTAGCTCAATCCCCAAATTCAGCTATCTTTTCTTCAGACGTAACTAAAATTACAGCCAACACAACACAAGTTGCACGGTTTGATAATGATTTTCGTAAAGCTGAAACAGTCTTAAAAGAATTAAATAGTAAAGGTGACTCTTCGCTTAACCGTTATAACATTGGAGTATATGCTAATCGGAGATTAGAATACGCGCAAGCCCCTGAAGCTATAGAATATACAATGCGACTTACAGGGAATGAAGGTGTTAGTAGTGCACAAGGGAGTATAGAAAAACCTTGGAATATTAGACCAGGTCGTTGGTTATTTGTTCCGGACTTCCTTACAGGTTTAACAGCTCCCGTTACCCTAGCACAATTAAAAAAAGATCCTCGAGCTGCATATATTGAGACAATAAAATTTAGTGCCCCAAACACCGTTTCAATTAACGGGGTTAAGTTCGGTGAGATCGATCAGCTGCTAGCTCGACACGGTCTACAAGGAGTAGGTTCTTAAACCAATGTCATTAATTACAGAAATTCCAGATGACCTTATAAACATATTAAGTACATATTTTGTAGATCGAAATGATAAAATCAATCGTTGGGGAAATGTTATTTCATCTTATCAAAGTATCCCCGGCCTCGTTGGTTTTTGGTCTATGTCGAGTGTTCAACGTTCCACGGGGAACGTTTATGATTTGAGCGGCCAGAGCAGAACAATGACATACGCTGGAAACCCTACCTTCAACATTTATAATGATCTTGTGGCTTATTGTGCATTTGATGGAACGGCTGACGTATTAAGTCGAGCCGATGAGACAGACCTCGATATTGGTGGAAACGAGTCAATTTATGCAACATCGGTACAAGGGCTAACCGCTGGTATCTGGGTCAGAACTCCAATTGTTAACCCTGGTGGTAACATGGTAATTTATGGCAAGGGAACACCAGGGACAGACGCTGAAACATTTGCGCTGTGGTCGACAAACGGTTCAACAATTCAATTATCCGTGGTAGATTCGACCGGAGCGTTTAGAGATAGTGCGCCTAATGTTGAGCTAACGGCTAACACGTGGCACTTTATCGGATTGCGGTGGGATAATTCAGCTAACACGGTGGCGAGTTGGTTAGATGGAGCAGCACTAACAAGCAATGCCTCGTCCCGTTCTGCATTAAGTAATAACGCTATAGGGGTATCCATTGGCGGCGCAATAACAGGGGCGGCATTGAAGATGACTGGAGATATAGCGTTGGTATTTTTATCTGCTAATGCTCTTTCAGGTACTTTAATAAATGGATTATTTCAACAAAGCAGAGGACTATTCGGAGTCTAAAATGCTAGTTGTTGACAACGTTACAGTAACTTAACAAACAAACATAAAACAGGATACTCACATGGCTACTACTGATGACATCACCTCGCCAGACTCCACACCTCTGGATTCAGCCACAAATCCAAAAGTATTAAAATCGTTAGATTATATCGTTAAACAACTCGTAGTATTGCAAGATGATGTCGACCAACTAAAAGTATTGGTAATCGGAAGCACTAAATATAGTGTAGAAGGGTTGCAGGAACGAATGAAAGCACAAGAAGAACTGTCTGAAAAAATGTTAAGCATCCAAGAAGCCTCCGAATCTTTTAAGCAAGGTGCTAAAGTAATTTTCTCACTTATTAGTGGCACAGGTATCGGGGGTATAGGACTGGCGGTGTTCAATGCTTGGTTCTAAAATATCAAAAATTACATTACGTGTTATTAACAACAACAGTTCCAGAACAAGATTACAAACAGCCCTACTAATACTAACACCCATACTTGTTGTTGTGGTTGGTGTTTATTATCGAGACGTGGTACAGAAGGACATATCAGTATTTCCGGACACTGAAATTCAAGCAGTCCCATACATATTTTGTGCTAAAACGGATCTGCTTATGTATTCTGTGAAAGTACAATACTTAGATCTGTCACCTGAGGAACCTATAATGATTGAGTTCCGTAAAAATCTTTTTATATTTGACGGTGATAATTTCACTCCGTTAGGCACGTTAAAGAATACCTTAGACTTCATCATACGGTCACAGCCTGTAAATTTAACATTACATCCTGAGGTAAATTTAGATGCTTCTTTGTCTACTCCGCATACATGGGTAGCGGACACAAGATATAAATTTACTGACGCCGCAGTGTCTAATAATGGTGCCATAGCAGCTTACAATGTGTACTTCATTAATAACTGCAATGCTTGACTTAGAATTTCTAGGCACTGTAGTAATGTGTTTCTTTTGTTCTTTACTTCTTATTCTTCAATTCGCGGTAGGAATAGCCGTGACTATACAAGGAAGGAAATAACCTTATGTCAGCACAAGACCAGTTTGAACGAGGGCGACCAGAACAGCCTCTTGAATACGACTACGATACAGTTGAAGCATCTCTCCCCGAACTACCTCCTCCTGTACTTAAAACCTTAAAAGAAAAATTTTATAATAAACTAATCCTAACTCTCGGCGCAGTTCTTTTACTGTTGGTTACAGTACGTATTACTATCCCCCAACTATTGGAACTTCAATCTACTGCAGGCTTTAACACAGGGTTCATGATGGTTGTGCTAAGCATTGTTGTGCTTGTCTCTTCATGCGGCTCACTATTATTCTTCTGGCAAGCTGGTCAGTAACGTAGCACATGGATTTAATAGTATTATTTCGAATGATTTATATGGTATTTATATATAACTATCATTTATTTATATTAGCTATCATTATGGGGGGTGGAATTTTTGCTGTTCCCTGGATGCTATTAGGAGCGTTTTTATATGCAAGACTGCTTAACAGAACAAAACAAAAGCGATGGTCAAAAATTTACAAGACCCTCATGGGACAGTATCGGTGACTACCATTATGGAATTATAATGGGGGTATCCGCTGTTTTCCTTGTACTCTCTCTTACTTCTTTTGCACCCAAACCCCCACAACAAATTCCAGCCTCTCACAACACTGGAGTTTTAGACCTGGCTAAAATTATGCAAGGTGAATCTACAAGTGATCTTCGGGCGGCTTACTATGTTGGCTGGGTGGCCAAGAATAGATTACTGACAGGTAAGTTTGGGCACACGTATAAGGAAGTAGCCTTAAACGGTTTCAATGCTTACAAGTACGTAGGCAAGGTCGACAATTCTTTTATTAGACTGGCCAAGATTATTATTCGTGCTAAACATGATCCTACTAAGGGCTGCCTATTTGCCTTGAGTCGTACAGACATAACTAATCTAGGCATCCGGAAAGATCAAGCAGATGCTACTCGGGGAGAATGGTTCTTCTTTATTAAATGGCCTGTCAAGTTAAAGTAATGGAGCTTAAGATACAAGAAAAATTCTGCGCCCTACGAAGAATAGAATTTGGTACAGAATCGATAATCTCGTTGATTCAACGGAAAAAGCATTGATTTAATATTGAATCAACGGATTTACTATGCTATTGATATTGATTTGTTTGTATTTATGATTTAATTCTATTATTCTATTCTATTAACTATATACTTTATATATACTCATTTTACCTAAAGCTTCTAAAAAGTTATATAGCTTAGCATAGCTTAAACAATAGAATCATAGAATTATAGAATTTAAGGGAACACCTCAGCTCCTGCTGAGTTTACATATATTAGTGTGGCTAAGAACCACAGGTTACGCTTCACCTCAGAAGCCTAAGAAGGAATCTCCTAACGAGGGTCTTAAAATTCGCTATGTAAAGACAGAAAGTTTTTAGTTTAACACACACGCTGTTGAAGCACCTTGCTCGGAGTTGACTACACCGAGCAGGGTTGCTTTATTTCATCTTATGTGGTATAATATTTACATGATACGAAAATTCAAAAATATGTTCACTAAGCCAATTAAACTATTATCTGTTGACCCCGGGGTTACTTCTGGGTACGCCATCATTGAAATTCGAAATGAAGATTTCAAAGTAATCAAATATGGCGAATTCAGGTACCTCGATTCAACACACTTTCAAATACTTAAAGCCATCAGGGCATTTGACCTTGTGGTAATTGAAGATTTCGTTGTGAGACAATCCTTAATCGGGGACCGGTTAATTACTGTCCGGGTTATCGGCTCCATTGAAACTGCCGTTGTGCAAGGCGGGAGAGAGGTTCTATTTCAACAACCCTCTCACAAAAGCACATGCCCAGACGGTATGCTTGTAAGATTAAATTTATTTAACATTACTAAATCTCCCCACATCCGCGATGCTTTTAGGCACGCCGTTGTAGCATACATTAGAATTGCTAAAAAAAGACTTCGCTCCTCAACTGTACAATCCTCGCCCAGCACCTTAAAATTTTAATTTTCTTCTTGCTTTTTTTGCTCTTTTCATTTATAATAATTGCAGAAGTTAAATTTGAAAAAAGGGGAGCAAAAAAATGGAACTAAAAAAACCTATTCCTAAAAGAGTATCCAGGCCGCGTCAACTTAGAATGTGGTCATTCTTATGTAGTTGGTGCGGAGCTAAAACGTCCTTAAGTTACGATCAGCCTTTCACTGGTTACTGTCCTGAGTGTACGGAGCACATAAATGATTGACAAAACGTTATTCCGCGCATATGTAATGGCTCGTGATCGACAGGCCGTATTTGCCAAAGCTCGGGGAAATACTTTCGGGATTTCTGTAGGGGCTGATGGGTATGCTTTAGATTATCAAAAAGCTTCCAAAGCAGCCAGAAGAATTGCCGCCCGATTCAACGGAATAAAAGTTTGTCCTAACTGTATTGCTACAGACGGAGTACATTTCACAGCATGCAGGTATTATAATGATTAAAGTAATGATGAGTAAGCTTAACTCAAAGTTTATTCTCGACGGCCCTTCAAAGGAAACTCGGGAGATTCCATTCGCGTATCATGATGAATGGAATCGAGGGAAGAAGCCAACAGCCCCAGCTTCACCATTATCGTATCTTTATTTGTTACGTATCGGCTCAGAGCTGGATCAGACTGTAAAGGAATGGTTCAGCCAAGAAATTAAACACCGTCAAGGCTTATTAGATTCTCAAACAGAAGGTAGTTTCTTTCTCGAGTTTCCTCGTCTGTATGATTTTCAAAACGTTGGTGTTTCATTTTTAATAAAGAATAAGAGGTCCTTATTAACAGACGCACCTCGGTTGGGTAAGACAGTTCAAAGCTTAGTAGCAATGCAAGAGCTTGCACAAGGAGATACGATTTACATCTTCGCCTTAAAGTCCTTGCTTGACCAATGGGCTGAGCACGTTGAAGAGTGGACAGACTATGAGCCAGTAATTCTTAGGGCAAACGACAAGTCGCCACGACTTCAAGTATTCAATTCCATTACCCGGAAGTCAAAAAATCTAGCTGTAATTATGAACTGGGAGTTTTTGCGAAATGCGAACCTAAGAATCCATCGAATCCGCAACCTCATTGGCGATGAGATACATGTTGTTCGAAATCGTAAGAGTCTAGTTGGAAAAGCCTTCGCCCGTATGAGACCGACAAATGCGATACTGATGACAGCAACCCCTGTTGAACGGAATGCTGCGGACTACTTTAACTACATTCGAGTACTTCGGCCTACTGAGTTCAAAGGTTATTGGGAATTTGTAGCATGGTATTGTGAAACCAGGTTTAATGGTTTTGGGAATGGCATTGTCGGGAATAAGAATGAAAAACTTCTTCTCAACCACTTAGCCTCATTTAGTTTCGGTCGGCGCATTGAAGATGTTGCCGATGTACCTGAGAAGCAATTCTCAAACCTAGTTGTGAAACCTACGCCTCAGCTCCTCAAGCAGTATAAGATTCTAGAAAAAGAAATCCTAATTGACTTGCCTGACACAGATAACCTTCTTATTATTGACAACGCACTTGTGCGAATGTTACGTCTGCGTCAAATTTCTATCACTCCTAAAGCATTAGGATTTAAGTTCCCCTCTCCAAAGATTCCAACCATTGTAGATTATGTTAAACGAATTGGCGATGAACAGTTTATTATCTTCTGTACATTCCGTAGTGCAATAGCTGAAATTTCTGTAGCACTTGAAAGGGAAGGTTACACACATGATGTTTTTGTAGGAGGTTCTGCAAGACCTTTGAACTTCTTATCTGGAGTTTCACAAGGGCTTGTCACTAGCCCCCAAGTTGGTGGGGTAGGTTTAGATTTCTCTTGTGCAAGCATTATTATCTATGCTGACCTTCCACTCTCAGCAACGCTCTTAAGACAAAGTATGGAACGTACTACTGCGATCGGGATTAAGAAACCTCGTCGAATTGTTTCGTGCGTATGTACTCCAATCGATAAAGCGATTGCAAGGGCATTGAAGGCCAAGCAAAATAATATCGAGGCTATTGATATCTATAAGGCTGTACTACAATGAAAGGAGAAAATGATGAATCCATACTTATTATTGTTAATTGCTGGAGTGATGTTCTTTGTTCTATTCGGCATAGTATTAATACTCCTGGCGATCTTTGTTGACCCTCGTAGAAATTACGAGGAGGACCTAAAGTGAAAGACTTGCTAGCGGCAGTTGTGGTAATCTTTATTTTAGGGATTTGTGGGTATCATGGGATATGTTCAGTGTTCTGGTTCCCCCTTCTAAGTAGTCAGTGTTCTTGATGGAGACAATAAGCGTTAAAATAAACGACGCGGCATTCCACCAGTCAAAGTCTCAAAGTGCCCAACGTGGGGAAACTGCAGATCTCGAACCTAAATACATTGAGTGGTACAGGGGTAGTGACTACAGGGATGTTTGTTTCTTTACGGATAGCACCTTTCATCATGCTCCAAATACTGATGCTAAACTAAAGGTAGCTTGGCTCTTAGAACCTTATCCGTTCAGGCAACAAACGTACGATTATGTTTTTTCTCACTTGGATGAATTTGATTATGTTCTAACGTATGCAAAGAAATACATTGATAATAAGAAGGTTCTCTTTTATCCGTACGGCGGTACAATGATAAAGACATGGGGCTTACAGCCTAAAATTAAATTGTGTTCTATAATTGTATCCCAGAAAGAAGAGGCTACCGGACATAAGATACGTAATCAGATAGCACAACAGTATAAAGGTCAAGTGGACGTATTTGGGCAGAAAGAATTTACCCCTAAGCGAGAGTGCCTTCAAGAGTATGCTTACTCGATAGTGGTATTGGGGGAACGATTAGATTGGTGTTTCGATGAAAAGCTAATTGATTGTTTTGCTTTAGGGACTATTCCCATACTTTGGGGGTGCCCAGACATTCATAGATTCTTTACAGGCGTAATAAGTTTTAACACTCCAGAAGACTTAGCCAAAATCATGTTGTCACTAAGCTTTGAACAAGCGGCTAACAAAGTAGGAAGCATTGATAGTAATAAAGTCCTAGCGCGCGAATTCACATGTGTGGAGGACTGGCTTTATCTTACTTATCCCTTCCTGTTTATTTAATCGGTAAAAGAGGTGTTTTAATGTGTGGCATTGCGGGAATCTTAAACATGTCTTTAACCGAGCAACCAGAACTTAAACATTCTTTAGGGGCAATGAATTCCTTACAGAAACATCGAGGCCCTGACGGATCTGCTTCTTGGCAACATCCTTATAACTTTATTGGGCTTGCTCATCAGCGATTAAGTATTATCGATCTAATCACCGGAAACCAACCCATGAATGTTCAATCTAATTGGATTACGTACAATGGGGAAATCTATAACTATGTTGAATTACGTCGAGAGTTAGGGTTAGAAAATTTTAAGACTTCTTCAGATACAGAAGTTATCCTCCGAGCGTATCAAAAGTGGGGCCCTCATTGCGTCAACCATTTACGAGGCATGTTTGCTTTTGCTTTGTGGGATGAAATCAATCAAGTACTGTTTTGTGCTCGAGATCGATTTGGTATCAAACCACTTTACTATACTAAAGTAAAAAATGTTTTTTATTTCGCTTCAGAGATTAAAACCCTATTGCCGTTCATTGATCGGATTGAAACAGACTTAGAAGGGTTTCAAGATTACTTAACGTTTCAATTTTGTTTAGGTTCCAAGACTTTGTTTAAGAATATTCATACGCTTTTACCTGGACATACTTTACAAATTAGTAAAGGTGGTATAAAGATTCAACGTTACTGGGAAGTGTATTATGAACCAGACTTCAAACACACCTCTGATTATTTTAAGGAAAAGTTACAATCACTATTAACTGAATCTGTTCATTTACACTTACGAAGTGATGTGTTAGTAGGAGCCCAAGTTAGTGGAGGATTAGATTCTGGTGCAGTAGTTTCCTTAGCTTCCATGGCTTCTGAAAACTCCATTAAGGGGTTTAATGGAAAGTTCTCGGCTTTCGGATCTGAATATGACGAAAGTTATTATGCTAAATTATTAGCGGACAAGAAAGATTTTGAACTACTTGAAATTGATATCACAGCAACGGACTTTATTGAAAATATATCTAAAGTAATATATCATTTAGATCATCCAGTTGCCGGACCGGGAGCTTTTTCCCAATACATGGTTTCTCAATTAACTGCTCGACACTGTAAAGTAGTCTTAGGAGGCTTAGGTGGAGATGAAGTTTTTGGTGGTTATACTCGATATCTGATTGCATACTTTGAACAATGTATTAAAGGAGCAATAGAAGGTACAATGGGCAGTGGTAATTTCGTTGTGACTTATGAGTCTATTATCCCCAACCTGACCGCGCTGCGTAACTATAAACCATTACTGCAAAAGTTCTGGCGTGAAGGTTTGTTCGAATCTATGGAGCGGCGTTATTTTCGATTAGTCAATAGGGCCTCATTGTTAGATGAGGAGATCAACTGGAATCTTCTGGGTAAGTATTCATCTTTTGAATCATTCCGACGTATTTTTAATAGTTCTAATGTTTGCCAAACTTCCTATTTTGACTTGATGACTCATTTTGATTTTAAGACATTGTTACCGGCTTTATTACACGTAGAAGATAGAATGAGTATGGCCCATGGGTTAGAATCTCGGGTACCCCTGCTTGATCATCCTCTAGTTGAGTTTGCTGCAACTATCCCATCTGACATTAAATTCAAAGATGGTGAAATGAAATATATCTTTAAGCAAGCAATAAAACCATTTCTACCTCAAGCCCTTAACACGCGGCAAGATAAAATGGGTTTTCCAACACCTGTAATAGAGTGGTTCAATGGTGAAGTAAGAGATTTTGTTCTAGATACTTTTTCATCACAACAGGCACTACATCGAGAATTAGTAAATAATCAGTATGTTACAAAGACAGTATTTAATAATAAAGATAAAAATTCTAAATTTGACCGCACAATATGGGGGTTGTTGTGCTTAGAGTTGTGGCAACAAAAATTTCATGATGAAGAACATATGTTTAAGAAAAGGATATTACAATAATGAAAGTTTTAATTACTGGTGGTGCAGGATTTATCGGGTCTCATTTGGCAGATAAATTATTAGACAGGGGAGATCATGTTTTAGTTATTGACAATTATAATACTGGGCGACGGGATAATCTAACTCCTCATTCTAGGTTAACTGAGTACGAAAATTCTATTGAAGACACTGAGATAATGTACTTAATCTTTAATAAGTTTAATCCAGAAATTGTAATCCACGCCGCTGCTTCATATAAAAATCCTTTTGATTGGTTTGAAGATGCACAAACAAATGTACTCGGTACAATTAATGTTGTCAAGGCAGCTATGCAAGTGGGAGTTCGACGTTTAATTTACTTTCAAACAGCTCTTTGCTATGGCTTACAACCTGTCGAACAACCCGTTACTTTGAATCATCCTATCTCTCCACAAGGTAGTAGTTACGCTATTAGTAAAACAGTTGGAGAGCAGTACATTCAATTAAGTGGGTTAGAATATATTTCTTTTCGCTTGGCTAATATTTACGGCCCCCGGAATCTTAGTGGCCCCCTCCCGACTTTTTACCATCGATTAACTAATGACAAACCTTGTTTTGTTATAGATACGCGTCGTGACTTTATCTATATAGAAGACTTACTTGATGTTGTGTTAAAAGCAATTGATGGTGTAGGTATATCTGGGCCGTATCATGTTTCTTCGGGAATAGATTATTCAATTGAAGAAATATTTAATGCTACAATTAAAGCACTAGATATCACACTTGAAACAAATATTGAAGTTCGAGAACGAAATTTAGATGATGCTTTTAGAATTTTACTTGACCCCACAAAAACAAACAAGGATTTCAAGTGGGCTACTGGCACTCCACTTAAAGTTGGAGTACAAGCAGCAATTGATTGGTACCGAAGATTTGATATTACTCAGACATACACACACCTGGTACTTGAAGAAAAACCTAGCTGGTAGCGCCCTCAACCTTAAAATCGGTTGCTTTTTTTCAGTTTTTATGTTATAATAAAGATGAAGTTAAAATGAGAAATTAAAGGAGCAAAGATCTTGGCACCAGACTTAGCAGTTACATATGAAGTAGAACTGACGGCCGTCGACGGTGATGACCGTGAGGACATTGGAAGTCATACATGGGAGGCGCCTCCCATGTGTAGACAGATATTTATCTTGGATGGTAGGAAGTATCAGATAGAAATGATTATTCATCCACGGAACGCTGAAGGTTTTTACATGTGTGACGTGAAGGACTTATCTCTTGTAGAAGAAAATGATTTCGAAAAATTAATGAAAGACGTTAAGATACCGGACAGTATTCAAAATGGCTGAAATACATTACTCGGACATAAGAGGTTTCAAATACGGTTGTAGACGCAAGTGGAAGTATACGTCCCCGCTTAAATACAATCTACGACCCAAGATGACCCCGAACCCTCTATCCCGAGGACTTGCTTATCACGTAGCTTTTGATGAGTATCATAAGAATGGTGCAGACCCTTCAGTAGCCTTTGCGTTAGAATACAGGCGGATAATCGCACGTGACAGAGCTCTGGGTGCAATCTATGACCTTGAGGAGGTTGAAGACACTCTCCAAACTGGTGTCGCCGTATTGGCAATGTACCCAAAGTGGTCTGACGAGAATGATACGTTTGAAATTGTAGAAGGTGGGATTGAAGAACGTCTGCAAGTACCGTTCTTTGATAACCATACATACGACTTTAGAGTGGATCAACGTATTCGTAAAGCTGATGGCACAATGTGGATTCACGATTTCAAAACTGTTAAAACAATGCCTACCGATGACTTCTTCATCACGGCGGATGAACAGATAACAGGGTACCTCAAAGCTTGTGAACTTAAGTTTGGCGAAACTTATCATGGTGCAATCTTTACATACATCCTAGTTAAAAAACCAAACGAACCTAAAATCATAAAGTCCGGTAATGTTTCCCGTGCTAAGATATTTACGACTCCCCGTAGGTACTACGATGCAATCATTAATGCAGGTCTTGACCCCGTAGATTATAAAGACATGTTAATTTCATTAAAAAAGAACGTTTGGTTTGAACGTTTTGAAATCGTTAAGACCCAGGCCCAGAAAGATACTCAGTGGAGCTGGCACAAACGTGTAGCACAAATGATGCTAGACTATCCTGATGAGGATTGTTATCCCTCAGTTACCAGAATGAATTGTACTGGGTGCGTATTTCAAGGCCCGTGCTTATATGAACAACAAGGCTCCAACCCAATTGAGCTACTAAAAAACCAGTACGTTAAATCAAAAGCAAGATAAGGAGATCAGCCATGGCACAAAGTGCTAGAAGTATTAACATACGTGAACTTAATTTAATGAAAGACCGTGTCCGGCGACAGTATGGAATGCGGCGGTACAGTAAGGAAAAACAGGAAACGCTTAATGAGGCAATATCAACCTTAGAAGGTTTGGTAGGATTGCCTAATGCAGCATTTTCGCCCGCTATGATTGTCGCTGTAAATAGTCTTAAGAAAACTGTGGAGGCTATGCATGCCGCTCAAAAACAATAATACTGCAGCCAAACTTAAACCTAAAATAACCGTACCTGAGTTTGAATTTATTAAGAGCTCAGAAGCCTGGACGCGCTTTACGATGATGTTGTATGGTACGCCGGGTATTGGTAAAACATGGCTCGCAGGTACTTCGGCACAAGTGAAAATAATGCAACCGATTCTTGTAATAGATACGGACGGAAGCTATCGGACTTTGCAAGGTAAGAAACAGTTTGATGGTTTGGACATTGTTCGTATTAGAGATTTTGGCTCTCTCTCTAACGTATACAACAAGCTTGTTGCTCCGGGAAAGTATAAGACGATTGTTTTAGAGAACTTGGGGGAGATCCACACTCTCGCAATGGATGAATTAATGTCCATTACGACGAAGAAAAATCCTAACCAGAATGAGTATGTCCCAAGCATGCGCGAGTATGGTATTGTACGTAAACAGATGCTAAATGTACTGAAGCACTTTACGTTAGACGAAGAGATTAATCTTATTGTAACGTGCCATGCAAAAAAATACAGGGACGAACTTACGGGGCGAGAAAGTATTTTCCCCAACATCCCTGGAAAGTTAGCAACAGATGTTCCTGGATATGTTGATATCGTTGGATACCTGTCAGTAGAAGAACCTAAGCTTGCAGACAGGACTAGAGGCGTGGAAGCAGTACGGGTTGTTCGTTTCCAACCTAGTCCTAAGATTGAAGCTAAGGACCAGTCAGACAAGTTAGGTCAGCAGCTTGAGAACCCCACGATGCAAACCATTATTGATTTAATCGGTCTTAAAGGTAAGGCGACCGTTAAATAAGCCTAATCATTTTATTAATCTATATGTACGTTAGCTAAAGGAGATACAAATGGCTATATCAGTAAATTTCTCGGACATTGAACTTAAAGATTTCGATCCAGTACCCCGGGGCCAGTACTTAGTTGAACTGGTTGAAGTGGAAGAAAAGGTAGCCCAGACGGAGCTGGCAACCCACTATATGAAGTGCAAGTTTGAAATCAAAGACCCGGAAGAGTACGTGGGCCGGTTCGTGTGGGATAATCTAATGCTTGAGGGCAAAGGAATGTTCCGCCTGAAGTCAGCACTGTTGGCTGCCGGGTTCACCAACGATGAGTTGGAAGCAGGACTTGAGTTTGAACCTCAGGACCTCGTTTCCAGTGAATTCGTCCTTGCGCTATCAATACGGCGCAGCGAAGAGTATGGGGATCAGAACACGGTCCAAAAGTACTTGCCAGCTTAATTTCCCTCCAGTGACATAGGGCTACTTGATTGTTGAGTAGCCCTATGTTACTTTAATTTAACAAATTATTTCAAAGGTGAAAACTTTATGCCAACCCACGAACACAGTCTCCTCGGACTGCTTTTTTCACAGAAACGCGATTACGAATTAATTTGCCTTAGGGCGATCAAAAATCAAGATGTTAAAGCAAGTTACATCCACGACATTAACCTCGTGGATGCTTTTATAAACAGGCACAGAAATACTCACGACTTGTATTTCGGGGTATGCACCTACAGAGAAGCAAAGCCCCAGATATCATATGTAGACTCAGCGTATTGTTTATGGGCGGATTTGGATGCCTATAAGACCAGTGAAGAGAAAGAACAAGCTCTTAAAATTGCAATCAACAGTTATCTCCCGCCGTCGTACGTTGTAGATAGTGGCGGCGGATTTCACTTGTATTGGTTCCTAGATGAACCCACTAAAAACTTAGACAAAGTTACAGAGTTGTGCATGCAGCTCGAAACCATCATTCCTGGCGCCGGAGCTGTATCCGACGTATCCCGAATCCTTAGAATCCCTCTAACGCTCAATTACAAACAGAAAAAGCCCCGTGACGTCCTTCCGTTACATTCGTGGGGCTATAAGTACTCCATAGAGGATCTAGAACTCGCTTTAGACCTGGACCCTAAAATAATGGGTAAGATTACAACCCCCTCGTTAGCTGGATACAAATCCGCTAGTGAGAAAGATTGGGCTGTCATCACTGCTCTTGTGTCACGGGGGTTTTCAGATTCTACGATTCGAAATATCTTTGTGCACTATCCAGTAGGTGAAAAGTTTAGGAAAGACCCTCCCGAAGGTGGTGAGAGTTACTTCGAACATACAGTCCAGAAGGCTCGAGAGAAAACCGGAATCGATGAAGGCACAGTGGTTGATGCCAAAGCAAACTTCGGTGGAATCTTTGAGGAAAATGATTGTTATTGGGTAATCAATAAGGTTGGAATGAAAGAACAACTAAGCACTTTCACATTCCAGCCTGATGTTATCCTCACTAATACAACCCAGGATTACGCAGCGACGCCAGACATTCTAATAGGTACCATTCATGCTTTAGGAATGACTTGGGAAAACATACCACTTGATAGAAAATGTTTTGTGCGAGCGGATACGTTAATTCGAGAGTTGCCTCGAGCTGGTTGGCAATGGCTTGGAGCAGATAAGTTTGTAAAATCGCTTCTGCCTTACCTTGTGCAAAAGCTTACTGCAAAGGGTATGCCAACTCGCATTGGTGTTGATCATCTCGGTTTTGCAAGAGACCATTGGGTAGCTACGGAACATACACTTAGTAGCGTAGGTGTTTTAGAAAAAGGAAAAGCCCCTATCGAAGCCATGCCTTCCAAAGGTGAACAGCCTAAAACGTCATACTCATCAGTCGTAGCTTCGAACGAAGAGTTGGAAATGTTTTATACAGCTGTACAACATATAAACAATGTAGATGTTATCTGGCCATTTCTAGGTTGGACGTTTGCTTGTGTTTATAAAAGTAGATTAGAGGATGCTGGAATTCGTTTCCCGGCACTCAACTTATATGGTACAAGAGGATCTGGTAAGACAACATTACTTACACAAATTTTACAGCCTCTTTTAGGTTACGATAAGTTTATTACATATGATTGTACTACTACGAAATTTGTAATGCTGTCTTTGTTTGGGTCATCGAACGGTGTGCCAGTTTGTTTCTCTGAGTATCGAAACTCTTCTCGGAACCAGGGTTCAAAACGGCTTTTAAGATACTTACTTTTAGCATACGATTCAGGCCACGACCCAAGAGGTAATCCAAATCAAACAGTTACAGATTATCCTTTAAGTGCACCGTTCACAATCGATGGTGAAGATGCTATAAATGATCCTGCAGGCCTTGAGCGAATTATTCAACTTCGAATGTCTCCAGAAACGATATTCGAAGATGCAGATTCGTACTGGGCTTTTCAAGATATCCCAGACATGAATTTGAAAGCTATCGGAACAGCATTTATTCAATGGACGTTAGCAGAAGAACAGAATTCTGTAGACAGAATTAAATCACAATGGAGTATTGCACACTCATCATTAAAGGAAGCGTTTTCTAATCCAATGCCTGATAGGGTTCGAAAGAATTTCAGTACAGTCCTCTTTGGTGTTATGGAACTGGAACGATTTTTACGAAGCCGTAATTTCGAGGAAGATGTATACCCACTCCCGGAATTTAATGCCACCTTCATACGTAAGATGTTCGAGCAAGGTTTGAGTAACATCTTGGATTTGAAAACAGGCCGCTCTGAAATTATGGTTGATGAATTCGCTACAGATGTTATAAATGAATACGCTATGAAGTCCTTCGATCCAGACTTTATAGCAAGACACAATAGAGAAGATGGGGTCTTATGGATTCACTTATCAACAAGTTATAGATGGTGGCTAACCCAACGTAAGCGACAAGATAGAGACGTACTTGAATTAACTGCCATCCGTGCACAACTAGGTGAACGTACCAGCAAAAACACAACACGGTTTAATCTGAATCTTGATGACGTAGAACAAGAACAACAAAAGAATATGTATTACGTTGTTGGAAGGAAACCAACTACTATACACAATAAAACATATTACTGCTTTGGAATTAATGTGCTGAAAGCTCACTTGTCAGGTCTAGATGTACCAAGTTCTTTAGAGCAACGTGCCAGTGTACATACGTCCTCAAGTCGGGTACATACTAAAAAGAACACCTAATTTCATATTATATTAACCTCCATACAATATACTTAAGGTATGGAGGTTAATATAATGACCATTAATGTACTTCAACATATCATATTCTTCTTACTAGGCGTGTACATCATTTCCGTATTTATAAGAGTACATGCCCAGATGTGGGAATCGTTGGCAAAGGATATAATACAAATTTTGGCTAAACAAGACATTATATTAAGTGTAGAAGTTACCAGGAGGTAATTTATGGACACGTTTACAAAAGAACGGTTGGACGATCTCGGAAAAAAATTCCGGGATGTGGCAGATTCAATGAAGTGGTTTCTCGCCCCTTATGTATTCTCAACATTCTTTGCCGTAGATTTGGCTCGGCGTAATTATAAAAGCGAAGAAGGTGGAGACATTTGGGTGGCTATTGCTTTGGGCCTTGCTGTAGAGTTTGGGTGGGTTGGCCTCTCTACTGCGTTGGCTTTATCTATGGCCCGCCAAGATAATTTCCTCAAAGGTTTGACTACTATAGGCTTTATCGCTATGGCGGTTTGGGCTGCAACAGCTGCAGGAGATTTTTTATTTATGGCTCCTTTAATTGCTTTAATCTGTATCCATGTGGCGACTGCACACATGTATGTTAGTCGGACAAAGAACACTGAATCAGAAACCCAACATGCCTTTGATATAGAAATTAAGAAGGCCGATCTGAACATTGCTACTCAAGAAAAGAATACTGCAAACGCGCGCGCCCGAGAAGCAAGATTGTTAAGTTCGGACGTGGAAAAGCCTACAACGCTACCTGTCAATGCAAAAGTAAAAGCACTCCTCGACACTGTCGACAATCCCAAGAACTATCCCATTTCGATGATCGTAAGCGGTGCAGGGGTGTCCCAAGCGACTGCTAGTAATCATAGACGTAGATATGTAGCTGCTCAAGAACTTGCTCAGCAACCTGTGACCCCTAGTGATCCTACTATTTTACAATAATAACAATACCCGCCCAGGGTTTCTGGGAGGCTAAAATGGAAACACAAATATCAAAATTATGTGTCACTGCAACACAGAGAGTCCTAAAGAACCATCCCTTGGGTAGCTGGCGCTTGCACAATACATCGATGGGCTTTAGGTACTTTCGTGTTGAGATATCCCCCCTAGACGGCCTAGCAGGTAAGAGCCTGGAGAAGGTCATTAAGTTAGATGAGCAAATGGCGATGACCGCTAAGTCAACTGGTGTTCGTTCATACAGGAATAAAGGTGTAGTTTCTATTGAATATAATTTACCAGAAACTATGTGGCGCAATTGCACAAAGAAAATGTTATCCAAGCCATTAACCATAGGCGCTGTGACGCCAAATCAATTGATCAGTTTTGGGGACTTTACATTTCCTCATACAGGTATCTTCGGTACCTCGGGGTCTGGTAAGACAACATTAATAAAAACCATCTTGTGGACTTTGGCTTTGAAATACAACCCAAGAGATTTACAATTGTTTATTTGTGACCCCAACAGTCAGCTTACCGACTTTGATAACTTGGCCCATCTTAAATCTCCCATCGCACGTTCAGATTCTGATATGGCTAAGGCTGTTGGAGCTGTCCATGCTACCTACTTAGAACGAAAAGAGGCAGGCACGCTGCACGGCACAAGAGTACTTCTATTAATTGATGAGGCTTCACAAACACTTACGAAAAAAGATACTCAAGCCATTCAACAAGTCATTGACTTGGTTTCAAAGGGCCGTACGTTTAATATTAATGTTATCTTTGGAAATCAAGACAATGGTAAGAATGGAGTCTATTCTGAAATCCTAACCAACCTGGCTAATCGATTTATTGGGACTGTTGTGAATGCGAGTGAGTCAACTACATGTTCGGGCAAAGCTGGTTTAGAGTGTCATAAGTTACAAGGTAGTGGAGATTTCGTTCGAGTGCGAAGTAATGGTACAGCTATTAGATTTCAAGTGGCTAACTTAACGCCTGATGATTTCGAAACATTGCCTCGAAGTGAATTTGTACCGCCCCCAGAACCTGCCACTTCGGCTAATTACTCAACTGAAATTCCACAACCAAATGTGGGAGGCAGACCACAATCAATTATTACTGAAGAACGTCTAGCCCAGGTTGCTTGGTTGCACAAAGAAGATCTTTTGACCTACTCAAATGGCTTGAAGTATTTTAATCTGAATAAAGCACGTTTCAAGCAAGTACGGGATTACTGGCTTAACTTTACAATCGAACTTAAGGAGTTAAATAATGACTAAGTATGATTACCTCTGGCGAGCAACAGTACTGGCTGTAATGACAGCTGTGGCCTCGATGCTATTTTCGATGGCCTCTGAAGGCAATGAACTAGCTTTGATTCTAGTCACTGGCTGTGGTGTTGTGGTGATTGGGTGGTTATCTTTAGGGGCGCTTTCAAAAGTGATAACATTGTTCTTTGCCTTAAACGGCCAAGAGAATCTGAGCTTACTAAACCAACAAGCTGAAAGCATTAAGTTCTTAGGGGCGGCAAATAAAACTCTTACCGGAACAGCCCAAGATTTAGATAGAGTAGCACGCATTGTCGCCCCCGCTCCGGTTCTTGCTCCTGTGATAAACGGGGCTATCCATACTTCATGGGACGACTTGAATCTACATAATCCTGCAGATGACGGCCCTGTAGAAATTCTTTAACGTAGGACATTAATGGTATTTTAATCTTTACATAGTATAATATATATGAAGTAAAATTCTATGAAAGGAGTTTGCCGTTATGAATAGTGTTGACAAGTTCTTACAAATCCAATTTAGCAGAACTAACGGTCCCCTAAAGCGAGATAAAAAAACCGCTAAAGGGAAACCGTTGCGGCAAATTGGTGTTTCAGGTACCATGTTTACCAAAACAGATCTGAAACGACACGCTCGTCGCACATTGAAAGCTGAACTTCAGGAGCAGTATTAATTAGCCATGTTACCAGGAGGTAATTATGACACAGCATGATGATGAATTTCTTTTAATTACATTCACCCCGGAAGAGTTGGGTGGGGAAGAAACAGAAGTTGAGTATCACATTACTCCGAAACCTTCGGAGGAAGAAGTATTCGATTTCCTTAACCAGTTGCAGCGGTCACAAAATGTCAACATGCTCGGAGCCGCCCCAATAATTGAGAAACAGTTCGCAGCATTGAATGACGTAGACGCTCGCCTGCATTTGGATAACTGGATGGTAGACAAACGAGCTACCCACACCAATACTATTAACTTGGCCGATATCGTGGCTCACATCAAGGCGAACCCCGAAAAGTATTCATGACGCGGGGAATGTTCGATCTAACAAACGCGGCATCAAAAAAAATATGGCAGAAAATACATCCCCCCTTGCAGGTAGCCGAAAAGCAATGCAACGAATGTCTTTTTACGAGGAACAAAATCGTTAATGACAACGATAGGGATGTACTATTAAAGCAACTTGCTGAAGAAGGTACGTACTTTATCTGTCATAAGTTTACGATAGACGGCGACCGAAAAGTATGTTGTCGGGGGTTCTACGAGAAAGTTGGTGACTCAAACAACTTCATTAAATGGTCTAAAATCTTTGGGCTAGTGGAGTTTCTTAAAATACCATAACAGGAGATAACTTTATGGATAATTTGGCAATAGTAAGCTTAAGCGGCGGTACAGATAGTACCGTCATCATGGCAATGGCTGCGGAACGCTTTGATAAAATTGTTGCAGTGTCGGCGTTCTACGGGCAGAAGCACGAAAAGGAACTTGAAAGCGCAGCAGAGGTGGCCAAGTTTTACGGGGCCGAACATGTTGTGTTACAGCTACCTAACATCTTTGGTGGCGCAGGTTCAACACTTATCGATCCAGGACTGGAACAGCCTCAATTGTCTTACCTGGAGATCTTAGAAACTGTAGGGCCAAGCCCTACGGTCGTGCCTTTCCGGAATGCTAACTTAATTAGCGCAGCAACCACAATCGCGGTCGTTAAAGAAGCGTCTCATGTTCTTGTTGGAATGCATGCTACAGACGCTAACAACTGGGCCTACCCGGACTGTACTCCAGAGTTTCTTGGTGCAATGGCCAATGCAATTTATGTTGGCACGTATCAAGAAGTACGCTTAGAGTTCCCATTGATTTGGATGCACAAGATCCATGTCATCCGTCGAGGCATTGAACTGAATGCCCCGTTTGAACTAACGTGGTCTTGTTACGAAGGTGGAGATGATCAATGTGGTACCTGCCCAACATGTGTTGAGCGTATCGAGTCATTCCGCTTTAATCGTTATGCTGATCCGGTACCCTACGCCATTCCGATTGATTGGGGAAATCATCTGGCATACTCCTCAACAGGAAGTCGTAACCTCTTTTAATTTTGGCAAGCAAGTGAGTGGCAGTTAGTAACTTATTGCATTAGGTTATTAATTAGCTTAGGGCAAGCTGACGAGTTAGCGGTCACCTAGGGGCCTTAAACCCTTACCTCACTTGCTTGCTAATTTTCATATTCTACTCATCTTCATGTTGTATAATATAAATGAAAGGAACTAATTAATTATGCAAGTACTTAAAAGTACAGAACCTATATTATCTGAATATATTTTAGCCCCAGGTAATAACCATGAAGTCTTGATTCCTCTAGACGTCCAATTTGACTCTGCAGTTGTTACTAGCGACAAGAATGAAACAAGGCAACCAAAAGTAGTAGCCGTCTATCAATGGACGGGGCGAGGCCCATTTGAATCCTCGGGTAAAAAAGGTTATGAGTTCAAATATAAATTCGTTCGCATTATTAAATGAAAGGAACTGACTTATGAAAGACTTTTTAGAGTACTCTGAAGAATTACTGGCCGCACAAAGGAACGAAAGACCTGATGCTGATGTCACGGCATCTAAAATACAGACAGGTGCTCGGCTCTACCGAGCCAACGAACCCATACCTGAAGACCAGTATAGTACTGGAAGCTCAGGACCTACTCCTGCGGAACAGTCGGAGTATCGTTTTGTGTCCGAGTTTGAAAAAGGTGACGAGATTAATCCTTCGTACTATTCAACCGGATACCCAGTAGAAGTAATTGAAATTGCCGAACGTCTGAACTTTCTTTTAGGAAATGTTGTTAAGTACGTATTACGAGCTGGTCAGAAGACTAAAGACCCACTGACTGACTTAAAGAAAGCACAATGGTACTTAAGTCGAGAGATTGAAAATCTTGAGCAATGGGGGTTAGAAAACAATGGCGACAATTGAATTTGCAATTATTGCACCTACGACATCTTTACCAATGTTGTGCCACGTTCGGAATGTACAAATGGCACTGACGCACAAGGTACTAGATCAAGCTGATCCGAACTATGCATTGTTCTATAAGAACGCCAGTCGGAGTTCGTATGTAATCCTGGATAACTCTCTGTGGGAGCTTGGCTCCTCATTAGAAGTTGGGGATTTGTATCGAGCTTGTGAAATTATCGAACCCGATGAACTTATTATTCCAGACGTGTTCAGAGATGCAGAAGGAACCAAATGGGCTTTCCGTAACTTTCGAGATGCACATATGCAGAACTTCCGAGATAGGTTCCCTAAGTTAAAATTCAATGTAGTAATTCAAGGATCGAATCTAACTGAATGGTTGGACTGTTATGATTATATAGCTACACAACCTCTCATTGATACTGTCTCGCTTCCTAAAGTACTGGATAAAGACTTTGGCATAGGAGGTCGTATTTCTATGTTAAACATTCTTGAAACCACAAATCGAGTTAAGTCAAAGGAATACCATCTCTTAGGTATCTGGGATAATCCAATTGAGTTACTGACTGTAGCAACTCGACATCCTTGGGTTAGAAGTGTTGACAGTGCGTTACCTGTACACGCTGCATTGGCAGAAGTTAAGTTCGATTTGATAAATGGTTACATAAAACAACCCGGGATTAACCGGCCCGAAGGATACTTTGAATTGCCATTTACTCGTATGTTAGAACATTTGAGAAGTACCATTTGGAATATTCGAGCAGTTGATATGTGGTGCAATGGGGGTACCGAATGACGATAAAAAAGGACAAAGATTGGGCGATGTCTTTAGGGGCTGACTGCCACAATTGTCCATTACTTTTTAATGACTTTATACCTTCTCACGGCCCCAGGGACGCGCAACGTGTTGTATTAGAGTTCAAACCTACTGTACTGGATTTCAAGAACAACAAACTCTTTTCAGGCACAAGGGGGCATTATACAGAAACGATCCTAGAGGCTGGCGGGACACCGAAAGAGGAAGTCCTTTTCACAAATACTATATTGTGCAAAGTACGAGACACGACTGCGATAGAACGAGCTGTCAAGTGTTGTGAACCCCGGCTACGGCACGAAATCGAACTACGAGATGTGCTGGTTTGTAATGTAGAATCACGTGAGCCTCTACTGCCTCACTTTGACGGTCAGGCGATTCGAAACGTACGAGGGTCATGGCATTGGTCGAATACATTTGAATGTAATGTTCTCCAAACGTACAGCTTCGATTATATTACAACCTCAGGTATGAATTTTATGAAGGATGTTTTAACTGACTATGAAAAGTTTTGCCTTCCTGGAATGATCAGTGTACCTGAGGTTGAATATGAAATTATATATACTCACGATCGATTACGTGTCGTCGTTGAACTTCTGTTAATGGAAAACAAGCCATTATGCTTCGACTTAGAAACTTCCAATCCGGATATGGAGAACACTGATGTTAATCCTAACACATGGTGGAACTCTTATTTATTGTGCATGGGTTTAGGTGTTAATCCCGAACAAGTATATATAATTCCGGAAGAACTTCTTAACTCTAAAAAGACCTTAAACATTATTAAACCCTTATTCTTCAATGAAGGCAATGGTGTTTACGGGCATAACGTAAAGTTTGACATTACCCGAATGATGAACTACTACAAGTTAATTGGTTCTCCACTTGAGAAGTGGTACATCTGTGATGACACTATGTTAATGCATTCACTTCTTGATGAACGTAGTGGAGGCCATGGTCTAAAGCCTTTGGTTGGTCATTACTTTAATGTACATATGTACGATGAGGTATTGCACAAGTATCTTAAAAGACCTAAAAAAGATTCATATGCAAAGATTCCTCGCCCTGTATTATATAAGTATTGTGCACAAGACATCGGGTTTACAATTCGGCTTCGCACTGTACTTAATGAAGAACTGGAAGAGGAAAACCTATACACAAGGCCTTACAGGCTTACAGTTGTACCAATGTATAACAACGTCATTCAGATGGAGTATAACGGTCTGCAAATCGACGTTGATGAATTGAACGAACTTGCAGATTTCTTACAGAGTGCAATAAATCCAATACTAGCAGAAATTCACGAGCTAGGTGAAGAAGCTGGCCTTTTAGCATTAAATCCAAACAGCCCCCAACAAATGGCTAAGTATTATTACGACTATCTCGGCCTCCCTCAAGTGAAAGGTAAAGGTGTAGTCATCAGAGGGTCTGGAAAGATTGTTCGAAAGAAATGGAAAGAGAAGTTCCTAGACGTTCCGATGTTCAAACTACATAATGAATTCCGGCGGTTGGCTAAGCTGCTAGGTACCTATGCTACGAAGATTCCGCAAATTGTACAGCCGAACGGAAGAGTCTCTTATGACTTTAAGATGAACGGTACAGTAACTGGACGTGTAACAGCAAGCTTATTACTAACCATGCCCCGAAAAAACAAAGAGGACCCTATTGGTTCTAGGATTCGAAAGTCCTTCATTGTGCGACCTGGTCGTATAATGTTAGCCGCCGATGCGGCACAAGCTGAACTTAGATGGGGTGGATTCCTTTCTGGAGACCCCTTCCTTCACAAAGTGTACAAAGATGATCGGGACTTGCATACGGAAGCGGTACTTGAATTGTTCGGTTCAGATTGGAACAGTGAACAACGAATGATAACCAAAATGCTGAACTTCTCATTCCTGTATGGGGGTAATGAGGGGTCACTATCAGACGCTTTCGATATGAAAATTGACATCGCACGAGCAATCATTCGTAACTATCAAGTAATGATGGGCGGGGTTGTTAAGTGGAAAGTACAAGTTGAAAATCAAGCCAAGCGGGATGGCTTCCTTACATCGCCAGTAGGCAGGCGTAGGCGCTTTCCTCTTATTAATCACAAGAACTGGTACAAGCTTAAAAATGAAATCGTCAACTTCGAAGTCCAGTCTACTTCTTCCGATTCCACTTTGTGGGCTATGGCACAAAGTACAGAATACTTCAAGAAGAGAAAAATGGATTGCTTTCCAATCAACTTCCTTCATGATGGAACATACTTCTCATGTCTTGATGACAAGTACTTAATTGAAGACTGTATGAGAAACATACACAGCACAATGATTGATACTGCGTATTACATCATGCACAACTGTGGAACATGGTTCCCTGAATTCGAAGGTCTCGAACCTATTCCATTCAAAGTGGATCTTGAGACAGGCCCTTCTTGGGGCGAACTTTCACACTACGAGGTACCAGTATGACTATAACAAAAGTATTACTGTTAGTACTCTTTATCACTATTGAACCAATTCTTGAACAAGTAGTAATGGAGCGTTTAGGCATTAAAGTTATCGCTCCAAGTTTTATGGCCAGGACGTTCTATCGACTAATGGTGCTAGCGTCTGGAGGAGTAATATTATCGATATATATAATGTAGTACATGCTGTACTCACTCTTGTGCTTGCACTAGTAGGTATTTGGGTACTTCTGCCAAACAGAAAAGAAAAACGCCGAGATAAAATCCTCGAAGAAGCCAAAAAATGGCTTTGCAGACGCTAACGTTATTTTAATCTTCATGTAGTATAATTAATTTAATAGAAAAAAGGA